>Ga0209257_1001375_pt1 | contig 29208 bp, 31 predicted proteins | sample AraplaCvi_mCL_r2_FD_184277 | JGI IMG/M metagenome (GOLD analysis project Ga0209257, IMG submission 184277) | Arabidopsis root microbial communities from North Carolina, USA - plate scrape MF_Cvi_mCL_r2 (SPAdes) (version 2) | ecosystem: Host-associated > Plants > Roots > Endosphere | place: USA...
ACCCGCTCGGTAAACGGCAGCTGCGCCAGGATCTCTTCCCGGTCTTCCTTGTCGAGATCTTCAAGAATGTAGACGGCGTCGTCCGAATCGAGATCGCCGATCGCGGCGGCAATCTGCTCGTTCGGCATCTGGTCGACGATCTCTCGGCGGATCGCCTCGTCGACCTCGGTCAGCGCCGTCATGTCGAAATCGTCGCCGAGCAGGCGCACCAGCGCCAGGCGCTGATCCGGCTGGATCGCTTCCAGCAGATCGCCTATTTCGGATTCGTGCAGGCGGGCAACATTCTGGCGCAGGAACAGCGTGTCGCGGTCGGCGATCGCCGCGCCGACCAGCGCCAGGAAATCGCTGCGGACATTACCGTCCTCGTCGTAGATATCGGCTTCCTCGTCCTCGGGACGCCTGCGGATGCGGTCTTCGCCATCGGTCGTCGTCATCTGCCGCCCTCGCATCTGGTTCGAATTTCAACGACTACAGCGCCGCATTCGCGAATGTCGGCGGAAAACATATTGTCAACAAGCAGATAAGCGAATCCCCGCGCGAGGTTTACGCGGCCGGAATCCATAGCTCCTGCTAGCTGAAAGCATCCCTGCCGTAAAGCAGCAAACCTGCCGCTTGATGACAATGCCCGCGGCCGGCGATAGTTTCGCCCCGCATCCGAGCCGAGGAACGCCGCCCCATGCCCATTCGCCCGATCCTGCGTTACCCGCATCCTGGTCTGAAGACCGTCTGCACGCCGGTGACCGTCTTCGATTCATCGCTTGCCGCACTTGCCGACGACCTGCTCGCGACGATGCGCGCCGCGCCCGGCGTCGGCATCACCGCCGCCCATATCGGCGTCTTCACCCGCGTGACGGTGCTGGAACTCGACAAGACCGACGGCGTGCGCCTCTACGTCAACCCGGAGATCACCTGGTTCTCGAAGGAGACGATGACCCATGCTGAAGGCAGCGTCTCGATGCCGGGAGCGACCGACGAGGTCACGCGCCCGCGGTCGATCCGCTTCCGCTATCGGGACGCCGAGGGCGGCATGCATGAGGACGTCGCCGACAATTTCCTCGCCATCTGCATCCAGCACGAAGTCGACCAGCTTGACGGCATTTTCTGGCTGCAGCGCCTCTCGCGGCTGAAGCGCAACCGCCTCGTGAAGAAATGGGAGAAGGCGCCAAATTGAGGATAAAGCCTGACGATCAGGCCCGACAAATCGGCTCCCGCGCCGAACCATTCGCCGCTGCCGGCGTTTCCAGCAAAGAAACCCAGCGTTTCCCCCAAAAAAGAAACTAGGAGCGACTGCAATGGCAAGGACAGGTGACAAGCCCCCCATTTCCCGCGAAGGCGCAAAGCTTTTTGACCAAAAGGCAGGGCTTTCCCGCGAGGAAGATTATCGCGACCTCGAGGAACGCAATCTCGACGACGGCTGGCCCTATGCCGACGGTACCGGCGCCGATCCGGCCAACCGCCCCTATGGCGAGACGGCGGCAAATTTCGACAGCGATCCCAACCAAGGCTTCCGGATCGACGGCACGGATGCAGAGGGCAACGAGAATCGTCTGAAGGATTCGCTGCGAGCCGATACCATCGACCGCGATGAAAGCGACGAACTCGAAGCGCGGGTGAACGACAATCTCGAAAACATTCCCGAGGTCGACATCAACAGCATTGAGGTTCATGCCGACGGGCACGTCGTCACACTGGAAGGTTCGGTAGAGACGATCGGCATCGCCCGCAAGGTCGAACTCGGCGCGCTTTCGGTCGACGGCGTCCACCATGTCCGCAACAAATTGCAGCTGACCGGTGTCGATGCCCATATCCCGAACGAAGACTGATTCACGCGCAAGACATGGATAGTCGGCGGGGGCGGCAACGCGTCCCGCCGCCTCGGTGTGTCGCCCTTCCAACATTACAAAAAGTTAACAATTCCAGATTGCATCGCAACATGATTTCGAACTAGCCATTTCCTGTCATTTTGCTTAGGCGGGCTTCCATAACGCGAACGTCAATTTCAGTGACAAGACTGTGATTTTATTCGGACAAAAGGTCGCGGCTGCGGCGCCGTTCCATCACAAAATTGCCTAAATTGGGGCGCGAACTCGGATGCGCCGAGGGTTGGTTCTATGTTGTGAAATTCAACAGCAGATTGAGGAGATAGACCCATGCGCATCAAATTTGCCCTTGCCGCGTCCGTGTTCGCCGTCAGCCTTGCAGGCGCCGCCTTCGCCCAGCCGACTTATTCCGACGACTACACCAACGATAGCGACGGCTTCGCCCCGAGCCAGATGTCCAAGCCGGCCCCTGTTCACTACACCAACCATAAGGCCCCGGCCTATTCCAGCGACTACACCAATGACAGCGACGGCTTCGCCCCGAGCGCCATGGCCGCCCCTGCCGTCGACAAGACCGCTACGGCGAGCATCAACGCCCTGCCCCCATGCCATAGCATGATTGGCCCGAAGGGCTCCCACACCAAGGGTGCCGACAGCGGCGCCTCCCGCACCGAAGCGTGCCGCGCCACGCATTGATCCGATAAAGAAAGGGCCGGTTAACCGGCCCTTCTCTTTTCAATCTGCTTCCCTATCGTATTAGAACACGAATGGAACAAGCCGGTAGCGGGTCGTGGCCATGAAGGCCGTGTAAGCAGGATCCTGCTTCAGCAACCGCTCCTCCGCGAGGAGGCGGAAACATTGCGCGGTCAGCGCCGTCGCATAGATGGCAAAATTCCAAACGCTCGGATGTGTCAGGAAGAAGCCGATATGCATCATCAGATAACCCGCATACATCGGATGGCGGACAAATTTGTAAGGGCCGCCGATCTTGATGCCGCGATTGGCCGGCACCAGGCCAAAGCTTCGCCGCAATGACAGCTTTGCCGCTATCTGCAGGAAGAAACCGAGGACCATCACCGTTCCGCAGACTGCGAGCGGCGCTAGTGGTTCCGATGTGTTGGGTGAGACGAGCAGCGGGAAGAGCGTGCCAACGGCGGTGACCGTCCAGTCATAGAGCCGCAGCGACGCATTTCGCGTCGGCCGGCGCGTCAGAATGAGAAAGGCGGCGGCCCCCTCCGAAAAGAGCAGCAGGCCGTCGATGATCGCCCTGTTGTCCTGCATCTGAGGCACGATACGCATGACGATCGCAACGAATAAGTAGCCGACCAGGACCTTTTCGACGATATCGAGAACGAAATAGACATCGAGGAATGACCAGCTTGTCGCTGCCTGTTTTTTCATAGTTCGCAAGACTTCCACATCACAAAGTTGAGGCAAGCTATATATGCGAGACCGCTAATTATGGGTTAAGGCATTCGACCATATCTGACAGAACGGCGTCCTAGACCAGGGCCGAAACCGGCCATGTCTTCAAATGCAAATTGACGGGGGCGGGGCGCCGTTCCGAACGATCAGCTTTCGCTAATTGTTTCGCCAAAAACCGCCTCGAAGGCGGTGCGCAGCCGCATATCGACATCGGCCATCATCACCGGCAAGCCAAGATCGACCAGGCTTGTCACGCCATAGGCCGAGATTCCGCAGGGCACGATGCCGCCGAAATGATCGAGGTCGGGATCGACGTTGAGCGACAGTCCGTGGAAGGTCACCCATTTCCGCAGCCTGATCCCCAGGGCGGCGATCTTGTCCTCGGCCATCGTTCCATCGGCAAGCAACGGCTTTTCCGGCCGCCGCACCCAGACGCCGACGCGGTCTTCACGCCGCTCGCCGCGCACATTCATCATATCAAGCGTGCGGATGACGACGTCCTCCAGGGCGGCAACGAAGGCGCGCACGTCCTGGCGCCTGCGCTTCAGGTCAAGCATCACATAGGCGACCCGCTGGCCGGGTCCGTGATAAGTATATTCACCGCCGCGCCCGGTCGCAAAGACCGGAAACCGGTCCGGCTGGACGAGATCCTGGGCATTGGCGCTGGTGCCCGCGGTATAGAGCGGCGGATGCTCGACGAGCCAGACGAGTTCGTCACCGCCGTCCGATATCACCGCCACCTCGCGCTCCATCGTCTCCACCGCCTCTTCATAGGCAACGAGGCCATCGGCGATGCGCCAGCGCACCGGGCGGTTGCCGAGATTCGGGAGCATGGAGAATTCGAGATCGGTGCGAAGCATGGCCATTCCTTGCCGCACTCCCCGAAATGCCTGAAAAAGGGGGCGGCAGGAGACCTATATGGACCCGTTTCGGGGGCAATTCAAATGCTGTGACCGGATTTGAAAAAAACTGTCATATCGCCCTTGTGTACCCCAAATGCTTTTGCTACATGCTGCCCCGCCGACGCAAATCGGCACCTACCACGATGCGGTCGTGGCGGAATTGGTAGACGCGCAGCGTTGAGGTCGCTGTGGGGCAACCCGTGGAAGTTCGAGTCTTCTCGACCGCACCATCTCCCTTCAGGGAAACGCTTTCCAAGCGACGATTTCGATTTCCTCGACGCTATTTGCGGTTGCTCGGCTTGATCGGCCGGCCTTCGCATGGTTGATGGCGTCATCCCAGTCATGAATCGGCCGCCATGTCAGAGCATCCAGCCCATCAAAACTCCCTGCAGGGCATGGCCATCATGTCCGGCGCCATGCTGATCCTGCCGACAATGGACGCCATCGCAAAATATATGGCGACCTTCGAGGCGATGTCGCCCGGCCAGGTGACTTTCTACCGATTCTTCTTCCAGATCGCCTGCACACTGCCGATTCTCGTCGCCGTTTTCGGGCTGAAGGCGCTTTCGGCCAAGCGGCCATGGATGAACCTGCTGCGCGGCGTGCTGCATGGCGCTGCGAGCCTGCTTTTCTTCGTCGCCGTCAAGTACATGCCGCTTGCCGACGTCTTCGCCATCTATTTCGTCGAGCCATTCATGCTGACGGCCATGTCGGCGCTGTTCCTCGGCGAGAAGGTCGGCTGGCGGCGCTGGATGGCGATCGTCGTCGGTTTCGGCGGCGCGATGATCGTCATTCAGCCGAGCTACGAAATATTCGGCCTGAAGGCGCTGCTGCCGGTCGCCTGTGCCTTTCTGTTCTCACTCTATCTGTTCCTCAACCGCGCCATCGGCGAGGCCGATTCGCCGCTGACCATGCAGACGATGGCGGGAATCGGCGGAACGCTCTTCATGGCCGCCGCCCTTTTCGTGGGTAGCGGTTCCGGCAATGCCGATTTCGCCATGTCTCTGCCCTCCTCCGGTCTCGGTCTTGTCCTGCTGCTCGCCCTTGGTTCGATCTCCGGCTATGCGCATCTGCTGATCGTCCGGGCTTTCCGGCTCGCACCGCTGTCGCTGCTTGCGCCGTTCCAATACTTCGAGATCATCTCGGCGACCGTTCTCGGCTATGCGCTATTCAACGATTTCCCGAATTTTTCCAAGTGGATCGGCATCTTCATCATCGTCGCATCCGGTCTCTTCATCATCTGGCGAGAGCGGCTGCAGGCGCGATCGCTAAAATCCTCCTGATCCCGGGAATATCGGATTAACTCCGCTTCTTGAGGGATCGTCAATTCGCAGACGGTAAAACAGTTTCCGGCTTCATGATGAAGCCTGGAGCTAAAACATGAGCGAATTTCGTCTCGCTTTCCCGGCCTGTGTGGTGGCCGGCAAGCATCGGCTGACGGCCGAAGATATAGTCCTGTTGCGCAAACATGCTTTTCCGGAAGGAATCCGGACATCCGACGATGTCGTGGCGATGTTGGCGCTCAACAATTCCTGCCCCGAGAAATGTGCCGCGTGGAACGCGTTCTTCGTCGAGCAGCTCGCCGGCTTCATCGTCCATTACACCTATCCGCAGGGCTCGCTTGATGAGATCAACGTCGCGTGGATCATGCGCATGTTCACGACCGATGGTGTCGTCAACTCGGCGCTGGAACTCGAGCTCATTCTACATGTCATGGAGATTTCAGCCGATGTCCCCGGTGAATTGAGAGCGCTTGCCCTTGATCAGCTCCGCGTGGCGATCACCGACAATATCGGTGGCTACAAGCTGTCGCGCGCTGTCGACCGCCGGGGCATTACCCGCCAGGACGTCGATTTCACGATGCGCATTTTCAGAAGCGTCGCCGAAGGCGGCGTCATTCCCGTCTCGTCGGTCGAATACGGCGTTCTCCAGCAGATCGATCAGGCGACGCTGCCCGGCGCCAATCATCCGCACTGGGCCGGCATAATGGCTGCCGCCGAGCTGCGCGACTATGCCGAGCCGCGGCGCAGCCGTTGGCTGCGCATCGTCGACGAGGAACCCGTCGCGGAAGCGGCCGTCGCCTGAAGCTCCTCAAGCCTGCCACTCCTCAAGCCTGATTGTGCGCTCCGGTGTTTTGTGCGTAAAACTCCGGAACGCATTTCTGGGTGGAGTCTCGATGTTCAAGAAAATTCTGATCGCGAATCGCGGCGAAATCGCCTGTCGCGTGATCAAGACTGCGCGCCGCATGGGCATTTTGACCGTGGCGGTCTATTCGGACGCGGACCGGGACGCGCTGCATGTCGAGATGGCCGATGAGGCCGTGCATATCGGCCCGGCCGCGGCCTCCGAGAGCTACCTGGTTGCCGAAAAGATCATTGCCGCCTGCAAGGCGACCGGCGCCGAGGCTGTTCATCCGGGCTACGGCTTCCTGTCCGAGCGCGCCTCCTTCTGCGCGGAACTGGAAAAGCAGGGCATCGTCTTCATCGGCCCGAAGCCGAAAGCCATCATGGCGATGGGCGATAAGATCGAATCGAAGAAATTCGCGAATGCCGCTGGCGTATCCACCGTGCCCGGCCATCTCGGCGTCATCGAGGATGCCGCCCATGCGGAAGTGATCGCGGGCGGGATCGGTTATCCCGTCATGATCAAGGCATCGGCCGGCGGCGGCGGCAAGGGCATGCGCATCGCCTGGAATGAGGCCGAGGTACGCGACGGCTTCGAGCGCGCCAGCTCGGAGGCGAAAAGCTCGTTCGGCGACGACCGCGTCTTCATCGAGAAGTTCATCGTCGAGCCGCGCCACATCGAAATCCAGGTGCTGGCCGATGCGCATGGCAACGTCGTCTATCTCGGCGAGCGCGAATGCTCGATCCAGCGGCGGAACCAGAAGGTGGCGGAAGAGGCGCCCTCGCCCTTCCTCGACGAAAAAACCCGCAAGGCGATGGGCGACCAATCGGTGGCGCTGGCCAAAGCCGTCGATTATCAGAGCGCCGGCACGGTCGAATTCATCGTCGACCGCGACCGTAATTTCTATTTCCTCGAAATGAACACCCGCCTGCAGGTCGAGCATCCCGTGACCGAACTCGTCACCGGCATCGATCTCGTCGAGCAGATGATCCGGGTCGCCGCGGGCGAGCCGCTTGCCCTCGCTCAAGAGGAGATCAGGCTCGACGGCTGGGCGATCGAAAGCCGGCTCTATGCCGAAGACCCCTATCGCAACTTCCTGCCCTCGATCGGCCGCCTGACGCGCTACCGCCCGCCGGCCGAAGGCCGGACCGGCAATCTGGTGGTCCGCAACGATACCGGCGTTTTCGAAGGCGCCGAGATCTCGATGTATTATGATCCGATGATCGCCAAGCTCTGCACCTGGGCGCCGACACGGCTGGAGGCGATCGAGGCCATGGGGCGGGCGCTCGACGGCTTCGTCGTCGACGGCATCGAGCACAATGTCCCGTTCCTATCGGCGTTGATGAAACATCCGCGCTGGCGCGAGGGCCGGCTATCCACCGGCTTCATCGCCGAGGAATATCCCGATGGCTTCGCGCCGATGAAACCGGACCGCACGGAAGAGGCCACGCTTGCCGCCATTGCGCTGTCCGCCTCGCTGATCGAAACGAACCGGCGCGAGCGTTTCGCCGATCGCCTGCGCGCCGCATCGGGCACGCTGCGCGAGCACTGGGTGGTCAAGACAGGCGACAGCCATGTCGCTGTCAGATTGATCGACGGCCTCGTCACCATCCCCTTCGATATGGAGATGGCGATAGAGGGCGAGAACAGCAGCGTTGTCACCGATTGGAGACCCGGCGATCCGGTCTGGAGCGGCACGGTCGGCGGCCGGAATATCACCGCGCAGATCCGCCCCGTCCTCAACGGGCTGCGCATCGACTGGCAGGGGCTTTCGGTGACGGCCAAGGTCTTGTCGCCGCGTCATGCCGAACTCGACAGGCTGATGCCGGTGAAGCTGCCGCCCGATACCTCAAAGCTGCTGCTCTGCCCGATGCCCGGCCTCGTCGTTTCCATCGCGGTCGCCGAGGGCCAGGAGGTCAAGGCGGGGGAAACGCTTGCGATCGTCGAGGCGATGAAGATGGAAAACGTGCTGCGCGCCGACCGCGACCTCGTCGTCTCGAAGATCAATGCCGCAGCCGGCGAAAGCTTGGCCGTCGATGCCGTGATCATGGAATTCGCCTGAGGGCAAAAGGCCGCCGGGCCGTTTTCGCTTGAGCCCGGCTTACCGGCCATGCCAAGGTCAACCCCAATAAAATTGTCAGGGAGATTGTGAAGATGGACGTTCGCGCCGCTGTTGCCGTTCAGGCCGGAAAACCGCTCGAAGTGATGACCGTGCAGCTGGAAGGTCCGCGGGCCGGCGAAGTGCTGGTCGAGGTCAAGGCGACGGGCATCTGCCACACCGACGATTTCACCCTGTCGGGTGCCGATCCGGAAGGCCTGTTCCCGGCCATTCTCGGCCATGAGGGTGCCGGCATCGTCGTCGACGTCGGCCCTGGCGTCACCTCGGTGAAGAAGGGCGACCATGTCATTCCGCTCTACACGCCGGAATGCCGCGAGTGCTATTCCTGCCTCTCCCGCAAGACCAATCTCTGCACGGCGATCCGCTCGACCCAGGGCCAGGGTGTGATGCCGGACGGAACCTCGCGCTTTTCGATCGGCAAGGACAAGATCCACCACTATATGGGCTGCTCGACCTTCGCCAATTACACTGTGCTGCCGGAGATCGCCCTTGCCAAGGTCAATCCCGACGCGCCCTTCGACAAGATCTGCTATATCGGCTGCGGTGTCACCACCGGCATTGGCGCGGTGATCAATACCGCCAAGGTCGAGGTCGGTTCGACGGCCATCGTCTTCGGTCTCGGCGGCATCGGCCTCAACGTGCTGCAGGGGCTCAGGCTCGCCGGCGCCGACATGATCATCGGCGTCGACATCAATCCTGACCGCAAGGCCTGGGGCGAGAAGTTCGGCATGACGCATTTCGTCAATCCGAAGGAGGTGGGCGACGACATCGTGCCCTATCTCGTCAACATGACCAAACGCAATGGCGACCTGATCGGCGGCGCCGACTACACCTTCGACTGCACCGGCAACACCAAGGTGATGCGCCAGGCGCTGGAGGCCTCCCACCGCGGCTGGGGCAAATCGATCATCATCGGCGTTGCCGGGGCCGGCCAGGAGATCTCCACCCGTCCGTTCCAGCTGGTCACCGGTCGCAACTGGATGGGCACCGCCTTCGGCGGCGCGCGCGGGCGCACCGACGTGCCGAAGATCGTCGACTGGTACATGCAGGGCAAGATCCAGATCGACCCGATGATCACCCACACCATGCCGCTCGACGACATCAACAAGGGCTTCGACATGATGCACAAGGGCGAAAGCATTCGTGGCGTGGTGGTCTACTGATGCTTTCGATGGCCTACACGACCGACCTCAAGAGCGTCGATGACCTCCTCGCTAGGGAGCTCTACGACCTCTTGAAAATGCGTGTCGATGTCTTCGTCGTCGAGCAGAACTGTGCCTATCCGGAACTCGACGGCAAGGATATCGATGCCCTGCATTTAAGGCTGCTGGAGAGCGGCGAACTCCTGGCTTCGGCGAGAATCCTGAAACCGCACGAGCCGCATGATCCGTCAAAGATCGGCCGCGTCGTCGTCTCACCGGCCCATCGCGGCAAGCGCCTGGGCGATGCATTGATGAGCGAAGCGATCTCTGCTTGCGAACGGCTTTATCCGGCAAATCCCATCGCCCTGTCGGCGCAGGCCCATTTGCGGCGCTTCTACGAAGCCTTCGGCTTTGTCGGGACATCGGCGGAATATCTGGAAGACGGCATTCCCCATATCGATATGGTCAGACAGGCGGCGCGGCCGGCATGAGGATATCGCCATGATCTACGTCGATGCCGATGCCTGCCCGGTGAAGCCGGAAGTCCTGAAGGTGGCCGAACGCCTCGGCCTCGAAGTCACCTTCGTTGCCAATTCCGGCCTGCGCCCTTCCCGCGATCCGATGATCCATAACGTCATCGTCTCCAACGCCTTCGACGCCGCCGACAATTGGATTGCCGAGCGCGCCGGCCCGGGCGATGTCGTCGTCACCGCCGACGTGCCGCTCGCCGTGCGCTGTGTCGCCACCGGCGCCTTCGTCAGCGGCCCCACCGGCCGCGTCTTCGACGAGACCAATATCGGCATGGCAAGCGCAATGCGCGATCTCGGCGCGCATTTGCGCGAAACCGGCGAGAGCAAGGGCTACAACGCCGCCTTCAGCCCGAAAGATCGTTCCCGTTTCCTGGAAACATTCGACCGCCTCTGCCGCCGCGCCAAGAGCCTTTCGACGGAGGCTGGTGGCAAGTAATCCCGCTCAGGCCAGCAAGAAACGGGTGGTATGGCAGCCATGTCGATTCCTACCTTGAAGTCCGCCGTCTCCTCTCGCATATAGACGTCATCGCAGACGACTGCGGCATCTTACCGATGCAACCGTCGCGGGGACGGCCTCGCTCTTGAACAAGGAGAGTCGTATGGCCTGGTTTCTGCTTTTTCTCGCTGGTCTTTTCGAATGTGGCTGGGCGATCGGCCTTAAATATACCGATGGCTTCACACGGCCGCTGCCGACGGCGCTGACCGTCATATCCATGGTGGTCAGCATCGTGCTGCTCGGCCTGGCGGTGAAGCACCTGCCGATCGGGACCGCCTATGCGGTCTGGACCGGCATCGGCACAGTCGGCACCGTGCTCCTCGGCATCTGGCTGCTTGGCGATCAGGCAAGTGTCTCCCGCCTTGCCTGCATCATGCTGATCGTCGGCGGCATCGCGGGTCTCAAGCTCACCGCCTGACGAAGAAAATGCTGCGGGGCATCGCAAATGCCCCGCAGTCTATGTCGGCTCAGGCTGCCTTGCGGTTATCGACGGAAAATGCGCCAGGACCGGAGAAGAACAGATAGAGGAAAACGAAGCAGAACAAGATCGCGGCGTCGCCCTGGTTGACGGCCGGGAAGAAGCTGTTTGGGGCATGCGCCATGAAATAGGCAACCGCCATTTCCCCGGCGAGCAGGAAGGCGACGGGGCGCGTCAGCAGGCCGATGAGAATGAGGATACCGCCGACGAGCTCGAGGAGAGCCGCGAAAAGCATCAGCGGCGGCAGCGAGCCGGACATCTGCGAAGCCGGAAAACCAAAAAGCTTCATCGTGCCGTGTTCGATGAACAGCAGCGCGGTGATAATTCTGAGAGCGGCCAGCCCATAGGGGCGATAGGCAGAAAGACGCTCGAAACTTGACATAAAACCTCTCCTTTAAAATAGTACCAGCCGAGCGTTAGCCTGTCGCCGGCAAGGATTGAACACACGGATCGCTGACGGCCGTTCACATTTTCGACAGCAGCTAAACACTTGACGTACTAGTTTTATTCGCCCGCTAGATTTCACAGTGGAATGTTGTCGTGCTTCTTCCAGGGATTGGCGAGGTCCTTGTTGCGCAGCATCTTCAACCCGCGCGCCAACCGCCGCCGGGTGGAATGCGGCATGATCACCTCGTCGACATAACCACGCTCGGCGGCAACGAAGGGCGAGAGGAACCGGTCCTCATACATTTTCGTATGGGCGGCGATCTTTTCGGGATCGGCGATATCCTTGCGGAAGATGATCTCGACGGCGCCCTTGGCGCCCATCACGGCGATCTGCGCCGTCGGCCAGGCATAGTTCAGATCACCGCGCAGATGCTTCGACGCCATGACATCATAGGCGCCGCCGAAGGCCTTGCGGGTGATGACGGTGAGCTTCGGCACCGTCGCCTCGGCATAGGCGAAAAGCAGCTTGGCGCCGTGCTTGATGAGGCCACCATATTCCTGCGCCGTACCCGGCAGGAAACCCGGCACGTCGACGAAGGTGACGATCGGAATGTTGAAGCAGTCGCAGAAGCGCACGAAGCGGGCCGCCTTGCGCGAGGCATCGCTGTCGAGCACGCCGGCCAGCACCATCGGCTGGTTGGCGACGAAACCGACGGAGGAGCCCTCAACGCGTCCGAAGCCGCAGACGATATTGCCGGCGAAGCTCGCCTGGATCTCGAAGAAATCCCCCTCGTCCGCCACCTTCCGGATCAACTCCTTGATATCGTATGGCTTGTTGGCGCTGGCCGGCACCAGGGTGTCGAGCGAGGCGTCGGTCTCCGTCACCGACTGGTAACATTCGATCTCGGGCAACGGCGCGGTGTTCGAAAGCGGCAGGAAATCGATCAGCCGGCGCACCTGCAGCAGCGTCTCGACATCATTGTCATAGGCGCCGTCGGCAATCGACGAGCGGGTGGTATGCACCTTCGCGCCGCCGAGCTCCTCAGCGGTTACCGTCTCATTGGTCACCGTTTTCACCACGTCGGGCCCGGTGACGAACATGTAGGAGGTATCGCGCACCATGAAGATGAAATCGGTCATCGCAGGCGAATAGACGTCGCCGCCGGCGCAGGGACCCATGATCACCGAGATCTGCGGGATGACGCCGGAGGCGAGCACATTGCGCTGGAACACTTCGGCATAACCGCCAAGCGCCGCCACCCCCTCCTGGATGCGGGCGCCGCCCGCATCGTAGATGCCGACGATCGGCGCGCGGTTCTTCAGCGCCATGTCCTGCACCTTCATGATCTTCTCGGCATGCGCTTCCGAAAGCGAGCCACCGAAGACGGTGAAATCCTTGGCGAAGACGAACACGGTGCGGCCGTTGACCGTGCCCCAGCCGGTGACGACGCCGTCGCCGGCAACCCGGCTCTTGTCCATGCCGAAATCGGTCGAACGGTGTTCGACGAACATGTCGAACTCCTCGAAGGAGCCTTCGTCGAGAAAGAGATCGATGCGCTCGCGCGCCGTCAGCTTGCCGCGTTTGTGCTGGGCGTCGATGCGCGCCTTGCCGCCGCCGAGGCGGGCGACGCCGCGGCGCCGTTCCAGTTCTTCGAGAATTTCCTTCATGCGATCTCCCTCGCCTTTGTTTCTAGCATGTCGACCGCGACTGCTTTAGTGCCCACGCCCGCTGAGTGAGAAAACCGAGCGTATCCTTGCCGCGACGTCCTCGGCCAGGATCTCGTCGGCAAGCTTGGGATCGGCGGCGATGCTGGTCACGTCGAAGGCGCTGACGGCAATGACCGAGCCGTCCTCGACGGAGGCTGCGTCGATACTGACCTTGGCGATGTTGCGGTCCTTCTGGAAGCCGAGACCCTTCTCGATGGCGACGATGCGGATCGTCAGCACCACCCGCGGCAGCACGGTGTCGCGCACCGTGGCGTTGATCGCGGCATTGACGCGGTCGTTGATGCCGGAAAGCAGATCGGCCGGCATATTCGGGCCGGAGACGACGACGGCGCTGCGCACATCATAGACCGGCGCCTCCGGCTTAGGGCCCGAGAGGTTGACGCAGGCCGTAAGTGCGACACAGACGAGTGCGGCCCGGCAAAAACACGACCTCAGCCAATTCATGACAAATCCCGCACCCCTCTTTGGAGTCGCAGATTTCGTCATAATGCCTGGGAAGGCAATATGTTTCAGGCGCTTACGGCGAAAAAAACGTCGGTGGCCGCCTTGAACTCGGCAAAGCGCTTGGCCCGCCGCTCCTCGGCTTCTTCGTCGCTGCCCCAGTGCTCGATCGTCCAGTCCTCGTCGAGATGGGCAAGCGACCAGGCTTCCTCCATCGCCAAGTGACCCTCGGCCAAGGCCAGCGCCAGGATCGCCGAACCGGTCAGCGTCGTGACCGTGTGAAGGGCTGCAAGCGCCATCGGATTGTCGTATCTGGCGAGCGTGACGGCGAAGGCGGCCGTCGCCTCGCGCGGCTGCTCACGCGGCATCACACCTTCGACGAGGATGAAGCGGGCGCCGAGATCGTTTGCCGCCCAGTCGACGACGGGATCCCAGCGCTCGGTCTGACGCTCGACCAGCAGTTCCGGTCCATCGGCGCGGTAGCAAATGAGGTCGCTCGAGGAGAAGCGCAGGATATCTTCAAAGATCGCCTGCCTGTTGGCGTCGACACCATCGAGCGCGGTGTTGACAAGTCGCGTCACCGGCATCGTCACGGGATCGATCTCTTCACCCTGCGCCTGCCATTCGGCGGCGACAAGACGCGCCAGCGCTTGCGTGGGAACGGCGAGAACCTGCCGTGCCGGCGTGCGCACCATCTTGCCGTCGAGCATGATGGCAAAGCCACCCTCATGCTCGGCAATGGCGACGTCGGCGTAGAAACGCTTCGGTAGCGGCTTCTTCATCTGGATCTGCGCCCGGCGGATCGGGTCGGGATGGCTCAGACCTTCGGAAAGGTCGTTAAGCAGGTCGCGCATGGGCTCACCTCAGGAAAAATGGCGCAATAACTCGTTCGGATGATAAGCGATCGCATCGGCGCCGTTGGCGATCAGCTCATCCACGCTGGCATAACCCCAGGCAACGCCAATCGCCTTGGCGCCGGCAGCCTTTGCCATCTGCATATCGTAAATCGCATCGCCGATGACAATGGTGTCGGCGGCATTCATGCCGGTTTCGTCGCAGCATTCCGTCACCATGGCCGGATGCGGCTTGGAAGGGCAGTCGTCGGCGGTGCGCGCAACGGTGAAATGTCGGTCGAAGCCGTGCGTCTCCATCACGAGGTTCAATCCGCGCCTGGATTTGCCGGTCACCGCACCGATCAGCAGATCCTCGCGCCCACTGATCGCGTCGATCATCTCGCGAATGCCGGGAAACAGCGGCTCCTTATAGTCGAGATCCTGGCGCACGACCGAGAACAGCGATTTGTAGTGCGCCGTCATCTCGATATCCTGCTGCTCGACATGCGGCCTGCCCTGCATGCGCGCGATCGCGATATCGAGCGACAGGCCGATAATCCCTTTCGTATCCTCAAATCGCGGTTCCGGCTCGCCGAACTTTTCGAAGGTGCGGCGCATGGTTTCGTGGATCAGACCGGCGCTGTCGACCAGCGTCCCGTCGCAATCGAAAAGCGCGAGTTTCATTCGCTGTCCCTTTCGGCGCCGGCAAGGTCGAGGCCGAGCAGGTTCCAGGTCTGCACCATATGCGGCGGCAGCGGCGCGCTGACGCGCAGACGGCCGCCGGATGGGTGCGGGATGTCGATATGGCGCGCGTGCAGATGCAGCTTCTTCTGGACGCCGCCCGGAAAATCCCAGTTCGGATCGTCGTCGAAATATTTCGGATCGCCGATGATCGGATGGCCGATATGCAGGGCATGGACGCGCAACTGGTGGGTACGGCCGGTATAGGGCTCCATCTCAAGCCATGCGAGATTCTGGGCCGCCGTCTCGATTACGCGATAGAAGGAAATCGCATGATCGGCGCCGTCTTCGCCGTGTTTGGCGATGCGCATGCGGTCGCCGTCGGCTGTCGGTTCCTTGACGAGCCAGGTGGAGATCTTGTCTTCGTGCTTGCGCGGCACACCCTTGACCAGCGCCCAATAGGTCTTCTTGGTGTCGCGCTCACGGAAGGCGGCGGTCAGCTTCTGTGCGGCGCCGCGGGTGCGGGCGATGACGAGAACACCTGATGTATCGCGGTCGAGGCGGTGAACGAGCCGCGGCTTTTCGCCCTTCGGGCTGGTCCAGGCTTCGAGCATCTGGTCGATATGCCGGGCCACGCCTGAGCCGCCCTGCACGGCAATGCCGGGCGGTTTGTTGAGCACAATCACCTTATCGTCCTCATGCAGCACCATGCGCGACAGGAGTTCGAAATCGGACGAATGCTTGAGATCCTTGCCGGCGATCGGCCCGGACTTCTTCGCATCGACATCCAGCGGCGGCACCCGCACCGTCTGGCCGGGCTGCACCCGCGCATCCGATTTGACGCGGCCGCCGTCGACGCGCACCTGGCCGGAGCGCAGGAGCTTCTGCAGCGGGCCGAAGCCGAGCCCGGGAAAATGTACTTTGAACCAGCGATCGAGCCGCATGCCCGCTTCGTCGGCTTCAACCTTGATATGTTCTATGCCAGCCATAAAAAATCTTTCGGAAATTGCAGCACGGGCCAAGCCGGCGTTCTTGCCGCAGGCTTTAGAGCATTTTCACGCAAAACGGAAACCGGAAAAGAAATCAGGCCAAAGCGCGCATGACGGCAAGGCCTGACATGACCGCCACCATCGAAAGCCCGACGCTCGCAACGATATAGATACCGCCAGCCACCGCCTCACCGCGCTCGAATAGCGAGATCGCGTCCAGCGAGAAGGCCGAGAAGGTGGTGAAGCCGCCAAGGAAGCCGGTGATCAGCAACAGGCGCAGTTCCACCGAGGCATTGAACCTGCGCGCGATCAGCTCGGCGAAGACGCCGATGACGAAGCAGCCGACGACATTGACGGCAAGCGTGCCCCAGGGGAAGGCCGGGCCCATGAGCCTCAGCGTCCACTGGCCGACATAATATCTGAGAAGGGAACCGATAGCGCCGCCGACGGCGACGAGAAGAGCTTGGATCATGAGCCGGATTTATCGCAACTGCGCTGGGATTCCAATCGCGACGGAATGAATTCTTACCATCCGGTAAAATGCCAATGATTTTCTTATGATGGCGCCAAGATCATGCCGATACCGTGACGGCATGACACAGCTCCTGTCCATATCGGCCAACACCGCTGCCGTTGCCTTCGAATCGCTGAGGATTCCCCAGCGTGTGGCGACGAGCACCGCCGCGCGCGACGCAAAGCGCCTTGCCGACCGGCAATTGAAGGCCGAGAGCCCCGATCAGGCCGAGGAGCCCTCGAGCATCATCCAGTCGACCGAAGTGGCGCTCGACCTGATGGCCAAAGGCAACCGCCAGCCGCAGGCAGGTCTCAAGCAGGCCCTCCAATCCTACGAAGAGGTCTGAGGCAACCGCCTCCCTGATGAAAGCCCGCGACTGCGCAGAGCCGCGGGCTTTATCGTTTCGATCGGTCGCGCTTATTTGCCTTGCGCCGACAGCACCTGCAGCACCAGATCGACCTTGCCGGCCTTTTCGAAAGTCAGCGTCACCGGCACCGTCTCGCCCTGCTTGAACGGCGTCTTAACCTTCTGGAACATCAGATGCAGGTTGCCGGGCTCGAGCTTGAGCGTCTGGCCGGCAGCAATGCCGATACCGTCCTTCAGCTGGCGCATCCGCATGACATTGTCCTTCGTCACCATCTCGTGGATCTGAACCTCGCCGGCTGCGGGCGATGTCACCGAAAGCAGCCGATCATCCGTCTGGCCGTTGTTCTTCACCGTGAAGAACCCGCCGCCGACCGGCTGGCCGGGCAGCATTGCCTTGGCGAAACCGCCGGAGACTTCGAGATCGCCGGCCTTGACCACTTCGCCAGCCGGCGCCGCGGCACCCATACCGCTCATACCGGACATGTCCATCCCTGCCATGTCGTCATGACCGTGACCATGGTCTTCGCCGGCAACGACCTTCAACATCGGCGCCGGGCTTTTCATCCCGTGGGCGTCGCCGCCTTCCTTCGCCACCTGATCCCAGGCCTCGACCGTGTCGCCGCACATCTGCGTCACCGGAAAGGCGAGCGAGGTGCCGGCTTCTACACCCGATACCTTACCCTGGATGACGAAGTTGTCGTAGAAATCGTCGGAAAGATTGCCATTCTTCCAGCGGATCTCGACCGCGCCCGCCTTCACCTTGTCGCCGTGATTGTCGTAGGTTTTCTGGTAGTCGCCCTTGATCACCTCGAGTTCCCAGCCGGCCTTCGGCTGCGGCTTGGCAAAGACGAAACCTTCGGGCAGCTTGATCCGCACTTCCGTGGTCGCCTTGCCGTCGCAGCCATGCGGCAGCTGCAGCGTGGCGAGAATAGTACTTTCCTGGGTCGCCTCCTTGTTGAGGAAGGTCACATGCGCCTCGGCGCCGGCGATGGCGGTCGCGGAAAGAAGGGCGGCAAGCGCGAATGTCTTGCCAAATGTCTTGCTGATCTTCATCGGATATCTCCTCACCGGCCGTAAACTTTTCTCGGGCGGACCGGCATGCTGCATATTGGATTGCGAAGGCAGATCAGGCGAGGACGGGAGGCGCGCGGGAATTCGGCCGGCTGACGGCTCTTCCCCCGGTAAAGGTCGAGGCCTCGGTCGGCGCGTTGATCAGCGAGGCGAGTTTGCGTTCGAGCCAGGAGCCTGCATCCGGCGTCGGCAGGACGATGGAGGCCGACAGCCGGCAGGCTTCGCAAGTCGGCTTGAAAGCGACGCTCTTGCCGTCGGCATCCTTTACCGTGATGCAGAGCGAGGCGAAGGTACCGTCGGGCAGCACATAGGCGCTCGCATCATAACTTTCGGACGCGACAGCCTGCGGCGCCTGATGCGCAAGGCCGAGCAAAGCTAGGCTCAATGCGCAAAGCATGCGCAGAAAGAGCGTCGCTTTCAGTCCGGTCGGCCGCATGAGATCCCCTTCGACAGCAAGTCGCGATAGCCGGTTTCGCCCCCGAATGCAAAAGCAGATTTGCCGCAGTTTAAGGCCCGATTGGAATAAGACGACAAAAATTTGCCCGGCGACGACATTTGCCGCTTGCCAAGAGCCACAGCCGCCGGATAATTGCACCAACCTTGTTGGGAGAATCCGGTGCTTGTCAACCACCGGTGCCGAAGGAGCAACCGCCCCGGAAACTCTCAGGCCAAAGGACCAGCAAGGGGCAGACGGAACTCTGGAGAGAAGCGTTCTCGAAACGCTCGCCGAAGGGATAACAATCTCAGGCGTCAAGGACAGAGGGGGCTCAGGAGAGAAGTGCGCAACCGCGCCTTCAGATTTGAGCCCGCGCCTTCGCAAAAAGGCGCAAACCCCGGAGGCGTCTTTTGGACGATATTGCTGCCCTGAAGAAAACCCCGCTGCATGCCCTGCATCTCCAGCTCGGCGCCCGCATGGTGCCGTTTGCGGGTTACGACATGCCGGTGCAATATCCGGCAGGCGTAATGAAGGAGCACCTTCATACCCGCACCGAAGCCGGTCTCTTCGATGTCTCCCACATGGGCCAGGTCATCGTGAAGGCGAAATCCGGCAGCTACGAGGACGCCGCGCTGGCGCTCGAAAGCCTGGTGCCGGTCGATATCCTGGGTCTTGCCGAAGGCCGCCAGCGCTACGGCTTCTTCACCGACGACAGCGGCTGCATCCTCGACGATCTAATGATCACCCATGTCGACGACCATCTTTTCGTCGTCGTCAACGCCTCGTGCAAGGAGGCCGATCTCGCCCATCTGCAGGCCCATATCGGCGACAAGTGCGACATCACCCTTCTCAACCGCGGGCTGATCGCGCTGCAGGGACCGCGCGCGGTCGAAGTTCTGGCCGAACTCTGGGCCGATGTCGCGTCGATGAAATTCATGGATGTGCGTCACTGCCGGCTGCACGACGTTTCCTGTCTGGTCTCGCGCTCCGGCTATAGCGGCGAGGACGGTTTCGAAATCTCTGTCCCGGCAGATAAGGCCGAGGATGTCACCATGCGGTTGCTCGAGCATCCCGACGTCCAGGCGATCGGCCTCGGCGCCCGCGATTCGCTGCGCCTGGAAGCCGGCCTCTGCCTCTACGGCAACGATATCGACACCACCACCTCGCCGGTCGAGGCAGCCCTGGAATGGGCAATGCAGAAGGCGCGGCGCGCGGGCGGCGCCCGCGCCGGCGGATTCCCGGGCTCTGGCCGCATTCTCTACGAGCTCGAAAATGGCGCCGCCCGCCGCCGCGTCGGCCTGAAGCCTGAGGGAAAGGCGCCGGTGCGCGGCCATGCCAAGCTCTACGCCGATGCCGAGGGCAAGCTCGAAATCGGTGAAGTCACCTCGGGCGGCTTCGGTCCTAGCGTCGAGGGCCCCGTCGCCATGGGCTACGTACCGGTCTCACATGCTGCGGCCGGCACGCTCGTCTACGCGGAGGTGCGCGGCAAATATCTGCCGATCACCGTCAGCGCCCTGCCCTTCGTCACACCGACCTACAAACGCTAAACCTTTTCCAGAGAGGACGAACAATGCTGAAATTTACCGAAGAACACGAGTGGCTGCAGATCGAAGGCGGCGTTGCGACGGTTGGCATCACCAATTATGCCGTCGATCAGCTCGGCGACCTGGTTTTCGTCGAACTGCCGGAAGTCGGCGCGACCTTCTCCAAGAACGGCAATGCCGCGACCGTCGAATCCGTCAAGGCGGCCTCAGACGTCTATTGTCCGCTTGACGGCGAGATCACCGAGGTCAATCCGGCCATCGTTGCCGATCCGTCGCTGGTCAATTCCGATCCGCAGGGCGCCGGCTGGTTCTTCAAATTGAAGCTTGCCAATCCCGCGGATGCCGACGGCTTGCTCGACGAGGCGGCCTACAAGGAGCTCACCGCGTAATGACGACGCCGACCGAATTCCAGTTCACCGACTATCAACCTTACGATTTTGCCAATCGCCGCCATATCGGCCCCTCGCCGGCCGAGATGACCGACATGCTGAAGGTGATCGGTTACAACAGCCTCGACGGCTTGATCGATGCGACGCTGCCGCCCGCCATCCGCCAGAAGGCGCCGCTCGTCTGGGGCGCGCCGATGACCGAGCGCGAGGCGCTCGACAAGCTGCGCGAGACCGCCAACAAGAACAAGGTGCTGGTCTCGCTGATCGGCCAGGGTTACTACGGCACCATCACGCCGCCGGTCATCCAGCGCAATATCCTGGAAAACCCCGCCTGGTACACGGCCTATACGCCTTACCAGCCGGAGATCAGCCAGGGCCGTTTGGAAGCGCTCCTCAACTACCAGACGATGGTTTGTGACCTCACGGGCCTCGACGTCGCCAACGCCTCGCTGCTCGACGAGGCGACCGCTGCTGCCGAAGGCATGGCGATGGCCGAGCGCGTCTCCAAGTCGAAGGCCAAGGCTTTCTTCGTCGATGCCGACTGCCATCCGCAGACCATCGCCCTCATCCGCACGCGCGCCGAACCGCTCGGCTGGAGCGTCATCGTCGGCAATCCCTTCACCGATCTCGATCCGGTCGATGTTTTCGGGGCGATCTTCCAGTATCCCGGCACCCATGGTCACATCAATGATTTCACCGGCCTGATCGCCCGCCTGCATCAGGCCAGCGCCATAGCGATCGTCGCCGCCGACATTTTGGCGCTGACGCTGCTGAAATCACCCGGCGAAATGGGTGCCGATATCGCCGTCGGATCCTCGCAGCGCTTCGGCGTCCCGGTCGGCTACGGCGGCCCGCATGCGGCCTATATGGCGGTCAAAGACGCCGTCAAGCGCTCCATGCCCGGCCGTCTGGTCGGCGTTTCCGTCGATGCCCGCGGCAACCGCGCCTATCGCCTGTCGCTGCAGACCCGCGAACAGCATATCCGCCGCGAGAAGGCGACGTCGAACATCTGCACCGCCCAGGTGCTGCTCGCCGTCATGGCCTCGATGTATGCGGTCTTCCATGGCCCCAAGGGCATCAAGGCGATTGCCCAGCAAGTGCACCAGAAGGCCGTGCTGATGGCCAAGGGCCTGGAAAAGCTTGGCTATAAGGTTGAACCCGAAAACTTCTTCGACACGATCACCGTCGATGTCGGCCACATGCAGGGCCTCATCCTGCGCGCAGCCGTGGCCGAAGGGGTCAATCTGCGCAAGGTCGGCGAAACCCAGATCGGCATGAGCCTTGACGAGCGCACGCGGCCGGCGACTCTTGAAGCCGTCTGGCGCGCCTTCGGCGGCAATTTCCAGGTTGCCGATTTCGATCCTTCCTACCGGTTGCCGAAGGGCCTGCTCAGAACAAGCGATTACCTAACCCATCCGATCTTCCACATGAACCGTGCCGAAAGCGAAATGACCCGCTACATCCGCCGGCTCTCCGACAGGGATCTGGCGCTCGACCGCTCGATGATCCCGCTCGGCTCCTGCACGATGAAGCTCAATGCGACGGCGGAAATGCTGCCGATCACCTGGCCTGAATTTTCCGATATCCATCCCTTCGTGCCGGCAGACCAGGCACTCGGCTATCGCGAAATGATCGACGACCTGATCGAAAAGCTCTGCGCCGTCACCGGCTACGACGCTTTCTCCATGCAGCCGAATTCCGGCGCGCAAGGCGAATATGCCGGCCTTTTGACGATCCGCAACTTCCATATCGCCAACGGCGAGGGCCATCGTGACGTCTGCCTGATCCCGACCTCGGCGCATGGCACCAACCCGGCCTCGGCCCAGATGGTCGGCATGAAGGTTGTGGTCGTCAAGGTGCGCGAGAACGGCGACATCGATCTCGACGATTTCCGCGCCAAGGCCGAGGAGCATGCGGCAAACCTCTCCTGCTGCATGATCACCTACCCCTCGACGCACGGCGTCTTCGAGGAGACCGTCAAGGAAATCTGCGATCTGGTGCATACCCATGGCGGCCAGGTCTATCTCGACGGCGCCAACATGAACGCCATGGTCGGCCTGTCCCGCCCCGGTGACATCGGCTCCGACGTGTCGCACCTCAACCTGCACAAGACCTTCTGCATCCCGCATGGCGGCGGCGGCCCCGGCATGGGCCCGATCGGCGTCAAGGCGCATCTGGCGCCCCACCTGCCCGGCCATCCCGAGACCGACGGCCGTCCCGGCGCGGTTTCGGCCGCGGCCTTCGGCTCGGCCTCGATCCTGCCCATCTCCTGGAGCTACTGCCTGATGATGGGCGGCGAAGGCCTGACCCAGGCAACCAAGGTGGCGATCCTCAACGCCAACTACATCGCCACCCGGCTGAAGGGCGCCTATGACGTGCTCTACAAGTCGAAGACCGGCCGCGTGGCACATGAATGCATCATCGACACCCGCCCGCTGGTCGACAGTGCGGGCGTGACCGTCGACGACGTCGCCAAGCGCCTGATCGACTGCGGCTTCCATGCTCCCACCATGAGCTGGCCGGTCGCCGGCACGCTGATGATCGAGCCGACGGAAAGCGAGACTAAGGCCGAACTCGACCGCTTCTGCGAGGCTATGCTGGCGATCCGCGAGGAAGCCCGCGCCATCGAGGATGGCCGCATGGACAAGGTGAACAACCCGCTGAAGAACGCCCCGCACACGGTAGAAGACCTCGTCGGCGAATGGGATCGTCCCTATAGCCGGGAACAGGCCTGCTTCCCGCCCGGCGCCTTCCGCGTCGACAAATACTGGTCCCCGGTCAACCGCGTCGACAACGTCTACGGCGACCGCAACCTGATCTGCACCTGCCCGCCGGTCGAAAGCTACGCGGAAGCAGCAGAATAACGGCAAATCGGCAAGCTCCTCCCGCGGGTAGGGAGGGGCAGCCTGCGCGTCGACTTTCGGTGCATGGCAAGGGCCGAACTCGGCAATGCCCGTTTCAAGGCAGTGAGTTCAAATTTAACCTTTCTTAGCAAGTCTCTGTTAGCAATTGAAAATGGACGGTTTTCTCCAGCGGGGATGTTGCCGTCTACCTTTTGTTTTGCGTGCAGGTTCTCATGCGTCCATCGGCTTTGCCAGCAATCCTCCTTGCCGCCCTGGTCCTGTCCGGATGCGCCGCCAGTTCCGGGGCCGAAGATGTGCTCACGCCTGTCCCGTCGGCGGAAACAACCAATGCAATCACCAAGCCGAGCGGCCCGATACCGGCCGCCGCCGTCGGCGACACGGCACAAACAAGCGCGCCGCAGGAAGCGTTGAGCTGGACCGGGCCGGTTCCCGAACCTGAGGCGCTCGTGCCCGCCGACAGGCCGGTCGGCATGCCGATGCCGACGGAAAGACCGGTGGCGATGCTAATGCCCGCCAACCCGGATGCCGATCTCGATACCGGCAGGAAATCGCCGTCACGCGGACAGATCTACGGCCACCGATTCCGCGACGCCAAGCCGATCAATTTTGGTTCCACCTCACCGAGAAAGCTTGCCGTGCACGGCGTCGACGTATCGCGCTGGCAGGGTGAAATCGACTGGGATACGTTGCGCCGGCAAGGCGCGAACTTCGTCTACATCAAGGCAACGGACGGCGGCGATCACCTCGATCCGATGTTCAAGAAGAACTGGCGCCGGGCGAAGGAAGCCGGCCTGAAACACGGCGCCTACCACTTCTTCTACTGGTGCCGCACGGCCGGCGAACAGGCCGACTGGTTCATCCGTAATGTACCGAGGGAAGCAAACGCGCTTCCGCCCGTCATCGATGTCGAGTGGAATGGCGAATCGAGCTGCAAGCGGCGCATCTCCCCCGCCCGCGTCCGGGAAAAGATGCAGGTGTTCATGGACAAGCTGGAGCGCTACTACGGCCAGCGCCCGATCATCTACACCGCGCCGGATTTCTACCGCGACAATTTGAAAGGCCAGATGCTCGACTATCCCTTTTGGCTGCGCTCCGTGGCTGCCCACCCCTCGAAGGTCTATCCGGGCCGCAAATGGCTGTTCTGGCAATATTCCGGCTCCGGCCTTTCCGAAGGCGTCGAAGGCAAGATCGATCTCAACGTCTTCAACGGCAACGAAAGCGATTGGCACGACTGGGTGGCGTCGCGATAGCGAACTGGTTCCGTGCCAATCCGGAACAGGCGGAACGGCAGGACGCACATCCTGTAGGTCTTTGCTAAGGCAACGCCTTCAGCACTCCCTAAATCCTTGCGGATAGAAGACGATCATCCAGTTCTGGGGAAACGGCTGATGAGCATATCGGGCATCACGAGCACCGCCCTTTCGGGCATGCGGGCGCAGACGACGCGGATCGGCGCGATCGCCAGCAACGTCGCAAACAGCAGCACATCAGGTTACGCCAGACTGAACACCAGCATCACTTCAGTAGTATCAGGCAGCGTTCAGGCGACCGTCAGCCCGACCGCGTCGGATGTCGACCCAGCCACCGAACTGACCGACTTGCTCGAAGCCGAACAGAGTTACAAGGCGAACGCCGTGGTCTTCGAGACCGGTGCCGACATGTGGGAAATGCTGATGAGCATCAAGCGCGACTGAGCGCTGCCGTATGATGCTGCGTCGCAGATAATTTAACTCTGGCCGGAAAATTTAAAGACAGCCCGCCGGGTCAGGAATGCGCCGGCTCGCTCTGCCGCTGTTCGGCAAGAGCTGCCAGATCGGCGGGTTTCAGCTCGACGGATTCGCCGCAGCCGCAAGCCGATGTCTGGTTCGGATTGGTGAAGGTGAAGCCGGAGCGCAGCGTCGTCTGCTCGAAGCCCATTTCGGTGCCGAGCAGATAGAGCACCGCCGATGGTTCGACCCAGACCCTGGCGCCGTCGCGCTCGATCAGATCGTCCTTGGCATTCGGCTCGGTCACCAGGTCGATGGTATATTCCATCCCGGCGCAGCCGCCCTTCTTGATGCCGACGCGAACGCCCTTGGCCTCCGGGCCGGAATTCTCGACGATCGCCTTGACGCGGGCCGCGGCCCCATCCGTCATGCTCATCACTGCAAAGCCCATCGGCCCATTCTCCTTCCACAACCGGGGTCAAGATCCGGTGCTTCATGATTCAAATGTAGTCGTCCGAGGTAAACGGATCAATACCGCGGGATGTCAGTACCAGCCGACGGCGACCTGCGCCTCTTCGGACATGCGATCCGGCGTCCACGGCGGATCGAAGGTCATCTCGACCTCGACGCCGGACACGCCTTCGACGGCGCCGACGGCATTTTCGACCCAGCCGGGCATCTCGCCGGCAACCGGGCAGCCAGGTGCGGTCAAGGTCATCATGATCTTCACCATCCTATCGTCCTCGATATCGATCTTGTAGATCAGACCGAGTTCGAAGATGTCGGCCGGGATTTCCGGATCGTAGACGGTTTTCAGCGCGCTGATGACGTCGTCGCTGAGCCGCGCCAGCTCATCGGTCGGAATGCTGGAATGCACGATGCCTTCGCGCACGTCGATCTTCTGTTCGCTTTCGTCCAGGCTCATCACGGACACTCCTCAAGCAAAGAACTTGCGCGCATATTCAAGCGCATCGGCCAGGGCATCGACCTCGGCGCGGGTATTGTACATGCCGAAGGATGCACGGCATGTGGAGGTGACGCCGAAGCGTTTCAAGAGTGGCATGGCGCAATGCGTGCCGGCCCGCACCGCAATGCCCTGCCGGTCGATCACCATCGAGACGTCATGGGCATGGATGCCGGCAAGCTCGAAGGAAAAGATGCTGCCCTTGTCGGGCGCCGTTCCGAAGACGCGCAGCGAATTGACCGACTTCAGCCGCTCGACGGCGTAAGCCGCAAGATCGGCCTCATGGCGGGCGATCGCCTCGCGGCCGACCTTCTCCATATAGTCGAGCGCATAACCGAGCCCGATCGCCTGGACGATCGGCGGCGTGCCGGCCTCGAAGCGATGCGGCGGATCATTGTAGGTGACCGCGTCCTCGGCGACTTCGAAAATCATCTCGCCGCCGCCCTGGAACGGGCGCATCTGCGAAAGCCGCTCCTTCTTGCCGTAGAGCACGCCGATTCCAGATGGGCCGTAGAGCTTGTGGCCGGTCATCACATACCAGTCGCAATCGATGTCCTGCACATCCACAGGCAGGTGCACCGCACCCTGGCTGCCGTCGATCAAGACCGGAATGCCGCGCTCATGCGCAATGCGGCAGACCTCTTTGACGGGAACGATCGTGCCGAGCGCATTCGACATATGGGTGATGGCGACGAGCTTGGTGCGCTCCGTCAGGCTCTTCTCAAAGTCCTCGATATGAAAGGCGCCCTCATCGTCCACCGGCACCCAGACCAGTTTGGCACCCTGCCGCTCGCGGATGAAGTGCCAGGGCACAATGTTGGAGTGGTGCTCCATGATCGTCAGGACGATCTCGTCGCCTTCGCCGATCTCAGGCATGCCCCAGCCATAGGCGACGGTGTTGATCGCCTCTGTCGAATTCTTGGTGAAGACGATGTCGTTGACCGAAGGCGCATTGAGAAAACGGCGTGCCTTCTCGCGCGCCGCCTCATAAGCATCGGTCGCGGCATTGGAGAGATAGTGCAATCCGCGATGCACATTGGCATATTCATGCGAATACGCATGCGAGATGGCGTCGATCACCACCTGCGGCTTCTGCGCCGAGGCGCCGTTGTCGAGATAGACCAGCGGCTTGCCGTGCACCTTCTCCGCCAGGATCGGAAAATCCCGGCGGATGGCTTCGACATCGTATGGCGTGGCCGGCACGATCTTGTCCATTGCTATATCCGATCAGGCGTGCTTTTCGAGCCAGGCCGAAATCACGCCTTCCAGCGCCTCGACCAGGGCCTCGTCTTCCAGTTCCTCGACGATCTCGGCGACGAAAGCGTTGACGAGCATAGCCCGCGCCTTGTTCTCCGGAATGCCGCGCGCCATCATGTAATAGAGATGATTGGCGTCGATATCGGTCACCGTCGCCCCATGGCCGCACTGCACATCGTCGGCGAAGATTTCGAGCTCGGGTTTGACCGAGAATTCGGCATCGTCGGACATCAGCAGCGTATTGCAGGCCATCTTGGCATCGGTCTTTTGCGCATCGGGTGCCACCCGGATCATGCCCTGGAAAACACCCTTGGCGCGGTCGAAGACGACGTTGCGAATCACTTCGGTCGAGCCGGTGTGCGGCACGTCGTGGCCGAGCACCATCGTCACGTCGGTATGGCTGTCAGCGCCGAGCAGGTTGATGCCGCGCAATGTCAGATCAGCGCCCTCGCCTGTCACCTTAATATGCAGCTCCTGGCGCACCAGCTTGCCGCCGGCATTGATGACGAACAGGCGAAGCTTGGCGTCGGCGCCGAGATCGATGCGGATCTGGCCGAGATGCGTATCCTCGGCTCCGTGCTGTTGCAGGATGATCCAGGTCAGCTCCACACCTTCGCCGACAGTGATGTCGCTGACGTGGGACACGAGTGCCGGATCGCCGGTCACCGCAAGATGACGCTCGATCACCGTCGCTTTGACGCCAGAGGCGAAGGCAACAGGAAGACGCGTATGTGTCTGCCCGCCGGCATGGACGAACTGGATTTCGAGTGGAGCGTCAAGCTCGGTATCGGCAGGCACGTCTATGACATAACCGTCGCGCACGAAGCTGCCGTTGATGCGGCCGACCGCGTCGTCGCTGCCGAGCGCATCGAGGCCGTCCGCGGCGGAGCCGTCGAGCAGATGTTCGCTATAGGCCGAAACGCCAAGACCGTCGGCGGCAACCTTCTGGTTGGCATGACCCTGGATCACCGCCAGCACCGTAGAGCCGTCGACAAGCGGCTCAAGCGCGTCGGAGCCGGCGTCACCGACCTGCGGCGGCAAGGTGCGCAGCAGGTTTTTCAGATCGGTGTAGTGCCAGGCTTCGATGCGGCGCGTCGGCAGGCCGGCCTTCTTCAGATCATCGAGAAGCCGGTCGCGCAGCGCCGTCACCGCGCCATTGCCCGGCAGATCGCCGATCTGATGGTTGAAGGCCTCGATCAGCGCAGTTTCCGCCGCAGTCAGGCGGCTCGTCGTCTGCATATTCATGGACGTCGTCCTTTCCACCCGAAACTCAAGCCGCCGTGCCGATGATGTCGGCATAGCCGTTGGCTTCCAGCTCATGCGCCAGCGTCTTGTCGCCCGACTTGATCACCTGGCCCTTGTAGAGCACGTGAACGGTATCCGGCACGATATAGTCGAGCAGGCGCTGGTAGTGGGTGATGACCACGACCGCGCGGTCCGGCGAACGCAGCGCGTTGACGCCGTCGGCGACGATCTTCAGCGCATCGATGTCGAGGCCGGAATCGGTTTCGTCAAGCACGCAGAGCTTCGGTTCAAGCAGCGCCATCTGCAGGATTTCGGCCCGCTTCTTCTCGCCGCCGGAGAAGCCGACGTTCAGCGGCCGCTTCAGCATCTCGGTATTGATCTGCAGCTTGCCGGCGGCATCCTTGACCCGGCGCATGAAGTCCGGCGTCGTCAGCTCGTCCTCGCCGCGCGCCTTGCGCTGCTCGTTCATCGCCACCTTCAGGAACTGCATGGTGGCGACGCCCGGAATTTCGACTGGGTACTGGAAGGCAAGGAAGATGCCCTTGGCGGCGCGCTCGGCCGGATCGAGCTCGAGAATACTTTCGCCATTGTAGAGAATGTCGCCCTCGGTGACTTCGTAGTCGCTGCGGCCAGACAGCACATAGGACAGCGTCGACTTGCCGGAGCCGTTTGGCCCCATGATCGCGGCAACTTCGCCTGCCTTGACCGTTAGGTTCAAGCCACGGATGATCTCGGTGCCGTCTTCGGCGATACGGGC
>Ga0209257_1001376_pt1 | contig 29188 bp, 21 predicted proteins | sample AraplaCvi_mCL_r2_FD_184277 | JGI IMG/M metagenome (GOLD analysis project Ga0209257, IMG submission 184277) | Arabidopsis root microbial communities from North Carolina, USA - plate scrape MF_Cvi_mCL_r2 (SPAdes) (version 2) | ecosystem: Host-associated > Plants > Roots > Endosphere | place: USA...
TCTCGGTCTTGTTGTCGTAGGTGTAGAAGCCGCCCACCATGCGCTTGCGGCTGGTGGTGGTGATGCGCGCCACGGCGCGCACGTTGAGCGTCACGTTGGCCTGGGGCTTGCCCGAGAGGTCGAGCGCGAGCGCCTGGAATTTGAGCTTCTGGCTGGTCGAAACCCAGCCTTCGGTCTTGATGCCGGCGATGACGGAGGCGGGCCACAGCGTCTGCGTGCTGCGGATGGTCTGCACCTCGCCGTTCGGGTCGGCGTACGTGGCTTCGAGCAGCAGCTCGCGCGCGGCCTTCACTTTCGGCACCTTGTCGATGGTGACCTTGCCGGCGCCATCCTTGTTCAGCGTGAGGGGCAACTTGTCGGCGATCACGCGGGTGTCGTTCACGCTGTTGAGGTCTTCCTCGCCCGAGCCTGCCTCGGCCGCGGCGCTGACTGCGGTGGCGGCCTCGCTGCCGTCCCCCTGCGCTGCGCGCGGCGGGTTGAAGCTGAAGGCGTCGTAGTCGGAGAAGCTCAGGCTCTTGCCGCGCACCATGGCCGACACGCGCACCGGCAGGTTGGCGGCGCCGCCGCCGGCCACGTAGTTGATCTGCACGTCGGTCGGCACGCTGGTGGCAGCCACCAGCGGTTTCTTGTCGGTGGGCGCGATGCGGCCTTCGAGCACGGGCAGGCGGAACTCCTCGACGCGGAACATGCCGGTGGAGAAGCTGCGGCCGTAGCCTTCGTCGCCATCGCTTTCACCCTCGCCGTTGGCGTCCTTGCCGCCGCCGGTGCGCAGCATCACCTCGTACACGCCGAGCTTGGCGGCCGGCGGAATAGGGAATGTGTTCTCCGCGCTCAGGCCGCCGGTGGCGGTCTTGCGCCATTTCAGCGGCTGCGTGAAGCGCTGGCCGCTGCCCACGTGGGTGATGACCAGCGTGTCGGGCCGGTTCTCGGGCAGGCCGAAGCCCTTGCTGGTCTGCGTGCGGATCAGGCTCTTCATCGACACCGTCTCGCCGGCGCGCAGCAGCGTGCGGTCGAAGATGGTGTGGGCGACGCGGTCGGCCTCGGCCTGCATGCTGGTCGGCACGTTGAAGCGCCAGGGCTCGATGCCGCGCTGCCAGTCGCTCCAGGTGAAGGCGAGGTCTTCCACGCCCTTGTCGTCCTTGGCGCGGGCACTGACGAACCAGGCCGCCGTGTCGTATTCGTTCGGGCCGTTGCACGACGGCGCCTGCGGCGAGATGCCATTGAGCATGACCACGCCGTTGGCATCGGTGGTGCCGGTGGCCACGGCCTTGCCGTCGCAGCCCGACACACGCACATCGGCGCCGGCCACGACCTTGCCCTTGTCGAGCGTGGTGACCCAGGCCATCGAGTTCTCGCGGCCCAGCTTGAAATGCACCGCCAGGTTGGTGGCCAGCGCGGTGGTGCGCACGTACATCGTGCGTCCGGCGTTGTAGCGCTCGTCGAGCAACGCCTCGCCGAGTTTCTGCGAGGCGATTTCGAGCACGTGGAAGCCCGGCGTCAGCGGGATGCCGATGACTTCGAAGGGGCGCGGATCGCCGCTGTCCGACTTGGGCATGTCCAGCGCCTTGACGCCCGACTGGCCCGCCAGCAGCGACAGCATGCGGGTCTGCAGCGTGGTGCGGTCGTCCTTGTCGATGACCGGGGGCAGCGGGCCCTTCACGTCCTTGCGCGCCTGCTCGCGCGAGATGGTGAAGCTGTCGTAGCGGCGCACCTTGCGGAACCACGCGATGATTTCCGCGTCGGTCTTCGGGTTCATGTCGCTCACCTTGCCGGGCGTGAGGGCGTTGACCATCAGCTTCGGCTCCACGCGGCGCACGGTGACCGGCATCATGGCCGGGGTGTCGGGCTCGGCCAGGCGCTCGACCACGCCGAAGGGCGAGGCGGCGAACTTGGCCAGGGGCGGCATCGCGCCGGTCGCCACCTTCAGCGGAAAGCTGCCGGGCGAGGCCAGCGGTCGGCCCGAGGCGTCCTCGAACTTCGAGGGCAGCTCGATGCTGAACTGCGCGCTCTCGGCCAGCGGGGGCTCGAAGCTCACGCTGCTGACCACGTCGTCGTCGCTCTGCGCGCCGCCCTCGTTGTCGAGCTTGGCCTTGATCGTCTTGTCGCCCTTGAGCTGGATCTGCGAGGCCAGCTTGCGCGTGACGGGCGCGTTGAACTGCAGCTGCATCGGTCGCAGCGGCAGGCAGCCGGCCTGCGCGTTCTCGCGCTCGCAGGTGAACGACACGGCGAAGGGCTCGCGCACCTGGAAGTCGAAGCGGCGCTCCACGTTGTTCGCCACGCCCGAGGGCGTCGCCACGCCCTTGCCGTAGACGATCTGCACCTTCGCGCCGGGCGTCAGCGTACGGTTGCATTGCATCGTGACGAAGCGCAGCGGGTCTTTCTCCGCAGCCTTGTCGCGGCCGAAGGCCTTGAGCAGGCCGGCGCGCTGGTCGCCATCGAGCAGCTTGACCGGAATGCGCTCGCCCACGCCGTCGGCCGCGCACCAGACGTTCTGGCGCACGCTGTCGAGCGTGGCTGCGCCGTTGAGTTCCAGCATGAACATCTGCTGCTCGTCGATGCGGCTGTAGCTGCCCGGCATGTAGTTGCGCACGAACGGGCCGCCGGTGTTGAACTGGTAGCGCTCGGGTCCGGTGAGTTCGCCCGAGGCGGGCTTGAAGGTTGGAATGCGGGTGACGGTGCAGCGCACGCCGGGCGGTAGGTCGTTTTCGAAGTCGTAGACCCAGGCCTTGGCGTCGGTCCAGCGGCCGGTGCCCTTGGCGGCCTGCGCGTCGGTGCAACTCACCGTGAGCGGGGCGGGGGCCTTGGGGTCGCCGAAGTTGACGGCCGCCTGGTCGAACTTGGCGACGACCTGGCGCACTCGGGCGACTTCGCCCTGGGGCGTGAGGCTGGTTATCTGGAGGGCAAAGCCCGGGGCGGCCGCGAGGACACCGCCGGCCAGGAGCAATGTTGGAACGAAATGATTCACTTTTGTTGTATCTCCACCTGAAGGCAGCGCGCAGCGTATCCGATTTGCGCGACGGTTCGGCAGTGCCAACGGTCACAGGCCGTTGGGGTGGTCGCATTCGCTTTCATGCCGATGCGTTGGTCGCTGTCCGGGTGTGCTCACGCCGACGGGGTGCCTTGCTCCGCGAATGTCCCCCGGCCTGCGGCCTCCTCCTTTATTTCGCTGCGCAAGGCACCCCATCGGCGTGAGCGTTCAGCAGAGCGGTTGAACCGCCGGCACGAGCAGAGCGTCCATGTGCGAATGGCACCGGGTGCTCCCCGCAGCGAAATAAAGGAGGAGGCCGCAGGCCGGGGGACATTCGCGGAGGGGAGTACCCGGTGTCATTCGCACGCCCCCCGAACGAGTCTGCCGGCCTTCTTACAATCGAACCCTGTCGTGCGTGCGCCGCGCGGACCGCCACCAAGACCTCGCCGCCGACCGATGAAACGCTACTGGGAAATAGACGCCTTGCGCGGGCTGATGCTCGTGCTGATGACCGTCACCCATCTGCCCACCCGCCTGACCGATCCGCTGGGCCAGCCCTTCGGCTTCGTCTCGGCCGCCGAGGGCTTCGTGCTGCTGTCGGCCTTCGTCGCCGGTCTGGTGTACAGCCGCATCGGCTACCTGCGCGGCGTCGACTCGATGCGCCAGGCCTTCTGGCGGCGCGTGGTGAAGGTCTACCTGTGCCAGGCGGCGATCCTGCTGTTCCTGTTCACCGTGATCGCGGCGGTGGGGTTGCACATCGACCAGCCGGCCGTGAAGAACCTGGTGTCGTATTACCTGGCGGAGCCGCGCGACGGCTTCCTGTTCGGGCTGCTGCTGATCTACGAGCCGGCGCTGCTCGACATCCTGCCGATGTATATCTTCTTCATGCTCTTGAGCCCCTGGGTGCTGGCCTTTGCCATGCGCCACGGCTGGACCGGGGTGATGGTGGCGAGCGCGATCGTGTGGGCAGCGGCGCAGTTCGGGGTCAGCGAATGGATCTATGCGTTGGCTGTGCGCTACCTGGACGTGCCGGTGCCATTCCACGAGATGGGCGCGTTCAACACCTATGCGTGGCAGTTCCTGTGGTTCGCGGGGCTTTGCATCGGCGCCACGCGCAGTGGGCCGGAAGCCCGGCCGCTGCGTTTTCCGTGGTGGCTGCTGTTGCTTGCGGCAGGCATTGCGCTCTACGGGGTCTACTGGCGCCACACCGGCATCAACGGCCAGGCGCCGTTCGGCGGCGACGTCGAGCTGAACCTGCTGTTCGACAAATGGCAACTCGGCCCGCTGCGGCTGGTGAACCTCGTGGCGCTGTGCATCCTGGCGGTGCGCTTCGGGCCATGGCTGATGCGCTGCATTCCGCGGCTGCGCTGGCTGGAGGCGATGGGCTCGGCCTCGCTGCCGGTGTTTTGCGCGCACCTCGTGGCGGTGCTGCTGGTGCTGGCCTTCTACGGCGACAACCAGATGGCGCGGCCCTGGTGGGGCGACGGCCTGCTGCTGCTGGCGGTGTTCTCGGGGATGTACTTCGTGGCGCGCTTCACGCGCGGGGCGGATGTACCGCCGCCGGCGGACGACATGCCGTCGGAGACCGCGCGCGCCTGACCGGCAACGGTCTCAGGGCAAGGGGGCCGTCGGCGCCGGGGCCGGCAGGTGCGGCGCAATGATCGAATGCCACAGCCGGTAGCCTTCGTCCGTCATGTGCAGCCTGTCGCCCCGGAACAGCTCCGCGCGCGGGCGCCCATCGGCGCCCAGCATCGGCGTGTAGACGTCGATGAACTCGCTGTTGGGCAGCAGGTTCAGGTAGGCCGAGATCACGTGATTGGTCTCGCGGATCTGCGGCATCAGCTGCTCGCGCGAGGGGCTGGGCTTGACCGAGATGAAGCTGATGCGCGTGTCGGGCAGCTCGGCGCGCACCGTGTTGGCGAAGCGCGCGAAGCTGTCGAGCACTTGCAGCGGGGTGCGGCCTTCGGCCAGGTCGTTGTCGCCCGCATAGACCATCACCTGGCGCGGCTTGTAGCGCACCACGAGATCGCGCGCGAACAAGCTGCAGTCGGCCAGCGTCGAGCCGCCGAAGCCGCGGTTGACCACGCCGCCGGGCACGCGCGAGAAATCTTGCGCAAGGCGGGTCCACATGCGCACCGTGGAGCTGCCGACGAACACCACGCCGCCGGGCGCCGGAAAACGCTCCTGGTCGGCGCGCGCGAAGGCCGCGAGCTCGTTGTGCCAGCGCTCCTTGGCGGCGAGGTAGTCGCGCGCGGACGCGGCCTCGGCGGCGGCGGTCTCCGATTCCTGGGGAAAGAAGGCGGACTGGGCATGCGAGGCGAGTGCCGCAGTCAGCAGCGCGACCGCGGCCAGCGCGGTTTTCATCGAAGGCATCGGAAGGACAGCAAACAGGTCAGATGGTTTTTTCAATGAGCGCGCCATGGAAGAGCACCGGGCCGGTCGGGCCGCCCTCGCTGGGCACGCCGCCCTTCGGTTCGAGACTGATCGCCAGGGCCGGCACGCGCACGTCGGATTCTGACGCAGCCAGCCGCAGCGCGGGCGCCTTGTCGAGCACGCCCAGCGAACGCGGCACGCCGCCCGGGGGCAGGGCCCAGAGCTGCAGCGACTTGTCGTTGCCTTCGTCGAAGCCGCCCACGCGCTGCAGCACCAGCTGCTTCTTCTTCGGATCGAAGGTGACGAGCATCGAGGGCGCGGCCTTGTCGTCGTTCAGCACGGCCACGTACTGCACCGCCGGGGCGTTCTGCAGCTGGTCGCGCAGGTTCAGCCCGACCACCACGGCCAGCACCGTGGCCAGTGCGCCGGCGGCCGTGGCGCCGCGCCACAGCGCGAGGCTGCGCAGCCAGCCGCCTTGCGACTGCGGCTTGCCGGCGGCGGCATTGCGCTGGCGTTCGATGGCGAGCGCGGCCTGCTCGGCGTCGATCGTGTTGCGGATGCGGGTCCACACGGCCGGGTCGGGCACGACCGGGGGCTGCATTTCGGTCATGCCCGCGAGCCGGCTCTGCCAGACCAGCGCGGCGGCGCGCACCGGCGCCTGTTCGCGGGCCAGGGTCTCGAAACGGCGGCGGGCGCCGCCGCGCAGCGTGCCGAGCGCGTGGTTCGCGGCCAGCAGTTCGAGCAGCTCGGGGTGCGCGAGGAGATTCATGGGAGGGTCGCCTTCTTCTTCGCCATCGCTCTCACGCAAAGCGCCCCATGCAGATGCGCAGTTTTTCCAGCCCGCGCCGGATCCATGTCTTGACCGTGCCCAGCGGCAGCCTGAGCTGCTCGGCCAGTTCGCCGTGGCTCATTTCGCGCAGGTAGGCCAGGCTGACCACCTCGCGCTGGCGGCCCTCGAGCCGGCTCAGGCACTGGTGCAGCGCCCAGGCCTGCTCGCTGGCATCGGCGGTGTCGGCGGGGTTGGGTGCATCCGATTCGAACTGGTCGGCCATGATTTCGTCGAATTCCTGGGTCAGCCGGGTGCGGTCGGCGGCGCGGCGGCGCAGCAGGTCGAGCGCCCGGCTGCGCACGATCAGCCCGAGCCATGCGAGCGGCGGGCTGAGCGAGGCGCGATAGTCGCCGGCGACTCGCCAGACAGTCAGGAAGGCTTCCTGGAGCACGTCCTCGGCCCATTCGCGCTGCCGCACCACGCGCATCGCGAGGCCCATCAGCTTGGGCGAGGTGCGGTCGTACAGCAGGCGCAGGGCGGCTTCGTCGCGACGGCCGATCCGGTCGATCAGTGCCATCAGTTCGGCGTCGGGGCTGGGTGCTGGCATTCGGGGATTGTCGGGCATCGATGCACATGCCCGGTATACGGGGCTCCCGGGCGGCCGGATTCAGGGGCACGAGCTCGTTTCGACGCCTCCAGGAAACATTCGGCAACGTATACTGCCCCGCAAAATCAAGAGGGATGCGCGCAGGCGCGGGCGGGAAGAAATGAAGCAAATTGCGATCGTGATCGCGCTCTGCGTGGGCGCGTGGTATTTCTTTATTGGCGGCCGCAAGCTTGACGAATCGATGGTGCGCGACTTCTACCAGAAGGAAGCCCACGCCATCTACTCGCGCGACGCCGAGATGCTGTGCAAGCAGCTCAGCCGCAAGGCCCGGATCGAGAGCAAGACCACCATGATGGGGAAAACGGTGGAGCGCTCCCACAACCGCGACGAGGCCTGCCAGGCGAACCGCGAGGCCTTCGAGACTTTCAGCAGGGTGGGCGAGCGGATGGGCGGCATCCTCACCATCGAGTACGACTACCACATCGACACCATCGAGGTGGCCACCGACCGCAAGAGCGCGACCGTCACGGGCACCAATGTGCTGAAGATGGGCGAGTCGCTGCTGCAGTACAAGACCAGCTTCACCCAGCGCCTGGAACGCGAGCTCGGTCAGATGCGCCTCGTGCATGCCGACGAGGTCACGGTGATGCGCATGGGCGGTGCCGGCGCCATGAGCCAGAGCGAGTTCTTTCGCAAGTAAGCGGATACAGGCACAAAAAGAAAAACAGGAGGAATTGCCATGATCGCCGTCAAGGATTCGCTGCCGCCGCCACCGCCGTTCTGGCGCCGCCTGAACAGCTTCTTCGCGTTCCCGTTCCAGATGCGGCCGCTGGCCTACGGCTTGCTGCTGTCGTTCTGCAGCCTGCTCTTCGACGCGATCTTCTTCCTGCCGGATGCGCTGGCGCTCTTCGTCATCGAGGTCGGCATCATGCTGGCGGCCAGCCGATACGGCTTCAAGGTCATCGCGCTGGGCGCGCGCGGCATCCGCGATTCGGCCGACTTCGGCCGCGAATCGAGCGACGACTGGACCTACCTGCCGTGGAAGCTGTTCGCGATCACGCTGGTGCAGGCCTTCCTGATCGGCTGGCTCGCCTGGTATGCGCCGATCCTGGGCACGGTGGGGCTGTTCGTCATGTCCTTCACCTTCCCGGCGGCGGTGATCGTGCTGGTGCAGTCGGGCAGCTTCTTCCAGGCGATGAACCCCGGCCACGTGATGGACGCGATGCGCATCATCGGCTCGCCGTATGCGCTGCTGTGCTTCTTCCTGTTCCTGCTGAGCACGGGCGCGCAGGTGGCGCTGTCGCTGCTGCTGCCGATGTTCGACGGGCGCATCGCGCTGCCGGTCATCAACTTCGCGTTCATCTACTTCGGCTGGGTCATGGCGAGCCTGCTGGGCTACGTGATGTTCCAGCACCACGATGCCTTTGGTTTCGACGCGGTGCCGGGCAGCGAACTGGGCGACGGCTCCCCGGTCGACCGCCGTACGCCCGAGCAGATCGCGGCGCAGCGCATCGACGCCGAGGTGGCCCATTTGATCACCGAGGGCGATCTCGCGGCCGCGCTGGGCTCGGCCTACGAAGCCCAGCGCACGGCCGCGTCCGACGACCTCGCGGCGCAGCGCCGCTACCACCGCGTGCTGGCGCTGATGCCCGAGAAAAAGGACACCATGCTTGACCAGGCGCGGCGTTTCATTCCGCTGCTGATGCGGCGCGACCTGGCCTCGGAGGCGCTCAAGGTCTTCAAGGCCTGCAAGGAGAAGGACAAGGCCTTCGCGCTCGACGACGCGGCGATGGTGGTCGCGATGGCGCGCGCCGAGTGGCGCAGCGGCGACGCGCACGCCACGCTGGCGCTGCTGTCGGGCTTCGACAAGCGTTTTCGCGGCCACGAGGCGATTCCGCAGGCCTACGAGCTGGCGGCGCGTGCGCTGGTGCAGGGGCTGGGGCGCTCGGACATGGCACAGCCCATCCTCGCGACGATGGAGTCGCGCTACCCCGACAGCGAGCAGACGCAGGAAGTGCGCTGGCTGCTGCGGCCGGCGGCGGCCGCCTAGTTCTTCAGGCTCCTCAGGCGCGCTGCAGTGCGCGCGTCACCATGTCGTTCGGCGCGAGGCGCAGCAGGTGCGGCAGCAGGCCGATCGCCTTGTCGCGCTCGCCCGCATGCAGCAACCCGTTCGCACAGGCCGACAGCGTATCGGCCAGTTCCGGATGGTCGGGCGCTGTCTTCAGCAGGATGCGGCAGAGCTTGTCGGTGTCTTCGAATTGGCGGATGCGGGCAAAGCGGCGCGCGAGCCGGGCCATGTCCTCGGGCTTCAGCCGTGCGCCGGGCTTGGCCTGGTCGAGGTAGGTCTTGTAGCTGGCGTGCTGCAGCGCCATCGTGCCCTCGTCGGTGGCGGGCAGGCGGAAGATGCGGCGGGCGGCCTGGTGGAAGTCGTCGCTCGCGGGCTGCAGCCGCGCGGTGTTGAACCAGGCGCGCAGCGTGTCGCTGTCGCCGGGGCGCAGCGCGGCGGCGGCGCGCCATTCGCCACATGCCTTGTCGAACTTCATTGCGGCGCTGAACTTCTGGGCAGCGGCCACGTGCTCGCCGAAGCGGTCGGGCTCGGGTGCGGCGGCCGTCTCCGGCGCCTGCACGCGGCGCAGCAGCAGGGCGCCGGTCATCAAGGCCGCACCGGTCAGCAGGCCGCCCAGGTGGGCCATGTAGGCAATGCCCTGGCCGCCCAGCCAATGCTGCATCAGCTCGTTGACGATCCATGCCGGCAGCAGCAGCAAGGCCGGCGCGGTGACGTAGTTGAAATAGAAGAACAGCTGGTAGAAGAAGCGGATGCGCTTGAGCCGGTACATCACCGCGTACATGCCCATCAGCGCCGAGATGGCGCCCGAGGCGCCCAGCCCATAGCCATCCTTGCCGGCATAAGCCCAGCCGGCCAGCGCCGAGGCGCCGACGGCGCCCAGCAGATAGAAGCTCAGGTAGGTGCCGCGTCCGAGCGCCAGCTCGACCGAGAAGCCGAACAGGAACAGGAACAGCATGTTGCCCAGCAGGTGGCCGGTGCTGCCATGCAGGAAGGCGGCGGTGATCCAGGTCCAGGGCTTGAACTCGGCATCCTTGGTGTAGTCCTGCGACCAGCGCGCGGTGAAAGGCGCGGGCAGCATGGCCTCGTACTGCTGGCGGTCGCGCTTCCATTCGCCGTACTGCGGGTTGGTGGGCGTGATGATCCCGTCGGCTTGCAGCTTCGCCAGGAACTTCCTGTCGTTCTGCAGGCTTTCCAGAAGCTGCGGATAGGTTTCCTCGTGCGGCAGCATCCGGCGAGCCAGCTTGCCGCGCTTGGGGTCCGTCTTTTCGAGCCATTCCACGAAGGGCGGCAGCTCGAGTTCGGGCAGCACGCTGTTCACGTAGTAGTGGGCGGCGCGCTCGCGCGCGTTCTCCTCGCTGCGCTGCGGCCCCCACCACACGATCATGTTCACGAGGATCAGCAGCACCGTCATCCACGGTGGATTGCGCCAGCTCGGTTTGTTCTCGAGCGGTATGGCGTAGAACACGGTGCCGCTTCGGTCGCGATCAGCCGAGGCGGGCGCGGTGGCGGACCACCTGTGCCTTCACCTGCGCGGGCGCGGTGCCGCCCAGGATGTTGCGCGCGTTCAGCGAGCCGCGCAGGCTCAGCACGTCGTACACGTCCTTCTCGATGCTCGGGTTGAACTGCTGCAGCACGGCCAGCGGCAGCTCGGCCAGGTCGACCTTGTGCGAGGTGGCGGCCTTCACGGCATGGGCCACGGTTTCGTGCGCGTCGCGGAAGGGCAGGCCCTTCTTCACGAGGTAGTCGGCCAGGTCGGTGGCGGTGGCGTAGCCGCGCAGGGCTGCGGCTTCCATCGCCTCGGGCTTCACGGTGATGCCGCCGATCATCTCGGCGAAGATGCGCAGGGTGTCCTTGAGCGTGTCGACGGTGTCGAACAGCGGCTCCTTGTCTTCCTGGTTGTCCTTGTTGTAGGCCAGCGGCTGGCCCTTCATCAGCGTGATGAGCGCCATCAGGTGGCCGACCACGCGGCCGGTCTTGCCGCGTGCCAGCTCGGGCACGTCGGGGTTCTTCTTCTGCGGCATGATCGACGAGCCCGTGGTGAAGCGGTCGGCGATGTTGATGTAGCCGAAGTTCTGGCTCATCCACAGGATCAGCTCTTCGCTCATGCGGCTCACGTGCACCATGCACAGGCTGGCCGCGGCGGTGAACTCGATGGCGAAGTCGCGATCGCTCACGGCGTCCAGGCTGTTCTGGCAGACGCCGTCCATGCCCAGCGTCTTGGCGACCAGCTCGCGGTCCAGCGGGTAGCTGGTGCCAGCCAGTGCGGCGGCGCCCAGCGGCAGGCGGTTGACGCGCCGGCGCACCTCGCCCATGCGTTCGGCGTCGCGGCTGAACATTTCCACGTACGCCAACATGTGGTGGCCGAAGCTCACCGGCTGCGCCACCTGCAGGTGGGTGAAGCCCGGCAGGATCACGTCGACGTTCTTCTCGGCGATGTCCACCAGCGCCTTCTGCAGCTCGACCAGCAGGTCGCCGATGAGGTCGATCTCGCCACGCAGCCAGAGGCGCACGTCGGTGGCGACCTGGTCGTTGCGGCTGCGGCCGGTGTGCAGGCGCTTGCCGGCGTCGCCGACCAGCTGGGTCAGGCGGGCCTCGATGTTCAGGTGAACGTCTTCGAGGTCGAGCTTCCACTCGAAGGCGCCGGATTCGATCTCGGCGCGAATCTGCGCCATCCCGCGTTCGATCGCGGCGTGGTCCTGCACGCCGATGATGCCCTGCGCAGCCAGCATGCCGGCGTGGGCCAGGGAGCCCTGGATGTCGGCCTGCCACAGGCGCTTGTCGAAGAAGACGCTGGAGGTGTAGCGCTTCACCAGGTCGCTCATCGGTTCGGAGAACAGGGCCGACCAGGCTTCGGATTTCTTGTCGAGTTGGTTTTGGGTCATGGGAGCCGTCCAGGAGGCAATAATGGGTTGGTCACCCGATGTAACTGATGTCTGCGATGCGCAACCCGGCGATTTTATCGGCCAGCTCCACACCCACGCCCCCGCCATCGCCGGAAAGGGCGCGCGCGCCCTTGCGCGGCAGTCCGTCCATCTTCGACGCCTGCCAGATCGGAGTGGTGCTGCGCACCGTGGTGTTCGTCGAGGTGGTGGTGGCGATTGCGACCCTGTTCGTGGCGTCCACGCCCGGCGAATGGTTGGTGCAGGCGGCCACGGTTACGGGCGGGGCCCTGCCTGCCACGCTGCTGTGGCTGGTGAGCGCCTGCGGGCTCAAGAAGCCGCTGCAGCGCCTGCCCAAGCAATGGCAGTACACGGCCGGCGCCGTGCTTGGCGCGGTGTCGGCGCTGTATGGCTGCGGCCTGCTGCGCCTCACGGGCGTGCTCTCCACCGCACCCTGGCTGGCCAGCGCCCTGGCCGGCACCCTGTTCTCGGCGCTGGTGATGGCCGCGATGGTGCTGCGCGCGCGCGGCCAGACGCCCGCGGCGATGACGGCCCGGATCGAAGAGCTGCAGTCGCGCATCCGCCCGCACTTCCTGTTCAACACGCTCAACAGCGCCATCGCGCTGGTGCGCGAGGAGCCGGCCAAGGCCGAGACCATGCTCGAAGACCTGGCCGAACTGTTCCGCCAGGCGCTGGCCGACCCCGGCGAATCGGGCACGCTGGCCGACGAGATCGCGCTGGCCGAGCGCTACCTCGCCATCGAGCAGGTGCGCTTCGGCGACCGCCTGCGCATCCGCTGGGACCTGGATGCCGCCGCCAGCAACGCGCGCCTGCCGCCGCTGCTGCTGCAGCCGCTGGTCGAGAACGCCATCAAGCACGGCGTGGAGCCCAGCCCCGAGGGCGCCAAGGTGCGCATCCGCACCGAGCGGCGCGGCGGCATGGTGGTGATCGAGGTGGTCAACAGCCTGCCGCCGCTGCGCTGGGCCGACGAGCCGCTGCCGCGCGGCCACGGCATTGCGCTGGCCAACGTGCGCGACCGTTTGCGGCTGCTGCACGACATGCAGATGCAGTTCAGCGCCGGCATGGACCAGAAGAATTACCGGGTTCGCATCGCCATTCCTGCCGAATCATGACTCTCAAGACCCTCATCGTCGACGACGAAGCCCTGGCGCGTTCGCGCATGCGCACCCTGCTGCGCGACTGCACCTCGCCTGCCGCCGACGTGGTGGCCGAGGCCTCGCAGGGCGCCGAAGCGCAGCGGCATCTTGCTGCGCTGGCGCTCGACCTGGTGCTGCTCGACGTGCACATGCCCGGCGTGGACGGCATCGAGGTGGCGCGCGCGCTGCGCAGCCGGCCCGACGCGCCGGCCGTGGTGTTTGTGACCGCGCATGCGAGCCATGCGGTGACGGCCTTCGACCTCGATGCGGTCGACTACCTGACCAAGCCCGTGCGCGCCGAGCGCCTGCAGCAGGCGCTGCAGAAGGCAGAGCGCTTCCTGAAGGAGCGCCGTGCACTGCAGGCCGAGACCCAGGTACCCGAGACGGTGCTGATCCAGGACCGCGGCCGCGCCGAACGCGTGCCGCTGTCGGAGGTGCTCTACCTCAAGTCCGAATACAAGTACCTCACCGTGCGCACCGCCACGCGCAGCCACATCCTCGACGGCTCGCTCAACGAGTTCGAGGAGCGCTATCCGAACCGCTTCCTGCGCGTGCACCGCAATGCGCTGGTGGCGCGCTGGGCCATCCGCGCATTGGAAAAGTACGACGATGGCGAGGACGCCGAAGGCTGGGCGCTGCGGCTCGACGCCATTCCCGAACCCGTGGCCGTGTCGCGCCGCCAGCTCGCCGCGGTGCGCGAAGTGCTGAAGGAAACGCGATGAACGACGAGCAGAAGACCCCGGCCTCCGAAGAAAAGCCCGCACCCGCCGAAGCCTCCGCGGAGCCTCCGCCTGCCGCGCCTGCATCCGAGGCCACGTCCGAACCCCCGCCCGAACCTTCGCCGGAGGAACTGCTCGCGCAACCCGCGCCGACCGGGCGCGAACGCCTGGTGCTGGACATGCCGATCGACGTGCGCAGCGCCTCCCTGGTGCTGCTCGCGGTGCTGGCCACGGTCTTCACGCTTCAGTGGGCGAAAGCGGTGTTCATTCCCCTGATGCTGAGCCTGCTGCTGGCCTATGCGCTGTCGCCGCTGGTCGAGCGCCTGTATCGCTGGAAGCTGCCGCGCTGGATCGGCGCAGCGCTGATCCTCGCGGGCGTGTTCGGCGGAGTGGGCTGGACCGGCTACTCGCTCTCGGGCAATGCCTCGCAGCTGCTCGATGCGCTGCCGATCGCAGCACAGAAGCTCGGGCAGGCGATGCGCAGGGACAGGAACGCCAGCGCCACGCCGCTCGAAAGCGTGCAACAGGCCGCCGCCCAGCTCGAACGCGCCGCCGAGGAAAACTCGGCCCGCGTGGCGGCGCGCAAGGGCGTGGCGCGCGTCATCGTCGAACGGCCCAACTTCAATGTGCGCGACTACCTGCTGAGCGGCACCGTCGGGCTGCTCAGCGCCATGGGGCAGCTCACGCTGGTGGCCTTTCTGACGTACTTCGCGCTGTGCTCGGGCGACACCTTCCGGCGTAAGCTGATCAAGATCACCGGGCCGAGCCTGCAGAAGAAGAAAGTCACCGTGCATGTGCTCGACGACATCACGCGCAACATCGAGCGCTATCTGCTGGTGCAGATCTTCACGAGCGCGCTGGTCGGCCTCGCCACCGGTCTCTCGTTCTGGGCCATCGGCCTCGAGAACGCTGCTGTCTGGGGCATCCTCGCGGCGGTCACCAACCTCATTCCCTACATCGGCTCGGTGATCGTGCTTTCGGCGGCCGGACTCGTGGCCTTCCTGCAGTTCAACACGCTGCAGATGGGCCTGCTGGTGGCCGGCACCTCGCTGGTCATCCACACGCTGGTCGGCAACCTGCTCATGCCCTGGCTCACCAGCCGCACCAGCCGCATGAACCCGGTGGCGGTGTTCGTCGGGGTGATCTTCTGGGGCTGGCTCTGGGGTATCTGGGGGCTGCTGCTGGGGATTCCGATCACGATGGTGATCAAGTCGATCTGCGACCGGGTCGAGGACCTGCAGCCGGTCGGGGAGCTGCTGGGGGAGTAGGGCTGCGCACAGCAGCGCAAGCCGGCCGCTCCCGGGCGCCGTCGTCGTTCGGCGCGGGGCTCAGCGCAGGGCGCGCTGCATCAACACGGTGTCCACCCACCGACCGAACTTGAAGCCGACGTCGCGCAGCACGCCGACCCGATCGAAGCCCAGTTTTTCGTGCAGCCGCTGCGAGCCCATGTTCGCGCTGTTGCCGACGACCGCCACCATCTGTGTGAAGCCGTTGTCGGTGCAGCGGCGGATCACTTCGTGCAGCAGCGCCCGGCCGATGCCGTGGCCGTGCATGCCGTGCGCGACGTAGATCGAGTCTTCCACCGTATGGCGGTAGGCGGAGCGGGCGCGGTAGGCCGTGGCGTAGGCATAGCCCGCCACTTCGCCCCCGATCGTCGCCACGAGGTAGGGGAGGCCGCGAGCGGCTACGTCGGCACGGCGCGCCTGCATCAGCTCGACGGTGGGCACTTCTTCCTCGAAGGAGCAGAGGTCGTGCAGCACGTAGTGGCTGTAGATGGCCTGCACGGCGGCCATGTGGTGCGGTTCGGCGTCGAGGACTTCGACGGTGGCGGAAGCGATGGATTGCGATGGCATGCCCCGATCTTGACGATCCACATTCGATAAGTGAAGCTTCGCCGAGATATGCAAGGCATGAGAAATACTTTGGACAAGTCGCTGAACCTCGACCAGCTCAGGTCTTTCGGGCTGGTGATCGAAACGTGCAGCTTCTCGGCGGCCGCCGACCGGCTCGGCCTCTCGCAGCCCGCCGTGAGCCTGCAGGTCCGCCAGCTGGAGCGTCGCCTGGCGGTGCGGCTCGTCGAGCGCGTCGGCAAGCGCGCGAAGGCCACGCCCGCGGGCATGGAGCTGCTGCGCCACATGCCGCACATCGACGCCGCGGTGGAGAACGCGATCGATGCGCTGGCCGACCATGCGAGCGGCATCGCGGGCCGGGTGCGGCTGGGCACGGGCGCCACGGCCTGCCTGCATTTCCTGCCGGCCGTGCTGCGCGGCCTGCGCGAACGGTTTCCGGAACTCGGCGTGGTGGTGAGCACCGGCAACACGGAAGACCAGGCACGCAAGGTGGAAGAGAACAGCCTCGACCTCGCGTTGGTCACGCTGCCGGTGGCGGGGCGGTCGCTGGCGGTGACGCCGGTGCTCGATGACGAGTTCGTCGCGATCGGCCGGGCGGACTCCTCGCCATTGAAGGCGAGGGTGGCGCCGGGCGACCTTGGCGCGTTGCCGCTGGTGCTGTTCGAGCCCGCCGCCAATACGCGCAAGCTGGTCGACCGCTGGTTCGCTGCGCAGGGCCTGCAGCCGCAGCCCGTGATGGAGCTGGGCAGCGTCGAGGCGATGAAGGAAATGGTGGCCGCAGGGCTGGGCCATGCCATCGTGCCCGGCATGTCGATGGTGGGCCGCGGCGCCCATCCCGAGCTGAAGGCCAGCCGGTTGAATCCCCGCATGCACCGCACGCTGGCCGTGGTGATGCGGCGGGACAAGCCCGTCAGCAAGGCCTTGCGCGCAGTGCTCGATGCCCTCGTGGCAGCCGGAAAGCCGCCCGCCCGCCGCTAGCCAGGTTTTCGTTATTCGGGAACGGCGGCCAGCGCCGCGCCGCCGCGCGCCCGGCCCAGCGTGCCGACAATCAGCGCGGCGATCAGCACCAGCACGCCGCTCAGCACCATCGCGCTGGAGATGCCGAAGCTGTCGACCGTCACGCCGCCGATCAGCGCGCCCGAGGCGATCGCCACCTGGAAGCCGCTCACCAGCAGGGCCTGGCCGGCTTCGGGCGCGTCGGGCACCGCTTCCATCATCCAGCCGGTCAGCGCCACCGGGATCAGGCCGAAGGCCACGCCCCAGATCACGACCACCACCGCGCCCGGCACGAAGCCAGAGCCGATCACGGTCGTCAGCAGCAGCGCCGTCGCGAGCATCAGCGCCGCCAGCAGGGTGGTGCCGCGCACGCTGCGTGCCACCAGGCTGCCGCCGACGAAAGTGCCGACGAAGCCCACCGCGCCGTAGACCAGCAGCAGCGTCGAAACGGAGTTGGGCGCCAGGCCGAACACCTGCTGCAGCAGCGGCTTCAGGTAGGTGTAGGCCGCGAAGTGGCCGGCGATGAAGAACAGCACCGCGAGCAGGCCGACCTGCGCCATGCGGCGCGTGAGCGGCGTCAGCAGGTCGCGTGCGCCGATGGCGCGCACCGGCGGAATCGACGGCAGCAGCCACAGCTGCACCAGCAGCACGAACGTGGCGAGAGCACCGGTCACGGCGAACGAGGCGCGCCAGCCGAACAGCGTGCCGAGGAACGAGCCGGCCGGCACGCCGAGCACGGTGGCGGCCGACACGCCGGCTAGCACGTACGACATGGCCCGTGCCTGCGAGGCATGCGGCACCAGCTGCGTGGCGGCGGCGGGTGCGAAGGTCCAGAAGCCGCCGACGCACAAGCCGAGCAGCAGGCGCGCGACCAGCATGGTGGCGAAGTTGGGCGCGAAGGCGGCGAGCAGGTTCGAGGCGATCAGCAGCGTGGTGAGCGCGATCAGCACGGTGCGGCGGTCGAGCTTGCCCGAAGCGACGATCAGCGCCGGGCCGGCGAAGGCGGCCAGCACGCCGGGCATGGTGACCATCAGGCCGGCCGTGCCGTCGGACACGTTGAGCCCGCGCGCGATGTCGGTCAGCAGGCCGATGGGCATGAACTCGGTCGAGACCATGGCGAAGGTGCCGACGGCGATGGAGCCGACGGCAAGCCATGCGGAGCGGGAGGCCGAGGCCGGTGCGGGTGCCGCCGCGCTCGCGAGCTCGTCGATGCAGGGGGTGCTGCTGGGTGAATTCATCATGGAATGCGGTCCTTGGAAGCACCGGCGATGAGCACGCCAATGCTGGTGAAGAGGCATTCGAGTGTGCGAGCGGTCGCGTGCGCGACATAGGGGCCGGGAAGCAGTAGTCAGTTTCCCGAGGGCGAACAATCGGCCCTTTTGATGGCTATCGCCATCCGCATGCCCGCTGGCGCGGCTCAGGTGAGCGCTGGCCGCAGCTGCAATATCCGGCCATCGGCGATGAACGAGTCGCCGATCAGCACACGAAAGGCCGCACCCTGCGGAAACTTCGGTTGGGCAATGGCCGGCGAGAGGAACTCGATCTCCAGTGCCGCAGGCTTGCCGCGTTCCAGCGCATCGCCCGGCGGCACGACCCAGCGCGCCGAGAAGCCTTCCTTGTCGATCACCAGCGCGCAGCGGTATTCACCCGGCGCGACAGGAATGTCCTGCGAGGGCAGGGCTGGCTTGCGGAAGATGAGCTCGGCGAGCGCATGCGGCGCGAACGCGCCCAGCGTGTCGAAGCTCGGTGGCGCCACTGCCGCGGGCGGCGGCGCGCGGCGTGGCCGCTTGCTGATGAGCCACGCGATGACGTTGCCGATGATCGGCACCCACAGCACCATCAGCAGCGTGCCGATGTCGCGGGTGGTGGAGCCGGGCACTGCGTAGTGCCGCACGACGGCGCCGCCGATGGCCACGCACAGCAGGACGGCGACGATGATCTTTCGGCGGAACTGGATCTTCGTGCTCATGCCTTGGGCGGTGCCGCTTCCGCAAAGGAGGGAATGTCGCAAGCGTGGTCCAGCCACGGCACTTCGTGCGAGGTCCAGATGTGCGCGGTGGGCCGCTGGCCCGGGTCGTCGTCGAGCGAACCCAGGCGCAGGATCACCTGCGGCTGCGCCACCCATTCGGCGACGAGGTGCGTGCCGCAGCGGGTGCAGAAGTGGCGCAGCTTGCCGGGCGTCGATTCGAAGGAGCCGATGGCGTCTTCGCCCGCGGTCCAGCGGAAGTCGGACCTGTCGACGCGCGCGGTCGTGGTGAAGGCCGCGCTGTGCGCCTTGCGGCAGGTCGCGCAATGGCAGTGGGCGATGGGCCCGGCGAGGCGGGCGGCTTCGTACCGGACGGTGCCGCAGAGGCAGGAGCCTTTCATGGCGATCTCTCTTGGGTGTTGGGGCCGCGAGTCTATGCCCGCTTTCGCCTCTTCCCCGGATGCGTCAGCCCGTGTTGCGCAGCCCCGCCGCCACCCCGTTGATCGAGATGTGAATGCCGCGCTGCAGCCGCTCGCCGCCGTCGCCCGCGCGGTAGCGCCGCATCAGCTCGACCTGCAGGTGATGCAGCGGGTCGATGTAGGGGAAGCGGTGGCGCACCGAGCGCTGCATCTCGGCGTTGCCTTCGAGCCGCTGCTTCGCGCCGGTGATGAGCGTGAGCGCATCCGACGTGCGGTGCCATTCGGCGTCGATCATCGAGAACACCTTCTGGCGCAGCTTGCGGTCGGTCACGAGTTCGGCGTAGCGCGAGGCCAGCGCGAGGTCGCTCTTGGCCAGCACCATGTCCATGTTCGACAGCAGCGTGCGGAAGAAGGGCCACTGCGCGTACATCCGCTGCAGCAGGGCCACGCGTTCCTTCTTGCCCGCGGCGGTGCCGGCGGCGGCCAGGAACTGCTCCACGCCCGAACCGAAACCGAACCAGCCCGGAATGGTCAGGCGGCACTGGCCCCAGCTGAAGCTCCACGGCACCGCGCGCAGGTCGTCGATCTTGTGGCTGGGGTTGCGCGACGCGGGGCGCGAGCCGATGTTGAGTTCCGCGATCTCGCGGATCGGCGTGGAGCCGAAGAAGTAGTCGCCGAAGCCCGGGGTCTCGTACACCAGCTTGCGGTATGCGGCCATGCTCGCGGTCGACAGCTCGCCGGCTGCCGAGAGGAAGGTGGCCGGCGCCAGCTTGCCCTGCGGCAGCAGCGTGGCTTCGAGCGTGGCGGCCACCAGCGTCTCGAGGTTGCGCCGGCCGATCTCGCGGTTGGCGTACTTCGAACCGATGACTTCGCCCTGTTCGGTGAGGCGGATCTGGCCGCGCACCGTGCCCGGCGGTTGTGCGAGGATCGCCTGGTAGCTCGGGCCGCCGCCGCGCCCCACCGTGCCACCCCGACCGTGGAACATGCGCAGGCGAATGGGGTTGGCCTTCTTCTTGTTCAGCTCGTCGAACAGCGACACCAGCGCGATGCCCGCGCGGTACAGCTCCCAGTTGCTGGTGAAGATGCCGCCGTCCTTGTTGCTGTCGCTGTAGCCGAGCATCACGTCCTGTTCGGCGCCCGAGCGTTCGATGAGCGCCTGGATGTTCGGCAGCGCGTAGAAGGCACGCACGATGGGCGCGGCGTTGCGCAGGTCTTCGATGGTTTCGAACAGCGGCACCACGATCAGGTCGCACACCGCGTTGGTGGCCATCGCGCCGCGCAGCAGACCCACTTCCTTCTGCAGCAGCAGCGCCTCGAGCAGGTCGCTCACCGTTTCGGTGTGGCTGATGATGTAGTGACGGATGGCCGCTGCGCCATAGCGCGCACGCGCGGTGCGCGCGGCGGCGAAGATGGCCAGTTCGCTCTTCGCGAGCGGCGAGTAGTCGGCGTCGGGCACGCGCAGCGGACGCGCGTCGTCGAGCAGCTTGAGCAGCAGCGTCTGCTTGGCCTCTTCGGCCAGCGACGCATACGAGGGCTCGATGCGCGCGGTGGCCAGCAGCTCGGCGATCACGGCCTCGTGCTTGTCGGAGCTCTGGCGCAGGTCGACCGTGGCCAGGTGGAAACCGAACACTTCGACCGCGCGGATCAGCGGCAGCAGGCGCGGTGCGGCGAGCACGTTGCCGTGCTTTTCCTCGAGCGACTCGGCCACGGTGCGCAGGTCGGCCAGGAACTCTTCGGCCGCGGCATACGGGTTCTGCGGCGAGACGGCATGGCGTGCGGCCTCGCCGCCGGTGAGCTCGCGCAGCGTGGCCGCGAGGCGCGCATACACGCCGGTGAGCGCGCGGCGGTAAGGCTCGTCCTTGCGGTGTTCGCTCTTGTCGGGCGAGCGCTCGGCCAGCGCCTGCATCTCGACCGACACGTCGACCAGTGTGGCCGACAGCGACAGCTCGCTGCCCAGGTAGTGCACCTCGGTGAGGTAGTAGCGCAGCGCCAGCTCGCACTGGCGGCTCAGTGCGTATTCGAGCGTCTCGGCGGTGACGTTGGGGTTGCCGTCGCGGTCGCCGCCGATCCACTGGCCCATGCGCAGGAAGGGGGCGACCGAAGGCGTGTGTCCGCCCTGGGCCAGTGCCTTTTCGAGGTCGGCGTACACGCGCGGAATCTCGCGCAGGAAGGTGGCTTCGTAGTAGCTCAGCGCGTTCTCGATCTCGTCGGCCACGGTGAGCTTGGAAAAGCGCAGCAGGCGCGTCTGCCAGATCTGCGTGACGCGGATGCGCATCTGCGTTTCGTTCTCGGCGAATTCGAGCGGCGTGAGCGCATCCTTTCCCCCGGCGTAGGCGCTCTGGCGCAGCTTGATCTCGTCGCGCGCGGTGAGCAGTTGCGCGATGGCGCGCTCGGCGTCGAGGATGCTCTTGCGCTGCACTTCGGTCGGATGCGCGGTGAGCACCGGCGAGACGTAGCTGTGGGCCAGCGAGGCAACGATCTCGTCGGGCTTTACGCCCGCCTTGCGGATGCGGGCGAGGGCGGTCTGCAGGTCGCCGTCGACGCTTTCACCGGCGCGCTCGGTTTCGGTGCGGCGGCGGATCTGGTGACGGTCTTCCGCGAGGTTGGCCAGGTGGCTGAAGTAGGTGAAGGCGCGGATCACGCGCACCGTCTCGGCCGCGCTCAGGCCCTTGAGCAGGTTCTTCAACGCGCGGTCGGCGGCGTGGTCGGCATCGCGGCGAAAAGCCACGGACAAGGTGCGGATCTTCTCGACCAGCGCGTAGGTCTCGTCTCCCTCCTGCTCCCGGATCACGTCGCCGAGGATCCGGCCCAGCAGCCGGATGTCGTCGATCAACGGCTGGTCTTCGGCCTGGCGGCGCTTGGGGGGAGCAGGGGTCTTGCTGGCTTTCATTCGATGTTGGTCCTGGACTTCTTGAATGGATGCGCCGTCTGCGTTGCTGCGGCGCAACATGCTAGCATTCCAAGGGTTTGGAACACGTACTTTTGGAACAGGTCTTGAGCAATATCGTGATCGCCACGCGCGAAAGCCGCCTGGCACTCTGGCAAGCCGAACACGTGCAGGCGCTTTTGCAAGAAAAGGGCCACACGGTCAGCCTGCTCGGCCTGACCACCACCGGCGACCAGATCCTCGATCGCTCGCTCAGCAAGGTGGGCGGCAAGGGGCTCTTCGTGAAAGAGCTCGAACTCGCGCTCGAAGAAGGGCGCGCCGACATCGCGGTCCATTCGCTGAAAGACGTGCCGATGGACCTGCCCGAAGGCTTCGCGCTCGCCTGCGTGCTGGAGCGCGAAGACCCGCGCGACGCGCTCGTCTCCCCGCGCTACGACTCGCTCGACGCACTGCCGCAGGGCGCGGTGGTCGGCACCTCCAGCCTGCGCCGCGTGGTGCTGCTGCGCGCGCTGCGGCCCGACCTGCGCATCGAACCGCTGCGCGGCAACCTCGACACCCGCCTGCGCAAGCTCGATGAAGGGCAGTACGACGCCATCGTGCTGGCTGCGGCCGGACTCAAGCGGCTGGGGCTCGAGAGCCGCATCCGCGTGGCCTTCGACCCCGACACCATGCTGCCGGCCGCGGGGCAGGGTGCATTGGGCATCGAGGTGCGCGCGGACCGCACCGATCTCATCGGACTGCTGGGCTCGCTGGCCCATGACGGCGACTGGCTTTCCACCACTGCCGAGCGCGCGGTGAGCCGCGCAATGGGCGGCAGCTGCTCGATGCCGCTCGCGGCCCACGCGCGATGGCAGGCCGATGGCGCGCTGCGCATCGATGCAGCGTGGGGCGACCCGGAAGGCAACGCGCCGCTGGTGAAGGTGCATGCGCTGGCGCCCGCCGCCGGCTTCGCCGAGGCCGACGCGCTCGGCCAGCGCGCCGCGGCGCTGCTGCGCGACGCCGGAGCCCACTGACATCCGTGGTCATCGCATGACCGCCCGTCCCGTCATCGTCACGCGGCCGGCGCGCGAGGCAGGGCAATGGGTGAGCGACCTGCGCGCGGCGGGGCTCGACGCAGTCGCGCTGCCGCTCATCGTGATCGAGCCGGTGGTCGATGCCGAGCCCTTGCGCACGGCGTGGCGGCAACTCGGGGACTACTCGGCGCTGATGTTCGTGAGCGCCACAGCCGTCGAGCATTTCTTCCAGCACAGGGAGCCTGGCCGCGCATTGGCGGGATGCCGCTTCTGGGCCACGGGCCCGGGTACCACGCGCGCCTTGCTTCGTGCCGGCGTGCCGACCGGGTCCATCGATGCGCCGCCGCCCGAAGCCACGCGCTTCGACTCCGAAGCGCTGTGGGAGCGCGTGCAGGCCCAGGTGTCGGCCGGCGTGCGCGTGCTGATCGTGCGCGGCGGCGACGAGGCCGGACGACCGACGGGGCGCGACTGGCTCGCCAACGAGATCGATGCTTCGGGCGGCCATCGCGACACCGTGGTGGCATATCGCCGGCTGTCGCCATCGCTGGACGTCGTACAACGCCAGTTGGCCATCGATGGTGCCGAGGGCCGCGCGATCTGGCTCTTCAGCAGTTCCGAGGCCATCGGCAATCTCCAGCGGGCGATGCCTGGCGTCGACTGGCATGCCGCAAGCGCGGTCGCCACGCATGCACGCATCGGCGAAGCCGCGCGGGCCGCGGGTTTCGGGGCGTTGCGTGTAAGCACGCCGCTGCTGGATGCGCTGATCGCGTCTATAGAATCCTTGGCATGAGCGCCGCGTCCCCGTCAGACGATCTTTCCTCTTCTTCCCCAACCGCTGCCACCGCGCCGGTGCCTGCCACGCTGGCACCGCACCAGACGCCGGCCGCGCAGGCCGCGGGCGCGCTGCTCCTCTCCCGCCTGGGATTCGGCCTGGTGGCCCTCGTGGCGCTGGCCGCATTGCTGATTGCGATCGCGCTGTGGCAGAAGGTCAGCGGCATGAAGGAGCAGCTGGCGCGCCAGAGCGCCGACGCCATCGCGCAATCGATGGAGGCGCGCACGCTGGCGCGCCAGGCGAGCGACACCGTGCGCGACGCTTCAGCCCGTGTGGCCCTGGTCGAAACCCGCGTGGCCGAAGTCGCGCTGCAGCGCTCGCAGCTCGAAGAACTGATTCAAAGCCTCTCGCGTTCGCGCGACGAGAACCTCGTGGTCGACATCGACTCGGCCGTGCGCCTTGCCTTGCAGCAGGCACAGGTCACGGGCAGCGTCGAGCCGCTGCTGGCCGCGCTCAAGGCCGGCGACGTGCGCATCGCGCGTGCCGCGCAGCCGCGGCTGACCCCCCTGCAGCGGGCCATGCAGCGCGATGCCGACCGCCTGCGCAGCAGCGTCAGCACCGACAGCGCCGAAGCGCTTCAGAAGCTCGACGAACTGATGCGCGGCGTGGACGACCTGCCCACGCTCAACGCGGTTGCCGTGCGCGGCAACGGCACCAACGCCTGGCAGGCCGAACCGATTCCCGCCGATGCGCCGTGGTGGCAGCGCGCACTGCTCACGGTGCGCGGCGAAGCCCGCTCGCTGGTGCGCGTCGGCCGCATCCAGAGCCCGGAGGCGATCCTGCTGGCGCCCGAGCAGTCCTATTTCCTGCGCGAGAACCTCAAGCTCAAGCTGCTCAATGCGCGCCTGTCGCTGCTGTCGCGGCAGATGGAAGCCACGCGCAGCGAACTGTCGCAGGTGACCGCGTCGCTCAACCGCTATTTCGATCCCGCATCGCGTCGCACCCAGGCTGCCGCCACGCTGCTGCAGCAGTTGCAGGCCCAGATCAAGACGACCGAGCCGGTGCGCATCGACGACACATTGACCGCGCTCGCCACCGCGGCTGCAGGACGCTGACCGGGAATGCGCGCCGCAATCTGGCTCCTCGCGCTGTTTGCCGTTGCCGCGGCCGTCGCCCTGTTCGCAGGCAACAACCAGGGCACCATCACCGTGTTCTGGCCGCCGTGGCGCGTCGACCTGTCGCTCAACCTCGTGCTGGTGATCCTGCTGGTGGCCTTCGTGCTGCTGCACGCCGCGCTGCGCGCGCTGGCGGCGTTGTTCTCGCTGCCGAAGCAGGCGCGCCAATGGCGGCTGCAGCAGAAGGAACGCACGCTGCATGCGGCGCTGCTCGACGCGATGGTGCAACTCATCTCCGGCCGCTTCTCGCGCGCCCGCAAGGCGGCCCAGGCCGCACTGACGCAAGAGAAGACGCTGGCCGCGCTGGGCGCCAGCCTGCCGCAGGCGCAGCAGGTGCGCGTGCTGTCGCATCTGCTGGCCGCTGAAAGCGCGCAGGCCCTGCAGGACAAGCCGGCGCGCGACGCCCACCTGCAGCAGGCCCTCAACGAAAGCGCCGACCGCGCCGTGCTCTCCAGCCCCGAGACGCGCGAGGGCGTGCAACTGCGCGCGGCGCGCTGGGCGCTCGAGGACCGCGATGCGGCGGCGGCGCTCGCCCGGCTCGAAGAGCTGCCGCAAGGCGCACAGCGCCGCACGCTGGCCCTGCGGCTGCGGCTCAAGGCGGCGCGGCAGGATCGCCGCACGCTCGAGGCGCTCGAAACCGCGCGCCTGCTGGCCAAGCACCGGGCGTTCTCGGAAGCCGCGGCGCAGAGCATCGTGCGGGGCCTCGCGACCGAGTTGCTGTCGGGCGCGCACGATCCTGCGCAGCTGCTTCGCGCCTGGACCGAACTCGATGCCAGCGAACGCGGAATGCCCGAGGTGGCAATCCATGCCGCGCAACGGATGGTCGCGCTGCGTGGCGACCTCGCACTGGCGCGCGGCTGGCTGCTGCCGGCCTGGGAGCGCATGGTGGCCAATCCGCGTGGGCTGGGTGACGCGTTGCGCGTCAAGCTCGCGCGCGCGCTCGAAGCGGGGCTCGATTCGGTGGACGCCGACTGGCTGGCGCGCATCGAAAGTGCACAGCGCAACAACCCGCGCGACCCGAACCTGCAATACCTCGCGGGCATGGCCTGCATGAAGCGCCAGTTGTGGGGCAAGGCCCAGCAGTTGCTGATGCAGGCCGGCCTGGGACTGCAGGACACCGAGCTGTACCGCCGCGCCTGGCTTGCACTGGCCAGGCTGGCCGAAGACCGCAACGACACCGAGCAGGCCGCCGAGGCGTGGAAGCGCGCGGCGCAGGTCGAGAACAGCTGAGCGTCTGCAGCGGCAGGCGGATGAGCGCGGGGCGGGGGCGCGCACCCGGAGTCCCGAGCGGGCCATGACCGCGTCGTAGCCCGACGCACCCTGAAGATATCCCGGCGATCCAGCATGGCATTCGCGCGGCGATGCGAGCTACCGGCTCATTGCAAGGCATAAAAAAACGGCGCCAGGTGGCGCCGTTTTTGGTTGCGGGCGTGTGTCGCTCAAAGCGTGCGTTGCTGCTGCTCGAACGGCAGCGACATCGAACCGAGGTCGCGGCGGGTTTCGACCAGCACCAGCGGGCCTTCGTCGAGCATGACCACCGGCGGGCGTTCGCGCGGCACGTGCACCGGCTTCGGCTCGGCCTCGATGGCGGCGCGGGCCTGGGCGATGCGCTCGGCATCCGAGTTGACCCACTGCAGGCCCGAGTTCTCGGCGATCTGCGCGAGTTCGGTCAGTGGCAGCTCGAAGGACTGGACCTTGGGCAGCGCGCGGCCGTTGGCGGCTGCAGGTGCCTTGGCGCTTTCGACCACGATCGGTGCGGACACCGGCGCCGGGCGCTCGGTGCGGACCTGCTGCGGTGCGGCGGGCTGGCGGGCTTCCGGTGCGGCAACTTCTCGAGCTGCTTCGGCGCGTTCCGACACCAGCGGCAGTTGCTGCTGCGGACGGGACTCCGGGGCTTCCGCTGCGACGCCTTCGGCGACCGGCGCGCCGGCCGTGCTGCCGGCTTCAGCTTCGTCGCGCGGGCCGCGTTCGCGGCGGTCACGGCCGTAACGGTCGCGCGAACGGCCGCGACGCTCGTCGCCTTCGCGGCGAGGCATCTGCTCGTTGTTGCCGTTGATGGCTTCATTGCCTTGCGCCGCATCGGAAGCCGCGGCTTCGGCGCCGCGTGCATCCGCTTCGGCTTGCGGCGCATCGTTGCGGCGTTCGCGGCGGCCGTCGTTGCGGTCGCCACGATCGCCACCACGGTCACCACGCGGAGCGCGCTGTTCGTCGCGGCCGCTGCGGGGCTGGCGCTCGCCTTGGGCGGCTTCGTCGCCAGCGGGTGCTGCGTCGCCGCGCGGCTGGCCGTTGTCGCCGTTGCGCTCGGCGCGTTCGCCACCACGGTCGTTGCCGCGTTCAGCACGTTCGCCACGCTCATTGCGCTCGCCACGTTCACGGCGTTCGCCGCGGGCGCGGGGTGCGCGTTCAGCTGCGTTGCCTTCGTCGCCTGCGACAGCGCCGGATGCCAGTTGCTGGGCTTCCAGGCTGATGTTGCCGTCGAGGGCCTCGGCCGGCGCGTTGTTGCGGCCTTCACGGCCTTCGCCTTCGCGGCGCTCGCCACGGCCGCTGCGGCGTTGTTCGCCGTCGCGCGGTGCGCGCGCTTCACGTGGCTCGCGGGGCTCACGCTGCTCGCGCGGTTCGCGTTGTTCACGCGGCTGGTTGATGCCGTCGCTGCGCTGCTCGCTGACGCGGCCTTCACGGCCTTCGCGACCTTCACGGCGCTCGCCGCCACGGCCACCACGGCGTTCGCCGTCGCGGCCACCGGAGCGTCCGCCGCTCTCGCCACGGCCTTCACCGCGAGCTTCGCCACCACGGCCGCCGCGGCGCTGTTCACCGTCACGTCCGCCGGCACGCTGTTCGCCATCGCGGCCCGGTCGGCCGTCGCGGCGGGGCTTCGGCGCCTCGACCGGAATCGCAGCCGGCGCAGGCGCTGGAGCGGGTGCCGGCGTGCCGCCGAACAGGTTCTTGATCCAGCCGAAGAAGCCGGTCTGTGCCGGAACCGGCGCGCTCACCACGGGCGGAGCGACCGGTGCGGGTGCTGCGGCGACAGGCGCGCGCACCGCTTCGGGCTTGGGCGGCACTACTGGCGCGGGAGCGTCGGGCAGCACGCCCTTGATGACCGGCGTCTGCTTGTTGGTGGGCTCCTGCGAGCGGCGCGTGACCGAGGTCGGGTCCTCGATCTCGTCGGCCATCTTGTAGCTGGCTTCGATGTGGTCGAGGCGCGGATCGTCGTGCTTCAGGCGCTCGAGCTTGTAGTTCGGCGTTTCGAGCGTCTTGTTGGGCACCATCAGCACGGTGACGCGCTGCTTGAGTTCGATCTTGGCGATTTCGGGGCGCTTTTCGTTCAGCAGGAACGAGGCGACTTCCACGGGCACCTGCACGTGCACGGCGGCCGTGTTGTCCTTCAGGCACTCTTCCTGAATGATGCGCAGGATCTGCAGCGCGCTCGACTCGGTGTCGCGGATGTGGCCCGAGCCGCCGCAGCGGGGGCAGGGGATCGACGAGCCTTCGCTGAGCGCCGGCTTCAGGCGCTGGCGGCTCATTTCCATCAGGCCGAACTTGCTGATCGAGCCGAACTGCACGCGGGCGCGGTCTTGCCGCAGCGCGTCGCGCAGGCGGCTTTCGACTTCGCGGCGGTTCTTCGACTCGTCCATGTCGATGAAGTCGATGACGATCAGGCCGCCCAGGTCGCGCAGGCGCATCTGGCGGGCCACTTCGTCGGCGGCTTCGAGGTTGGTGCGGGTGGCGGTTTCTTCGATGTCGCCGCCCTTGATGGCGCGGGCCGAGTTCACGTCGACCGAGACCAGCGCTTCGGTGTGGTCGATCACGATGGCGCCGCCCGAGGGCAGTTGCACGGTGCGTGCGTAGGCCGATTCGATCTGGTGCTCGATCTGGAAGCGGCTGAACAGCGCCGCGTCGTCGCGGTAGCGCTTCACGCGGGCGGCATGCTCGGGCATGACGTGCGCCATGAACTGCTGCGCCTGGTCGTAGATGTCGTCGGTGTCGATCAGGATGTCGCCGATGTCGTGATTGAAGTAATCACGGATGGCGCGGATGACGAGCGACGATTCCTGGTAGATCAGGAAGGCGCCCTTGCCGCCCTTGGCCGCGCCGTCGATGGCGCTCCAGAGCTTGAGCAGGTAGTTCAGGTCCCACTGGAGTTCGGACGCGATGCGGCCGATGCCGGCGGTGCGCGCGATGATGCTCATGCCCTTCGGGTACTCGAGCTGGTCCATCGCCTCCTTGAGTTCGGCGCGGTCGTCGCCCTCGATGCGGCGCGAGACGCCGCCGCCACGGGGGTTGTTCGGCATCAGCACGACATAGCGGCCGGCCAGCGAGATGAAGGTGGTGAGGGCGGCGCCCTTGTTGCCGCGTTCTTCCTTTTCGACCTGGACGGTGAGTTCCTGGCCTTCGCGGATCGCGTCCTGGATGCGGGCCTGGCTGGCCGACACGCCTTCGGCGAAATACTGCTTGGAGATTTCCTTGAACGGCAGGAAGCCGTGGCGGTCTTCGCCGTAGTCGACGAAACAGGCTTCGAGCGAGGGCTCGACGCGCGTGACGACCGCCTTGTAGATGTTGCCCTTGCGCTGTT
>Ga0209257_1001377_pt1 | contig 29185 bp, 27 predicted proteins | sample AraplaCvi_mCL_r2_FD_184277 | JGI IMG/M metagenome (GOLD analysis project Ga0209257, IMG submission 184277) | Arabidopsis root microbial communities from North Carolina, USA - plate scrape MF_Cvi_mCL_r2 (SPAdes) (version 2) | ecosystem: Host-associated > Plants > Roots > Endosphere | place: USA...
CGCCGTCGCCGGCATGGTTGAACGCGAAGCCCGACTGCGTCAGGTACTCGCCCACCATCTGCGCCAGGCGGGCGTCGTCTTCGATCATCAGGAGTTGGGGGGTGCTCATGCGCTTCATGGTCGTCCAAAGGGAGCAAGCGGGCTTGAACGCTCCGTAAAGTTGGGTAAACCTCGAACACCCCTGTCAACCGGCGATGCTGCGAAAAGCATAGCGCCGACTCCAGCGGGCGTGGGCTCAGTCCCGCTCGAGCGGCCGCAACTGCAGCCGCAGCGACAGGGACGAGGACAGCGGCAGGTCAACCGGCGTGCCCGTGCCGTTTCCCGAATGCGCCAGGTTCGCCAGCGATTCGAACAGCGCCAGCGCCTGGGCCATGGGGTTGATCTCGGCCAGCGACTTCGCTGCCGCCGAGCTCGGCGGCGTGGCCGCGGGCGCCGTGCCGCCCTCGCCGGCCAGCGACCAGTCGAGCGCCGCCACGGTGCGCTGCGTCGGCTCGTGGGCGATCACCAGCGCCACCGCGAGCAGGCCGCGGCTGTCGGTGACCGAAGCCAGGGCGCCCACCGTGGGCGTGTCGCAGCCCACCAGCAGCACCGGCTCCTGGTCGCAGGCGCACTGCACCGCTGCTTCGAGCAGGCCCGAGGCAAAGCTGTGCTCGTAGGCCGAAATCGCGTTGCTGGCCGCCATGCAGCCGGTGCCGATGGTCCAGTAGCCCACGGCCGCGTTGTGCACCGAGTTGTGGAACTTGGTGGGCGACAGCATCTTCGGATCGCTCGCGAGCGTGCCGCACATGTAGTCGTTGATCGACAGGTCGCCGTGCGCCGACGTGAACACGCAGGGCACGTCGGCCGCGTTGCGGCCCGAAGCGGCCATGGCGGCGGCCGCCACTTCGAGCGCCAGCGCCACGGTGTCGGGCGCGCGGCGGCGCTCGGCCGGGGCCAGCACCTGCGGCGAGGGGCGCTTCGCGGGCGGGTCGGCCAGCGCGCCTTCGCCGCGGAAGGCGGTGCGCGCGGCGTCCCAGCCGGGCAGGGTAGGGGTCCAGAAGGCGGGGCCTTCGATGTAGAGGGTCGGGGGCTTGGGTGCGTGGTTCGTGCTCATGCTGCCTCCGCCTTGCCGAAAACGAGGGAGCAGTTGTTGCCACCGAAGCCGAACGAATTGGACAGTGCATAGCGCACCTCGCCATGCGCCGGTTCGAGCCTGATCTGCGGGCCGAAGCCTTCGTCCAGCGTGCGGGTGTTGACCGTGCCCGGCATCAGGCCGCGCTCGATGGCCAGCAGGCTGATGACGGCCTCGACGATGCCCGCCGCGCCCAGCGTATGGCCCATGAAGCCCTTGGTCGAGCTGGCGTGCGTGCGCGCCGGGAAGCGGCGCGCCACCAGCGCGCCCTCGACCTCGTCGTTCTTCTGGCTCGCGGTGCCGTGCATGTTGATGTAGTCGATCGCCTCGGGCGGCAGGCCGGCGCGCGCCAGCGCTTCGTCGAGCGCGCGCTCGGCGCCCAGGCCCTCGGGGTGCGGCGTCGACATGTGGTGCGCGTCGCTGGCTTCGCCATAGCCCAGCAGATGCAGCGGTGCGGCATCGGCGCCGGCCTGCACGCGCTCGACCAGCGCGAAGCCCGCGGCCTCGCCCAGGCTGATGCCCTTGCGGGAGGCGTCGAAAGGCCGGCACGGCTCGCTCGACACCAGTTCGAGCGAGTTGAAGCCGAACAGCACGCTGCCGCACAGCGTGTCGGCACCGCCGACCACGGCCGCGTCGGCCAGGCCCAGCCGGATCAGCCGCTCGGCCGAGGCGAACACCTTGGCGCTCGACGAGCAGGCGGTGGAAATGGTTTCGCTCGGGCCGCTGATTCCCAGCAGCTGCTGCGTGAACATGGCCAGCGAATGCGGCGTGTGCACCCTGGCGCGGCGCTGGTTGGGCGGGAACATGCCCTGTTCGTCGAGCTGCGTGTAGGCCAGCTCGGTTTCGCCGATGCTGGCGGTCGAGGTGCCCAGGATCAGCGCGATGCGCGAAGCGCCGTACTTCTCGCGCGCCGCAGCCACCGCCTCGAGGAAGCCATCGGCCTGCAGCCCCAGCCACGCGAGCCGGTTGTTGCGACAGTCCCAGTGGGCCAGCGATTCGGGCAGGCGGATTTCTTCGAGTCCATCGACGCGGCCGATCCAGGTGGGCAGCGGCGCATCGCCGAAGTCGTTGGCGCGCAGCCCGCTGCGCGACTGCGCAAGCGCGTCGGCCAGCACTTCCTTGCCGACGCCGACGGCGGAAGTCGCCGTGTAGGCGCTGATTTGGAGAGGAGAAATTCGGGACGGCACGATCTTGTAGGGCTTGCTGGCAGACGGGTGCGCGGAAAAAGGGGCGCAGGAAGGGAAAAGAAAACGAATGTATAGCGCCCGCAGCCTACCAGTTGCGCGGTGCGCGCAATGTCGGCTGTTTCCTATAAGGCCCAGGCCCTATTGACGGTCCGCGGGCCTTGTGGTCGTTGTCAGCCGCGAGGCCAAGGCCACCAGCACCAGCACCGGCAGGCCGAGCACCGCGGTGGAGATGAAGAAGGTGCTGTAGCCAAAGGCATCGACGAAGGCGCCCGAGTAGCCGGCGATGAACTTCGGCAGCAGCAGCATCAGCGAGCTGAACAGGGCGTACTGCGTCGCCGAGTAGCTGATGTTGGTAAGGCTCGACAGGTAGGCGATGAAGGCTGCCGAGGCGATGCCGCCGGCCAGGTTGTCGGCCGAGACCACCGCGATCAGCGCCGTCAGGTCGTGCCCGCGCGAGGCCAGCCAGGCGAACAGCAGGTTGCTGGCCGCGCTCAGCACCGCGCCCAGCATCAGCACCCGCATCACGCCCAGGCGCATCGACAGCACGCCGCCGACGAAGGCGCCCACCAGCGTCATGATCACGCCGTAGATCTTGCTGACCGTGGCCACCTGATCCTTGGTGAAGCCCATGTCCACGTAAAAAGGGTTGGCCATGATGCCCATCACCACGTCGCTGATGCGGTAGATGGCGATCAGCGAGAGGATCAGCGCGGCCTGCCACCTGTAGCGGCGGATGAAGTCGGCGAAGGGCTCGATGAGCACGCTGCGCAGCCACTCGGCGGCATTCTTTGCCTTGGGCAGCACGCGCGGCACCGGTTCGGGCGACAGCAGCACCGTCAGCACCCCCACCGCCATCGAAGCGGCCATCACCAGGTACGCCGTCTTCCACGCCCCGTTCTGGTACGCCGCCGCACCCGTGACCGCGGCCGCCGGCGTCACCTCGGCCCAGGCCGCGACCCACAGCACGCCGGCACCGGCCCAGATCATCGCGAGTCGGTAGCCCGTCTGGTAGGCGGCCGCCAGCGCGGCCTGCTTGCGCGTCTCGGCCGATTCGATGCGGAAGGCGTCGAGCGCGATGTCCTGCGTGGCAGAGCCGAAAGCCACCAGCAGCGCGCACCAGATCAGCGGCGTGAGCCCCTGGCGCGGGTCGTTCAGCGCCATGCCGATCAGGCCGGCGATCACCACGCACTGCGCCAGCAGCAGCCAGCCGCGCCGGCGTCCGAGCAGCGTGGTCAGCGGCGGCAGCGGCAGCCGGTCGACCAGCGGCGCCCAGACCCACTTGAAGCCGTAGGCCAGCCCGACCCAGCTCAGGTAGCCGATGGTGGTGCGGTCGATGCCCGCTTCGCGCAGGCGAAAACTCAGGGTGCCCAGCACCAGCAGCAGCGGCAGCCCGGCCGAGAAACCCAACGCCAGCATGCGCAGGGTGGCGGGCTCCAGGTAGACCTTCAGCGCGTCGCGCCAGGGCGGGGAAGAGGCGGTGGGGGTTTCTGCGGAAGGTACGGACATGAGCCTCGGATTGTCCATGAGTGCAGGGGGGCGTCGGCCCGGCCTTTGTCTTCATTTGTTCCTATGATCCGGCTCCTATGTGCACACGATGCGATCTCCCTGTTTCCGCCATCTCCACCGCTACCGCCGCTTCCGCATGGAATCCCCGGCGGGCCTTCCTGCTGGCGGCCGCCGGCGCCGCCTTCAGCGGCACGGCGCTGGCGCAGGTCAATGTCGGCAATGCCTCGGTCGCGCGCAACCTCGTGCCGGCCGACAGGATCGAGGCAGCCGGCGTGCAGCAGTACGGCCAGCTGCTCGAACAGGCGCGCGCCAAGAACGCGCTCGCGGGCGACGGCAACCCGCAGCTGCAGCGCCTGCGCGCCATCGCGAAGCGCCTCATTCCCTTCGCCACGCCCTGGAATTCGCGCGCCCGCGACTGGAAGTGGGAGGTCAACCTGATCGGCAGCAAGCAGATCAACGCCTTCTGCATGCCCGGCGGCAAGATCGCCTTCTTCACCGGCATCCTCGAACAGCTCAAGCTCACGGACGACGAGGTCGCGATGGTCATGGGCCACGAGATGGCCCACGCGCTGCGCGAGCATGCGCGTGCCCGCCTCGCCAAGAGCGCGGGCACGGGCGCGGCGCTCTCCATCGGTGCGCAGCTGCTCGGACTGGGGCAGATGGGCGACCTGGCGGCGCGCGCCGGCACGCAGCTCCTCACGCTCAAGTTCAGCCGCAGCGATGAGTCGGAGGCCGACCTCGTGGGGCTCGAACTCGCGGCACGTGCGGGCTATGACCCGAAGGCATCGGTGTCGCTGTGGCAGAAGATGGCCACGGCGTCGAAGAACCAGGGCGGGCTGAGCTTCCTCTCGACGCACCCGAGCGGGCCGGACCGCATCGCGAAGCTGGAGGCGAACCTGCCGAAGGTGGAGACGCTCTACCGGGACGCGAAGAAGAGCTGACTTGCCTGACTCCCTCTCCCCTGGGCAGAGGTGAGGGTGGCGGCCTTCATACGAGGGCCGCGCTTCTTCGCCCGCACCTGCCCTCACCCCAACCCTCTCCCCCAGGGGAGAGGGAGCAACGCCCCCATCCCCTGAATTGATCCGCGCGACCTCGCGTCGCCGCTGGCACGCCGCTTGCATCTCAACTTGTACACATGTTTGGATGCCTGATGATGGTGCATGAAGAAGATGGATCGCCCGCCGCCGCCTGGATCGCCAGGTTCGCGCAGCCCATGGCGCACGCCCGGGCTGGCGAAGCCCCCGGCTCCGTCCTGCCGCTCGCCGGGCTGCGCTTCGCGGTCAAGGACAACATCGACGTGGCCGGCGTGCCCACCACCGCCGCCTGTCCGGCCTTTGACCGCCTGCCCCCGGTCCACGCGGCCGTGGTGCAGCGCCTGCTCGAAGCCGGTGCATCGCTGGCTGGCAAGACCAACCTCGACCAGTTCGCCTGCGGCCTGAACGGCACGCGCTCGCCTTACGGCGAGGTGCCCAATGCCTTCGACGCGCGCTATGTCTCGGGCGGCTCCAGCTCGGGCTCGGCCTACGTGGTGGCGGCCGGCGAGGTCGACTTTGCGCTGGGCACCGACACCGCGGGCTCGGGCCGCGTGCCGGCCGGGCTCAACAACATCGTCGGCCTGAAGCCCTCGCGCGGCCTGCTGAGCACCTTCGGCGTGGTGCCCGCTGCGCAGAGCGCGGACTGCGTCTCCATCTTTGCGCGCACCGTCGCCACCGCGGTCGACGTGCTGCTCGCTTGCGCCGGCCACGACGCGCGCGACCCCTATTCGCGCGACCTGGCTTTGCGCCGCGAGCCGCTGCCAGCGCACTTCCGCTTCGGCGTGCCCGACAGGCTGAGCTTCTTCGGCGACGCCGCCGCCGAGCAGGCGTTCAACGACGCGACTGCGCGGCTGCTGGCAATGGGTGGCTCGCCCGTCACCATTCCCTACGCCCCGCTTGCGGAGGCTGCCGCGCTGCTCTATGAAAGTGCGCTCGTCGCCGAACGCTACGCCGCGGTGCGCGAGTTCTTCGACGCGCATGGCGACGAAGTGATCGAGCCCGTGCGCGGCATCTTCGCGAGCGGCCGCAGCTACACCGCCGCCGACGTGTTCGAAGCCCAGACGCGGCTGCGCGCCATTGCGCAGCAGGTCGAGCCGATGTGGCGCGACATCGACGTGCTGCTCGTGCCCACCGCGCCCACGCACTACACCCGTGAGCAGATGCGTGCCGATCCGGTGGTGCTCAACCGCAACCTTGGCGCGTACACCAACTTCGTCAACCTGCTCGACTACGCCGCGCTCTCCGTGCCCAGCAGCCTGCGCGCGGACGGCCTGCCGTTCGGCATCACGCTGATCGGCCCCTGCGGCAGCGACCTTGCGCTGGCCGACCTGGGCCAGCGCTACCACCACGCCACAGGGCTCGCGCAGGGCGCCCTCGGCCTGCCGCTGCCCGCGCCGCGCGCCATTCCCGGCCTCGCCGCGCCGGATGCCGGCACCCTGCCCATCGCCGTGGTCGGCGCGCATCTGTCCGGCATGCCGCTCAACAGCCAGCTCACCGAGCGCGGCGCCACGTTGATGCAAGCCACCATCACGTCGCCGGCCTACAGGCTGCACGCATTGCCGGGCACCGTGCCGCCCAAACCCGGCCTGCGGCGCGTGGCTGAAGGCGAGGAAGGCACCGCCATCGCGCTCGAAGTGTGGGCCGTGCCCCTGGCGCAGGTCGGCAGCTTTCTCGCCCTCATCCCGCCGCCCCTTGGCCTTGGCAGCGTCGAGCTGGCCGACGGCAGCTGGGTGAAAGGCTTCATCTGCGAGGGCCATGCACTGGCCGGCGCGCAGGACGTGACCCATCACGGCGGCTGGCGCGCATACGTCGTGAGCCGCGCCACCCCGAGTTCCAACTGATTCCAACTGATCAGGAGTTCCGATGAACACCCCAGAGAAATCTTCCGCGTCGCGTCGGCAGTTGCTGCAGGCCGCTGCTTCCGGCCTGGCTGTGCTGGCTGCGCCTGCCATCGTGCGCGCGCAGGCCGCCGCACCCAAGCTGCGCATCGGCTTCTGGCCGGTGGCGGCCGGCCTGCCGTTCTTCGCGGCGATCGACAAGGGCTACTTCAAGGAGGCCGGCCTCGACGTCGAGCCGCTCAAGTTCGCCGGCGCGCAGCAGGTGATGGAAGGCATGCTCGCGGGCCGCTGCGACGGCAGCGCCAACGGCACCGGCTCGGCCAACCTCGCCATCGGCGAGATCGCGCAGCCCGGCCTGTTCAAGATCTTCTGCACCAACCCGAGCAACGCGAAGTTCGTGCTCGACGAGTTCATCGTCGCGCAAGGCAGCCCCGTCAAGACCATGGCCGAGCTGGCCGGCAAGAAGGTCGCCTCGGGCCCGGGCATCCAGAACGTGACGCTGTGCAAGACCATGCTGGAGCGCGCCGGCGCCAAGGGCGCGGTCGTGAGCGAGCTGCCCATCGGCCAGCACGTGGCCGCGCTGGTCGCGGGTCAGGTCGATGCCTGCTACACGCTGGAACCCACCGGCACCGTGGGCCGCATGAACGGCACCACGCGCGTCATCGAGGCCGGCGTGGTCGCCAGATACATCCTCGGCGACCCGATGGCGCCGTGGCACGGCGGCGCGGCCAGCCTCACCACCGAGTTCATCAAGAAGAACCCCGAGGTCGCGAAGAAGTACATCGCCGCCTATGCGCGCGGCGTGGAGCTGGTGCGCAGCAAGCCCGACGAGGCGCGCCAGTTCATGAAGGGCTACACCGCCATCGAAGGCAAGCTCACGGCCGAAGTGCCGCTCGCGTCGTACATGCTCTACAACGAGTTCAAGGCCAGCGACGTCGCGTACTTCCAGAAGTTCTACGACCTGTTCACCGAAAAAGGCATCTTCGAGAAGAAGGTCGCGGTGGACGGCCTGCTCTACAAGGCCTGACGACCATGGCCGACGCAAGCTCGACCACGGCCGCGCCGTGGACCCCGCCGGCCAGCGCCGCCATATCGGCGCCCAGGCCGCCGCTGCGCGATCGCCTGCTGCCCTTCATCGGCCCGGTGGTGCTGTTCGTCGTGTGGGACCTGGTGGTGCGGCTGGGTTTCATCAAGCCGATCCTGCTGCCCACGCCCGCCGACACCATCGCGGCGCTCATCACCGGCCTGGCCGGCGGCCCGCTGCTCACCGACTTCGCCATGACCGTGTGGCGCACCGTGCAGGCCTTCGTCATTGCGGCGGCCATCGGCGTGCCACTGGGCGTGCTGCTCGGCAGCAACGAGAAGGCCTACCGCAGCGTGGAGTTCCTGATCGACTTCTTCCGCTCCACGCCGTCGTCCGCGCTCATTCCGCTGTTCCTGCTGATCTTCGGCGTGAGCGACGTCAACAAGGTGGCCATCGCGGCCTTCGGCGCGCTGCTCATCGTGGTGTTCAACAGCGCGTACGGCGTCATCAACGCACGCAAGCAGCGCGTGATGGCGGCCAAGGTCATGGGCGCCTCGCGCCGGCAGGTCTTCAAGGACGTGCTGATCTGGGAAAGTCTGCAGCCCAGCTTCGTCGGCCTGCGCTCGGCGGTGTCGATGGCGCTGGTGATCGTCATCGTGGCCGAGATGTTCATCGGCTCCGACACGGGCCTGGGCCACCGGATCATCGATGCGCAGCAGGTGCTCAACGTGAAGAGCATGTACGCGGCGATTCTTGCGGCGGGTGCGTTGGGCTATGCCCTGAACATCCTCTTCCTCATTGCAGAACGCCGCATCGTGCACTGGAGCGGGAGATGAAAGTGACACCCGACATCGTCGTCAACGGCCCGGTTTACGCCGACGTGCCCAAGCCGGTCTTCAAGCCCGGCCCTGCGGGCACGCACATCACCATCCGCGGCCTCACCAAGTACTTCGCGGGCTGGCCGCTGTACGAGAACTTCGACCTCGACATTCCCAAGCACGCCATCGTCTCGGTGTTCGGCCCCAACGGCTGCGGCAAGTCCACGCTCATCAACATGATCGCGGGGCTCATTCCCATCGACGCGGGCGAGATCCTGTTCGACGGCAAGCAGCGCAAGGACACCAAGATCGGCTACGTGTTCCAGAACTACCGCGAGGCGATGTTCCCGTGGATGCGCACCATCGACAACATTGCCTATCCGCTGAAGCTCGAAGGGCGCAGCAAGGCCGAGGTCGACCGGCGCATGGAAGAACTCGTCGCTTCGTTCGACGTGAAGTTCGACCTGAAGCGCTTTCCGTACGAGCTCTCGGGCGGCCAGCAGCAGACCGCGTCGATCATGCGCGCGCTCGCACCCAATCCCGAGGTTCTGTTCCTCGACGAGCCCTTCTCGGCACTCGATTTCGAGATGACGCTGTTCATCCGCGAGAAGCTGCAGGAGGTGTTCATGCACACCGGCACCACCATGCTGCTGGTGTCGCACGACCTCGAGGAGGCGGTGTACCTCGCCGACGAAGTGCTGCTGCTGACCAAGCGACCCACCAAGGTCGCCGAGATCCTGCGCTATGGCGATGCGCGCCCGCGCACCGTCGAGACGCTGAGCACTGAAAGTTTCGTCGCGACCAAGAAGCTCAGCCTCGACATCTTCCAGCGAGAGGTCCGCCGGTGATGCCCGAGATCAACATTCCCGACGTAATTGCCGAAGTACAGGCCGTGTTCGCTCGCTACGAGGCCGCGCTGGTCGGCAACGACCGCGCGACGCTCGACGAGCTGTTCTGGAACAGCCCGCACACGCTGCGCTACGGCTTCTCCGAGAACCACTACGGCCACGCCGACATCGCCACCTTCCGCGCCTCGCTGCCCGTGCAGAGCCCGCCGCGCGAACTGCTGCGCACCGTCATCACCACCTACGGCCGCGACTTCGCGACCGCCAACGTCGAGTTCCGCCGCGAGGGCAGCAGCCAGACCGGCCGCCAGAGCCAGACCTGGATGCGCACGGCCGAAGGGTGGCGCGTGGTCGCCGCCCACGTGAGCCTGCTCGACTGAGCCCTGGGAAGGGCACGTTTTTTGCACCTCAACCTGTAACGGAGAAGAACGCCATGACCAGCCAATTCAATCGCCGCGATTCCCTCAAGACCCTGGCCGCGCTTGGCGCTGCCGGCAGCCTCGGAAGCTGGAGCGCCCTTGCCAGCGCTCAGGCCAAGCCCAAGCCGCTCACCGTCGGCGTGATCTACGTCGGCGCGCGCGACGACTACGGCTACAACCAGGCGCACGCCATGGCTGCGGCCGAGATCAAGAAGCTGCCCGGCATCAAGGTGCTCGAGGAAGAGAACGTGCCCGAGACCGCCGCCGTGCAGAAGACCATGGCCGGCATGATCTCGCAGGACGGCGCCAAGCTGCTGTTTCCCACCTCGTTCGGCTACTTCGATCCGCACATCCTCGCGGTTGCGCCCAAGAACCCCGACGTGCGCTTCTCGCACTGCGGCGGCCTCTGGACCGAAGGCAAGCACCCGAAGAACGTCGGCAGCTTCTTCGGCTACATCGACGAATGCCAGTTCCTGAACGGCGTGATCGCCGCGCACATGACGAAGAGCAACAAGATCGCCTTCGTCGCGGCCAAGCCCATTCCGCAGGTGCTGCGCAACATCAACGCCTTCACGCTCGGCGCGCGCTCGGTCAAGCCGAACATCACCTGCAGCGTGATCTTCACGGGCGACTGGTCGATGGCGGTGAAGGAAGCCGAGGCCACCAACAGCCTCGCCGACCAGGGCTGCGACGTGTTCACCATGCACGTCGACGGCCCCAAGGTGGTGGTCGAAACGGCCGCCAAGCGCGGCAAGATGGTCTGCGGCTACCACGCGAGCCAGGCCAAGCTCGCGCCCAATGCGTACCTCACGGGTGCCGAGTGGAACTGGCTCACCGCCTACAAGACCATCATCGACGCCGCGCAGGCCGGCAAGCCGCATCCCAACTTCCTGCGCGGCGGCCTGAAGGAAGGCTACGTGAAGATGTCCGCCTACGGCCCCATGGTGCCGGACGCCGCGAAGAAGCAGGCCGACGACATCAAGGCGAAGATGATCGCGGGCACCTTTGACATCTTCAAGGACGGCATCAAGGACAACAAGGGTGCGGTCGTGGTGCCGGCCGGCAAGGTGCTGAAGCAGACCGACCTGGAGCTCGAGAAGATGAACTTCCTGGTCGAAGGCGTCGTCGGTTCGGTCTGATCGATAACGCACCGCGTCATGCGCCACGCACTGAGGGAATTCGCGCTGCCGGTCTTCGCCATTGCGGCGGCGCTGCTGCTGTTCGGCCTGCTGGTGGCGTTCGCAGGCGTCGATCCGGTGGAGGTCTGGGTCACGCTGTTCAAGGGCGCATTCGGCGACTGGTTCTCCTGGCAGAACACGCTGCAGCGCGCCGCACCATTGATGCTCACCGCGCTGTGCGTGGCGCTGCCCGCGCGCGCCGGGCTCATCGTCATCGGCGGCGAGGGCTCGCTGGTGCTGGGCGGGCTGGCCTGCGCCGCGCTCGCGCATGCGGTGCCGCTGCCCGCCAACGCCGTCGGCACGGTGTTCGTCTGCATCGCGGGCGCCGTGGCCGGCGCGCTCTGGATCATGCTTGCGGGCTGGCTGCGTCAGTACCGGGGCATCAACGAGACCATCAGCAGCCTGCTGCTGGCCTACATCGCCATCGGCATCTTCAAGCACCTGGTCGAAGGGCCGCTGCGCGATCCGGCGAGCCTGAACAAGCCCTCGACCTACGCATTGAACGACGGACTGCTGATCGGCGGCATCGCCGGGTCCGACGTGCACTGGGGGCTGGTGATCGGCGTCGTGGCCTGCCTGGGGCTCGGGTGGTGGCTGCGTGCCACGGCCTCGGGCTTCTCGGTGCGCGTAGTGGGCGGCAATCCGCGCACTGCGCAGCTCGTCGGGCTGCCGGCCACGCGGCTCATTCTCTCGGCCTGTGGACTCGGCGGTGCCTGCGCGGGGCTCGCGGGTGCGGTCGAGGTGGCGGCGGTGCACACCAGCGCCAACGCCTCGCTGATCGCGGGCTACGGCTATGCGGGCATCCTGGTGTCGTTCATCGCGCGGCACAACCCGGTAGCCATCGTGCCGGTGGCCATTTTGTTCGGTGGCTTCGGCGCGGCGGGCAGCCTGCTGCAGCGCCGGCTCGGCTTGCCCGATGCGTCGGTGCTGGTGCTGCAGGGCATCGCCTTCGTGTTGATCCTCGCGAGCGAAGGGCTGCGCATGGTCGACTGGAGGAAGTTTGGCGACCGCATGCTGCCCGAGGCCAGGAGCTACACATGACGGCCGACCAATGGATCGCACTGGTCGCCGGCCTCGTTGGCGGCGCGTTGCGCGTGGGCGCGCCATTCCTGTTCGTGAGCCTGGGCGAGTGCCTCACCGAGAAATCGGGTCGCATCAATCTCGGGCTCGAAGGCGTTCTGGTGCTGTCGGCGATGGCGGCGTTCGGCGGCGCGTACCTCACCGATTCGGCCTGGCTCGGCGTGCTCATTGGCGCGACGGCGGGCGCATTGCTCGCGCTGCTGCACGGCCTGCTGTGCTCGCTCGACCGCGTGAACGATGTGGCGACCGGTATCGCATTGATGCTGCTGGGCACCGGGCTCGCCTTCTACCTGGGCAAGCCGCTGATTCAGCCGCAGGCGCCGCAGCTCCCCGCCATTGCGCTGGGCTTCTGGAGCGACAACACCGTGGTGCGCTCCGCACTGCAGCTCAATGCGCTGGTGCCCATCGGCGTGGCGCTCGCCGTACTGCTGTGGTGGGGCTTTGCGCACACGCGCGCCGGCCTGCTGGTGCGCATGGCGGGCGACTCGGCGCAGGCGACGCGCGCGCTGGGCTACTCGGTCTCGGGATTGCGCATCGCGGCGACCACGGCGGGTGGTTTCATCGCCGGGCTCGGCGGCGCATCGCTCACGCTGTTCTATCCGGGCAGCTGGAACGAAGGCATCTCCAGCGGCCAGGGCCTGATCGCCGTCGCGCTCGTGATCTTCGCGCGCTGGAGTCCGCTGCGCTGCGTGGGTGCGGCACTGTTGTTCGGTGGCGCGGGCGCCATCGGCCCGGCGCTGCAGTCCATCGGCATCGGCTGGGGCTACCACCTCTTCAACACCGTGCCGTATGTGCTCACGCTGGTGATCCTGGTGTTCACCTGCAAGCCGGGCGCCGTGGCCGCCGGCAGCCCCGGCGAGCTTTCATCGACAAGGAGCTGAATGCCATGACGACAACCATTGCCGCCGAGCCCTACGCCTGGCCCTACAACGCAAACCTGCGACCCGACAACACAGCGCTCATCGTCATCGACATGCAGACCGACTTCTGCGGCAAGGGCGGGTATGTCGACGTGATGGGCTACGACCTCTCGCTGGTGCAGGCGCCCATCCAGCCGATCGCGCGCACACTGGCGGCGCTGCGGCCTTTGGGCTTTCACATCATCCACACGCGCGAAGGCCATCGGCCCGACCTCGCGGACCTGCCCGCCAACAAGCGCTGGCGCTCGCGGCAGATTGGCGCGAATGGCGTGGGCATCGGCGACGACGGGCCGTGCGGCCGCATCCTGATTCGCGGCGAGCCGGGCTGGGAGATCATTCCCGAACTGGCGCCGTTGCCGGGCGAGGTCGTGATCGACAAGCCCGGCAAGGGCTCGTTCTATGCGACGGATCTCGAGCTCATCCTGCGCACGCGCGGCATCGAGAACCTCATCCTCGCGGGCATCACCACCGACGTGTGCGTGCACACCACGATGCGCGATGCGAACGACCGCGGGTTCGAATGCCTGCTGCTGTCGGACTGCACTGCGGCCACCGACCATGGCAACCATCTGGCGGCGTTGAAGATGATCACGATGCAGGGCGGCGTGTTTGGTGCGCATGCCACTTCGCAGGCATTGCTGGCGGCGGTATGAGATCTGTTGTGTCTCTTTCGGGGCGCGATCCCGCCGACGGGGGACATTCGCGGAGGGGAGTACCCGGTGGCCTGTGCACGCGCCCTGAACGGACCCTGATATGAGCGCCACCCCGTCCCACGCCATCGGCGGACTCCCTGCAGGCAGCGGCGCACTCGCGCTCGACACCTACGAGCTCACCAAGCGCTTCGGCGCCTTCACCGCGATGGACCGCGTGACGATGCGCGTCGAGCCCGGCACGGTGCATGCGCTGCTCGGCGAGAACGGCGCGGGCAAGAGCACGCTGGTGAAGTGCGTGGCCGGTTTCCAGCGCGCGGAGGAGGGCAGCATCCTCATCGACGGACGTGAGCAGGACATCGCCAACCCCATCGTCGCGCGCGCGCTGGGCATCGGCATGGTCTACCAGCACTTCACGCTGGCACCGGGCATGACGGTGGCCGAGAACCTGCTGCTCGCGGGCGGCAAGACACCGGCGCTGATCGACTGGAAGACGAAGCGCGCGGAGCTGAAGGCATTTCTTGCGACCACGCCTTTCAGCCTCGACCTCGACGTGCGTCCGTCCGAGCTTGCGGCTGGCGAGAAGCAGAAGCTCGAATTGCTCAAGCAGCTGTACCTGAAGCCGCGCCTCCTGATCCTCGACGAACCGACCTCGGTGCTCACGCCGCAGGAGGCCGACGAGGTGCTGGGCCATGTGCGCGAGTTCGCGCGCAGCGGCCTGTGCACCGTGCTCATCATCACGCACAAGTTCCGCGAGGTGATGGCGTATGCGGACAGCGTGACGGTGCTGCGCAGGGGCAAGGCAGTGCATCACTGCCGCGTGGCGGACACCAGCCCCGCGCAGTTGGCGCAGGCCATGATGGGCGGCGAGCAGGCCGCATCGTCGGCGCAAGCCCCCGCTGCGAGGAAGCCCGTGCCTGCCAATGCATCGGTCGCATTGAATGTCGAAGGCCTCAAGGCGCAGGGCGACCGCGGCACGCTGGCGCTGCATGACCTGAGCCTGTCGGTGCGTGCGGGCGAAATCCTCGGCGTGGCCGGCGTCTCCGGCAACGGACAGCGCGAGCTTGTCGAGGCGCTGGTCGGCCAGCGTCCGCGCATGGCCGGCAAGGTCAGCGTGATGGGGCAACCCTACGATGCACACCGCGCGGAGAACCGCGAGCTCAAGGTCCGGAGTCTCCCCGAAGAGCCGTTGCGCAATGCGTGCGTCGGCGACCTCAGTGTTGCGGAGAACATGGCACTGCGGGATTTCGATCAACCGCCGTTGTCGCGCGGCGGCGTTCTGAGTTTTCCTTACTGGCGCAGCCGTGCGCGCGAGTGGATTGCCGAGTACGGCGTCAAGACGCAGGGTGAGGGCGCGCCGATACGCAGCCTGTCCGGCGGCAACGTGCAGCGCGCCGTGCTGGCGCGGGAACTGGCGGGCGACATCAATGTGCTGATTGCGGCCAACCCCGTGTTCGGGCTGGACTTCGCAGCCGTCGCGGAAATCCATTCGCGCATCGTGCAGGTGCGGGAGAAGGGCGGGGCGGTGCTGCTGATCAGCGAAGACCTCGACGAGCTGCTGGAGCTTGCAGACCGCATCGTCGTGATGAGCGAAGGGCAGATCGTGTTCGAGACCTCGGCTGCCGGTGCGGAAAGACACGTGATCGGAGCCCACATGGGTGGCGGGCATCACTAGCCTTTGAAGCGAGAACCGACATGCGAATAGAAGAAGCCAACCCCTTTTCCTACGAATTCGACGTGGCCAGCACGGCGCTGGTCCTCATCGACATGCAGCGCGACTTCATCGAGCCCGGCGGCTTCGGTGAAACGCTGGGCAACGACGTGTCGCTGCTCGAAGCGATCGTTCCCGCGACGAATGCCGCTCTTGCGGCGTGGCGCAAAGCCGGCGGCCTGGTGGTGCACACCCGCGAAGCGCACAAGGCGGACCTCTCGGACTGCCCACCCGCCAAGCGCAACCGCGGCAAGCCTACATTGCGCATCGGCGACGAAGGCCCGATGGGCCGCATCCTCGTGGCCGGCGAGCCCGGCAACCAGATCATCGATGCGCTTGCGCCGATCGACGGCGAGCTCGTCATCGACAAGCCCGGCAAGGGCGCGTTCTATGCCACCGGCCTGCACGAAGTGCTGCAGCAGCGCGGCATCACCCACCTGCTGTTCGGCGGCGTCACCACCGAGGTCTGCGTGCAGACCAGCATGCGCGAAGCCAACGACCGCGGCTACGACAGCCTGCTGCTCGAAGATTGCACCGAAAGCTATTTCCCGGCATTCAAGGCGGCGACGCTCGACATGGTGCGCGCCCAGGGCGCCATCGTCGGCTGGACCGCGCCGAGCGCCGCGCTGCTCGCGGCGCTGAATGGCAACCCTTCGTGACGCTGGCGTCAGCGACTACCATTCCACACGTGTCTACCGTCCGAACCCGCCCCGCGCCTCCCGTCCCCGCCGCCGATCCGGCCGTTTTCCGCACGCGGGCCGACGAGGTCTACGCGCAGCTCAAGCGCGACGTGGCCGACTTCATCCTCGTGCCCGGCGACCGCTTCACCGAGAACGAAATCAGCGAGCGGCTGGGCGTGTCGCGCACGCCGATCCGGCAGGCGCTGTTCCGGTTGCAGCAGGAGGGTTTCGTCGAAGTGCTGTTTCGCAGCGGCTGGCGCGTGCTGCCCTTCGACTTCGACCAGTTCGAGCAGCTCTACGACCTTCGCATGGTGCTGGAGACCACCGCAGTGCACCGGCTGTGCGAAACCGACCGCCACATCGACCGCAGCCTGCTCGACGCGCTGGCCAGCATCTGGCTGGTGCCTGCGGCGCAGCGCAGCGCCGACATGGCGCAAGTGGCGCAGTGGGACGAAGCCTTCCACTGCGCGCTCGTGGCGGCCGCCGGCAATGCCGAGATGGCGCGCGTGCACCGCGACGTGACCGACCGCATCCGCATCATCCGCCGGCTCGACTTCACCAAGCAGCCGCGCATCGACGCTACCTACGACGAGCACGCGAAGATCCTGAAGGCCATCCGCGCGAACCGCGGCGACCAGGCGGCGATGCTGCTGCGGGCGCACATCGAGACCAGCCAGGCCGAGGTGCGCAAGATCACGCTGCACCAGGTGCATCTGGCGCGGCACGCAGGCAAGGCCGCGGGGCCGCGCTGATCAGAGCTTGAAGTCGTACTCGACCGTGATCGGCGCGTGATCGCTGAACTTGATGGTCTTGAAGATCTGTTCGGTGCGTGCGAGCGCGGCGGTCTTTGGCGTAGCCAGGTGGTAGTCGAGCCGCCATCCCACGTTGTTCGCGTAGGCCTGGCCGCGGTTGCTCCACCAGGTGTAGGCCTCGGCGGTGGTGTCGGGCTTGAGCATGCGGTACACGTCCACCAGGCCCGCGCCGTCGGCGCCGGCGTCGAGCAGCTTCGTCATCCAGGCGCGCTCCTCGGGCAGGAAGCCGCTGTTCTTCTGGTTGCCGCGCCAGTTCTTCAGGTCGATCTCTTTATGCGCGATGTTGATGTCGCCGCACAGCACGAACTCGCGCTCCTTCTTCAGCGCCACCAGGTGCGGGAAGAAGCCCTTGAGGAAGCGGAACTTGGCCTCCTGCCGCTCCTCGCCCGAACTGCCGCTCGGGAAGTAGCAGCTGATGACGGAGAACTTTCGCTTGGGCGTGTCGAAGCGCAGTTCTAGATACCGGCCCTCGGCGTCGAACTCGGCGTCGCCCCAGCCCACCACGACCTGGCTCGGAGCGTGCTTGGTGTAGACGGCGGTGCCGGCGTAGCCTTTCTTTTCTGCGAAGTGGAAATGGCCCTTGAGGCCGGCCATTTCCTCGAACCGGCCCTCGATGTCGCTGGCCTGGACGCGGATCTCCTGCATGCAAATACAATCCGGCGCAAGTTCGGCCACCCAGTCGGCCACGCCTTTGGTTGCGGCCGAACGCAGGCCATTGAGATTGAGACTGGTCAGTTTGAACACAAGGAATTTCCGATGGCTGTAGATGGTGAGAAAAGCAAAAGCAGCGCGATCGCCCAGGATTTCGTCCAGTTCGCCCTGGATGCCGGCGTACTGCGTTTCGGGGAGTTCAAGACCAAGGCCGGTCGGATGAGCCCCTACTTCTTCAACTCGGGGCTCTTCGACGACGGCGGCAAGATCGCCCGGCTCGCCGGATTCTATGCAGACCGCCTGATCGAGAGCGGCCTCGAGTTCGACATGATCTTCGGCCCCGCCTACAAGGGCATTCCGCTGGGCGCCACGGTGGCGGCCGAGCTTGCCCGCCGGGGCCGCAACTATCCCTTTGCCTACAACCGCAAGGAAGCCAAGGCGCATGGCGAAGGCGGCAACCTCGTGGGCGCGCCGCTCAAAGGACGCGTGCTGATCGTCGACGACGTGATGTCCGCCGGCACCGCGGTGCGCGAATCCATCGCCGCCATCGAGGCTGCGGGCGCCACGCCGCATGCCGTGGCCATCGCGCTCGACCGGCAGGAGAAGGCCACCGAGAACGGCGTCGACGTGGATCACAGCGCCGTGCAGTACGTGCGAAACCAACTGGGCCTGTCGGTGATCGCCATCGCCACGCTGGACGACCTGCTGAGTTATCTCTCCGGCGACGCCGCGGCCGACCTGGGTGCTCACCGCGAGCGCGTGCTGGCCTACCGCGCGCGCTACGGCGCCAGCTGAAGACGCAGGGCCGCCGAATGCACCATCCTCATCCCGCACGCGACGCTCACGGTTCACCGGCCCGCCTGCTGGCGGCGGCATCATTTCTTCTAATGGCTTCCTCGTTTTGCGGCGCGCTGCAGGCGCAACCGCAGAAAGTGGAAGGCGCCTCTCCCGGCATCTACACCTGCACCGACGCCCGTGGCCGCACCCTGACGGCCGACCGGCCCATCGCCGAGTGCAGCGACCGCGAGCAGCGCGAGCTCAATCCGAGCGGCTCGACCCGCCGCAAGCTGGAACCCACCTACACCGCGCGCGAACTGCAGGAGCGCGAAGACCGCGCCCGCGAGGCCGCCATCGTGGCGGCGCGCCAGACCGACGAGCGGCGCCGCGAGCGGGCGCTGCTGGTGCGCTACCCCAACAGCGCCACGCACGACCGTGAACGCGCCGAGGCGCTGTCGCAGATCGATGCCGTGTCGGAGGCGGCGAAGAAACGCATCTCCGAGCTCAGTGAAGACCGCAAGAAGATCGACGAGGAGATGGAGTTCTACAAGCAGGACCCCACCAAGGCCCCGGCCGCGCTGCGCCGCAGGATCGACGAAAACACGAAGAGCGTGGCGGTGCAGAACCGCTTCATCGCGGAGCAGGAAGACGAGAAGAAGCGGGTGAATGCGCGCTTCGACGAGGAGCGCATTCGCTTGAAGGCGCTGTGGACTCCGCAGAACGGCGGAAATCCCAGGTAACCCCCCAGGCTGCGCGCACTTCGTGCGCTTCGCCAACCCCCTGCGGGGGATAACACCTGCGGCCCGGCAAAGCCGGTTCCGCGGTGTTCCCCGAAAAGACTTAGCTGAGCTTGGCCTTCAGCAACTCGGTGACCTGCGCCGGGTTCGCCTTGCCGCCGCTGGCCTTCATGACTTGGCCGACGAGGGCGTTGAGGGCCTTCTCTTTGCCACCGCGGTATTCCTCGACGTTCTTCGCGTTCTTCGCGATCACCTCGTCGAGGATCTTGTCGAGGGCGCCGGCGTCGTTCATCGGCTTGAGGTCTTTCGCCTCGATGATCGCGTCGACGTCGCTGCCTTCGCCGGTCCACAGGGCCTCGAACACCTGGCGCGCGGCGTTGTTGGGCAAGGTGCCGTCGGCGATGCGCTTGACCAGCTGCGCGAGTTGCTGCGCCTTCACCGGCGCGGCCTCGATGCCGATCTCGGCGGCGTTCAGGCGGCGTGCCATCTCGCCGGTGATCCAGTTGCTCGCGAGCTTGGGCGTGGCGCCCGCCTTCACGGCTTCGTCGAAATAGCCGGCGAGCGCGGCGCTCTGCGTGAGCTGCGCTGCGTCGTATTCCGAAAGGCCATGGTCGCGCACATAGCGCTCGGCCATCGCGCGCGGCAGCTCGGGCATTTCGGCCTTCACGCGCTCGATCCAGTCGGCGGCGATGACCAGCGGGGGCAGGTCCGGATCGGGGAAGTAGCGGTAGTCGGCCGAGTCTTCCTTGGCGCGCATGGCGCGCGTCTCGCCGGTGTCGGGGTCGAAGAGCACTGTGGCCTGCTCGATGGCGCGGCCGTCCTCGATCTCGTCGATCTGCCAGCGGATCTCGTAGTCGATCGCCTGCTGCATGAACTTGAAGCTGTTCAGGTTCTTGATCTCGCGGCGCGTGCCGAGCTTCTCGCCGGGGCGGCGCACCGACACGTTGGCGTCGCAGCGGAAGCTGCCTTCCTGCATGTTGCCGTCGCAGATGCCGATCCAGGTGACGATCTTGTGCAGCTCCTTCGCATAGGCCACGGCCTCGGCGGTGGAGCGCATGTCGGGCTCGGTCACGATCTCCAGCAGCGGCGTGCCGGCGCGGTTCAGGTCGATGCCGCTCTGGCCGACGAAGTCCTCGTGCAGCGACTTGCCCGCGTCTTCCTCGAGGTGGGCGCGCACGAGGCGCACCGTCTTCTGCTCCTCGCGCACGAAGAACGACACCGAGCCGCCCTGCACCACGGGAATCTCGAACTGGCTGATCTGGTAGCCCTTGGGCAGGTCGGGGTAGAAGTAGTTCTTGCGCGCGAACACGCTGCGCGGCGCGATGTGCGAGCCCAGCGCCAGGCCGAGCTTGATGGCGCGTTCGACCGCGCCCTTGTTCATCACGGGCAGCGTGCCGGGCAGCGCGAGGTCGACCGCGCAGGCCTGCGTGTTGGGCTCGGCGCCGAAGGCGGTGGAGGCGCGGCTGAAGATCTTGCTCGCGGTCGACAGCTGGGCGTGCGTCTCGAAGCCGATGATGACTTCATAGCCGCGCACCAGCGGGCCGGTCGGGCGGCCTTGTTGTTGTGCTTCGAATGTGTTCACTGTCTCGCTCATCTCAAAAACCTTCAGGCGTGCGTGCATGCCAGTCGGTGGCCTGCTGGAAGCGGTGCGCTGCATTGAGCAGCTTCGCTTCGCCGAAGTAGTTGCCGATCAGCTGCAGGCCCACGGGCATGCCGCCATCGAAGCCCGCGGGCACGCTCATGCCGGGCAGGCCGGCGAGCGATGCGGGCAGCGTGAAGATGTCGGCGAGGTAGTCGGCCACGGGGTCGCCGCCGTGTTCGCCGAGCTTCCATGCGGTGGTGGGCGCGGCCGGGCCGGCGATCACGTCGCACTGCTTGAAGGCCTGCTGGAAGTCGTCGGCGATCATGCGGCGTACTTTCTGCGCCTGCAGGTAGTAGGCGTCGTAGTAGCCGTGCGAGAGCACGTAGGTGCCGATCATGATGCGGCGCTTCACTTCGTCGCCGAAGCCTTCGGCGCGTGTGCGTTCGTACATCTGCGTGAGCGCGCTCTTGTCGCTGGCGGGGTCGATGAAGTCCTTGGCGCGATGGCCGAACTTCACGCCATCGAAGCGGCTCAGGTTGCTCGAGGCCTCGGCCGCGGCAATGATGTAGTACACGGGAATCGACAGCTCGGTGCGCGGCAGCGTGACCTCGACGCGCTTCGCGCCGAGCTTCTCGTACTGCGAGAGCGCCGCGTCGATGGCCGCGCGCACGCCGGGCGCCACGCCTTCGCCGAAGAACTCCTTCGGCACGCCGATGCGCAGGCCTTCGAGCGAGTCGTTCAGCGAGCGGCCGAAGTTCTCGGTGGGCTTGTCGAGCGAGGTGGAATCGCGGTCCAGGTCGGGGCCGCAGAAGGCCGACAGCAGCAGCGCGCAGTCTTCGGCCGAGCGGGCCATCGGGCCGGCCTGGTCGAGGCTCGATGCGAAGGCCACCATGCCGTAGCGCGAGGCGCGGCCGTAGGTCGGCTTGATGCCGGTCACGCCGCAGAACGACGCGGGCTGGCGGATCGAGCCGCCGGTGTCGGTGCCGGTGGCCGCGGGGGCCAGGCGTGCCGCGACGGCCGCTGCGCTGGCGCCGGACGAGCCGCCCGGAATGCGCTTGCGGTTCCACGGGTTCTGCACCGGCACGACCTTGTTGTGGCCCACGGCGGGCACGGCGACGTTCTCATTGGCCGAGCCCATCGCGAATTCGTCGCAGCTCAGCTTGCCGAGCGTGACCGCGCCGGCTTCGGCCAGGCGGCGCACCACGGTGGCGTCGAAGGGCGAGCGGTAGCCCGCGAGCATCTTCGAGCCGGCGGTGGTGGCGAAATCGGTGGTGACGAAGATGTCCTTGTGCGCGATCGGCACGCCGGCCAACGCGGGGGCATTGCCTTTGGCGATCAGCGCGTCGGCGGCGCGGGCCTGGGCCAGCGTGACTTCTTCGTTGATGTCGACAAAAGTGCCCAGCGATTCGTGGGCCTTCATGCGGCCCAGGAAAACCTGCGAGGCTTCGACGGCCGAGACCTTGCGTTCGGCCAGGGCGCGGGCCAGGGCGACCACGCCCATTTGGTGCAATTGTTCGCCGCTCATTATTCGATCACCTTCGGCACGAGGAACAGGCCGGCTTCGACGGCCGGGGCGCTCTTCTGGTTGGCTTCGCGGTTGTTTGGTTCGCTCACCACGTCGTCGCGCAGGCGCAGCGTGATGTCTTCGAGCGCGGCCACGGGATGGGCCAGCGGCTCGACGCCGGTGGTGTCCACGGAACGCATACGTTCGACTAAATCGAAGAAGCCGTTGATCTGGCTGAGCATGCGCTCGCTTTCATTGGAGGCAAGCTGCAGCCTCGCCAGCGAGGCAATGCGCGCAATATCTGAAGCGGAGAGTGACATAGGTCGGAACGGCCAAAAAAAGCGGGGGTAATCGCACGCCGAAACGGGTGCTAATACAGGAATCAGAGGGGATTCGGTTATTATCCCGCCTTTGCCGCAACCCCCGCGAACACGCCGGCTTTTGCGCCAAAAACGATCAATTCACCCCGTCACACGACCCAAAAAATAGAGCGACGACCTGCCGATGCGCAGGCCGTGCTCAGAGGATTCCGCACATGTTTGGAGCTTTCCGTCGGTACTTTTCCACCGACCTTGCGATCGACCTCGGCACCGCCAACACCCTGATATTCGCCCGCAACAAGGGCATCGTGCTGGACGAACCCTCGGTTGTCGCGATCCGCCACGAAGGCGGCCCCCACGGCAAGAAGGTGATCCAGGCCGTCGGCCGCGAAGCCAAGGCCATGCTGGGCAAGGTGCCCGGCAACATCGAGGCGATCCGCCCGATGAAGGACGGCGTGATCGCCGACTTCGTGATCACCGAGCAGATGATCAAGCAGTTCATCAAGATGGTGCACCCGCGCACGCTGCTCACGCCGAGCCCGCGCATCATCATCTGCGTGCCCTGCGGCTCCACCCAGGTCGAGCGCCGCGCCATCAAGGATGCGGCCGAAGCCGCTGGCGCCACCTCCGTCTACCTCATCGAGGAACCCATGGCCGCGGCCATCGGCGCCGGCCTTCCCGTCAGCGAAGCCTCGGGCTCGATGGTGGTGGACATCGGCGGCGGCACCACCGAAGTGGGCGTCATCAGCCTGGGCGGCATGGTCTACAAGGGCTCCGTGCGCGTGGGCGGCGACCGCTTCGACGAAGCCATCATCAACTACATCCGCCGCAACTACGGCATGCTGATCGGCGAGCCGACGGCCGAAGTCATCAAGAAGAACATCGGCTCGGCCTTCCCGGGCTCCGAAGTCAAGGAGATGGAAGTCAAGGGCCGCAACCTGTCCGAAGGCGTGCCGCGCAGCTTCACCATCAGCAGCAACGAAGTGCTGGAAGCCCTGACCGATCCGCTCAACAACATCGTCTCGGCCGTGAAAAACGCGCTGGAACAGACACCGCCCGAGCTGGGCGCCGACATCGCCGAGCGCGGCATGATGCTGACCGGCGGCGGCGCGCTGCTGCGAGACCTCGACCGCCTGCTGGCCGAGGAAACCGGCCTGCCGGTGCTGGTGGCCGAAGACCCGCTGACCTGCGTGGTGCGCGGCTGCGGCATCGCGCTCGAGCGCATGGACCGTCTCGGCAGCATCTTCACGAGCGAGTAAAACGCGAAAGCCATCATCGGCCGGCCTCTGCTTGCGCAGGCCGGCTTTTTGTTATTTGATTCCGCACCACCGCCGGGTCTGAATTCATGCCTCTGGGCACGCTCGATCGCACAGCGCCACCCCTGTTCAACCAGGGGCAGTCGGCACTCAGCAAGCTGATCTTCTTCGGCGCGCTCGCCCTGTTCCTCATGGTGGCCGATTCACGCTTCCGCATCGTGCAGCCGATCCGTGCAGGCATCGGCGCGGTGCTCTACCCGGTGCAATGGGTGGCGATGAAGCCGGTGCAGGCCGTGCTCGGCGGCGGGCGCTATCTCGAAGACTTGCAGACCGCCCAGCGCAACGAGGAAGACGCGCGCAAGGCGCTGATGATGCAGGCCGAACGCGCCGCCCAGGCCGACACGCTGTCGCAGGACAACGCCCGCCTGCGCGAACTGCTCGAACTGCGCCAGACCACCACGACGCCGGGCCGCGCGGCGGAGGTGCTCTACGACGCGGCCGACCCCTACACCCGCAAGATCGTCATCGACCAGGGCATGACCCAGGGCGTGGCACCCGGCTCGCCGGTGATCGACGCGCGCGGCGTGCTCGGCCAGGTCACGCAGGTGCTGCCCTTCACGAGCGAGGTCACGCTGGTGATCGACCGCGACCTCTCCATTCCCGTGCAGAACACCCGCACCGGTGTGCGCAGCGTGGCCTTCGGCGACGCCTCGGCCCACGGCGGCGGGCTGGAGCTGCGCTTCATGGCCGCCAATGCCGACCTGCAGGAGGGCGACCTGCTCTCCACCAGCGGCGTCGACGGCATCTACCCCGCCGGCCTGCCGGTGGCCAAGATCGAGCGCATCGAGCGCCGCGCCGACTCCGCCTTCGCCCGCATCTACTGCGTGCCGCTGGCCCACGTGACGGCCGCGCGCTACGTGCTGGTGCTCGAACCCACCGGTGCCCCGATGGCGCCACCGCCCGCGCCCGCGGCGGCCACGCAGCGCAAGCGGCCTGAAGGCAAGCCCGGCGCGGGCAAGAACGAGAAGAAGCCGGGAGCGCGCCAATGATCAAGCGTCCCGGCCAGCAGCAGCTCCTGCTGCCCGTCAGCCCCGTCTTCATGTGGTCGAGCCTCATCGTGGCGCTGCTCGTCAACATGATTCCCATCGGCCGCGCCGTCTGGATGCCCGACCTGCTGGCGCTGGTGATCGTGTTCTGGGGCGTGCACCAGCCCGCACGCGTGGGCGTCGGCGCGGCCTTCGTGTTCGGGCTGTGCATGGATGTGCACCAGGCCTCGATGCTGGGCCAGCACGCGCTGGCCTATACGACGCTGGGCTTCTTTGCGATCACCATCCACCGGCGCCTGCTCTGGTACCCGGTGGCGTCGCAGGCGCTGCAGGTGCTGCCGCTGTTCGCGCTGTCGCAGCTGATCGAGGTCATCACGCGGATGGTCGGCGGCGGCGTGTTCCCGGGCTGGACGGTGTTGATCTCGCCTGCCATCGAGGCTGCGCTGTGGCCACTGGTCACTGCCTTGCTGCTGGCGCCGCAACGCCGCACCCCGGAACCCGACGAGAACCGTCCGCTATGAGCGCTCCCCCAGGCTTCGCGCACTTCGTGTCGCTTCGCCAACCCCCTCGCCGGGGGCAACACCAGCGGCCGGGCAAAGCCCGTTCCGCCGTGTTTCGCGATGAGTCCGCGCCGCTTCCGTTCGGCTCGGGAGGCGCATTTGCCATCGCACCTGCGCGCGCCTAAGCTCCCTCCGCCATGACCGAAATCCGCAACGTAGCCGCCGACCTTGCGCGCTTCAAGCGCCGCGTGATCGTCATCGGTCTTGCTGTGCTGTTTGCCTTCGGCCTGCTGTGCGCGCGGCTGGTGTACCTGCAGGTCGTGCGCCACGAAGACCTCGCCGAGCAAGCCGAGAGCAATCGCACGGCCATCGTGCCGGTGGTGCCCAACCGGGGCCTGATCCTCGACCGCAACGGCATCGTGCTGGCTTCCAACTACTCGGCCTACACGCTGGAGATCACGCCCTCGAAGGTGGGCGACGTCGAGGAGACCATCGACAGCCTGACCCAGGTGCTCGAGGTCTCGCCGCGCGACCGCCGCCGCTTCAAGCGCCTGCGCGAGGATTCGCGCAGCTTCGACTCCATTCCGATCCGCACTCGCCTGAGCGACGAGGAAGTCGCGCGCTTCGCGGCGCAGCGCTACCGTTTTCCGGGCGTGGAGATCAAGGCGCGCCTGTTCCGCAACTACCCGCAGGGCGAGCTGGCCTCGCACGTGCTCGGCTACATCGGCCGCATCAACCAGCGCGAGAAGACCGCGATGGAAGACTGGGACGAGGAAGACCAGGCCAACTACAAGGGCACCGACTACATCGGCAAGCTCGGCATCGAGCAGAGCTACGAGAAGACGCTGCATGGCCTGACCGGCGTCGAGCAGATGGAAACTTCGGCCGGAGGCCGCGCCGTGCGCCGGCTCGCGAGCCACCCCGCCACGCCGGGCAACACGGTGATGCTGTCGCTCGACATCAAGCTGCAGAAGCTGGTGGAAGACATGTTCGGCGATCGCCGCGGCGCGCTGGTGGCCATCGACCCCAAGACCGGCGAGGTGCTGGCTTTCGTGAGCAAGCCCACCTTCGATCCGAACCTGTTCGTCGAAGGCATCGACAACGAAAGCTGGGCGGCGCTGACCGAGTCCATCGACAAGCCGCTGCTGAACCGCGCGCTGCGCGGCACCTACCCGCCCGGCTCGACCTACAAGCCCTTCATGGCGCTCGCCGCGCTGCAGACCGGCAAGCGCGGGCCCAGCGTGGTGATCAACGACCCGGGCTATTTCAACTTCGGCGGCCACCGCTTCGGCAGCCCCGAAGGCAACATCGGGGGCGTCGACATGCGCCGCTCGATCCAGCTGTCGAGCAACATCTACTACTACTCGCTGGCCAACGAAATGGGCGTGGACCTGATCCACGACTTCATGAAGCCGCTGGGCTTCGGCCAGATCACCGGCATCGACCTGGGCGGCGAGGTGCGCGGCGTGCTGCCGAGCACCGAGTGGAAGCGCAACACCTACAAGCGGCCCGAGCAGAAAAAATGGTACGCGGGCGAGACCATCTCGCTGGGCATCGGCCAGGGCTACAACGCCTTCACGATGCTGCAGCTCGCGCAGGCCACGTCCATCGTGGCCGACGGGGGCATGAAGCACAAGCCGCACCTCGTGCTGGCCACGCGCAACACGGTGAGCGGACAGGTGGTGCCGCTGCCGCAGCCGCCGGCGGAAAACCTCGGCTTCGCCGCAGCCAACGTGACGGTGGTCCGCGAGGGCCTGACCAGCGTGGTCACCAGCGGCACTGCGCGCAGCGTGTTCGCGGGCGCGGGCTACCAGGCAGCCGGCAAGACAGGTACGGCGCAGGCGGTGACGCAGGCGCAGAACACCAAGTACAACGCGCGCGCACTCGAAGAGCATCAGCGCGACCATGCGCTGTTCATGGCCTTCGCGCCGGTGAACGATCCGAAGATCGCGGTCGCGGTGATCGTGGAAAACGCAGGCTGGGGCGCTGGCGCCGCGGCGCCCATTGCGCGCCGCGTGTTCGACTACTGGTTGATGGACCAATACCCGAGCGAAGCCGACATGGCCGCGATCAAGATCGGCAAGGCCGCCGCGCCGATGGGCAAGCCGCGCGTGGCGAGCGAAGTGGCGTGGCCTGCCGCCGCGGCGGCTCCTGCGGCCGCGCCCTGATCTCGTGCTCCCTCTCCCCTTGGGGAGAGGGTTGGGGTGAGGGTGAGCGGCAATGATGTCCGCGCGATGTTGCAAGACCGGCTGCCCTCACCCTGGCCCTCTCCCAGAGGGAGAGGGGACAACGCGGGAGCCTCAGGCTATCGTGCCGGTGACTTCACCGAGACCGATGCGCACCGCACCGTCACGTTCGCACCAGCCACGCATCACCAGCGTATCCCCGTCCTCCAGGAACGTGCGCTTCTCGCCGTTCGGCAGCGTGATCGGCTGCTTGCCGCCCAGCGTCAGTTCGATCAGCGATCCGGCCTCGTCGGGCTTCGGCCCCGACAGCGTGCCCGAGCCCAGCATGTCGCCCGGCTGCAGGTTGCAGCCGTTCACCGTGTGGTGCGCAACCAGCTGCGCGGCCGTCCAGTAGGCGGCCTCGGTGGTGTTGCCGCGCGTGAGGCGCACGGGCGCGACGCCCTCGGCGCGCATCTTCGCGGTCTGCAGCAGCACTTCGAGCGTGATGTCCAGCGCGCCGCTCTCGCGGTTCGACGCCGAGTCGAGGTACGGCAGCGGCTGCGGGTCTCCGGCGGGGCGCTCGAATTTCGCGCGGAATGGTGCCAGCGCCTCCATCGTCACGATCCAGGGCGACAGCGTGCTCGCGAAGTTCTTCGAGAGGAAGGGGCCGAGCGGCTGGTATTCCCAGGCCTGCAGGTCGCGCGCCGACCAGTCGTTGAGCAGCGTCACGCCGAACAGATGTTCCTCGGCATCGGCGATGGCGATGGGCTCGCCCAGCGCATTGCCGCGGCCGATGAAGAAGCCCAGCTCCAGCTCGTAGTCCAGCCGCTTCGACGGGCCGAAGCTCGGCGACTCGGCATCGGGCGCCTTGGTCTGGCCCTGCGGGCGCTTGAAGACCTGGCCGCTCACGCCGATGGACGATGCGCGGCCGTGATACCCGATGGGCACCCACTTGTAGTTGGGCATCAGTGGCTGGTCGGGGCGGAACAGCTTGCCGATGGTGGTCGCGTGATGGATGCCGGTGTAGAAGTCGGTGTAGTCGCCGATGGTGCAGGGCACCGTCATCTCGGCTTTGGTCTGCGGCAGCAGTGCCTTCGACCATGCGGCCTGCCTGCCGCTGCCTTCGGCGAGGCCGGCCGAGATGGCGGCGCGCAGTGCCTGGCGCTCCTTGGTGCCGGCGTTCATCAGGGCGTTCATGTCGTCGGTGTCGACCAGGCCCGCCGTGCGCAGGTCCAGCACCTGGTCGCCAATGGCGACGCCGATGCGGAAGGCCTCATTGCTGCCGGCGGCGCGGAAACGGCCGAAGGGCAGGTTCTGGATCGGGAAGTCGCAGCCGGCCTCGTTGGCCGATGCGACCCAGCTGCGCAGCTTCGGGTCATGGGTGGCGTTCAGTGCGGTCATGGATGTCTTTCTGCTCGATGTCTGTTTGTCTGTGTGATCAGTCTGCGGTCATGCCGGCCTTCTTGGCCACGTCACCCAGTCGCTTGTATTCGGTGTCGGTCAGCGTCGCCAGCTCCTGCGGCGTCGAGCCGCGCGGCGAGAAGCCGGCCTGCGCCAGCTTGGCCTTCACATCCGGCATCGCGAGCGCTTCGACGAAGGCTTCATTCAGCGCCTTCACGACCGGCGCCGGCAGCTTCGCCGGCCCGTACACGCCGAACCACGGCTCCAGCGCGTAGCCCTTCAGGCCCGCCTCGGCCATCGTCGGCACGTCGGGCAGCGAAGGTGAGCGCGTCGGGCCCGCCACCGCCAGCGCGCGCAGCTTGCCGGCCTGGATGTGCGGCAGCGAGGCCGGCAGGTTGTCGAACATCACGCCGATGTTGTTGCCCAGCATGTC
>Ga0209257_1001381_pt1 | contig 29124 bp, 26 predicted proteins | sample AraplaCvi_mCL_r2_FD_184277 | JGI IMG/M metagenome (GOLD analysis project Ga0209257, IMG submission 184277) | Arabidopsis root microbial communities from North Carolina, USA - plate scrape MF_Cvi_mCL_r2 (SPAdes) (version 2) | ecosystem: Host-associated > Plants > Roots > Endosphere | place: USA...
TCGAAAGCTCGCCCTCAACCTGCTCAGGAGCGATCCAGACAAGGCTTCCATCCGGCGCAAAATCAAGCGCGCCGGATGGGACGATACCTTTCTCCTCAGCCTCCTCGGCCAAATGCGATAGCCCTGCATCTTGGGGGAGGGGATCGGATGGAGCCAGCGTCTCCATCCTTCCTCCGCCCCCAAGATGGGGGCGAGCTGGGGTGGGAGTTGACCTATCCGCGTGCAGAAAGCGGCCTGCAGACATGACCGCGACCACCATCGACACCGCCGCACCCGCCCGTGCGCCGGATCGGCATTTCAAGTACTGGATTATCGCGCCGGCGATCTTTCTGCTGCTTCTGGTCGGCCTTTTCCCACTGATCTATTCGCTGATCGTCAGCTTCCAGCATCTGACCATGACGGAGGCGGATACCTCCTTCGTCGGCCTCAAGAACTATGCGCATCTCTTCGTCGATTCCCGGCTTTGGGAATCGCTGATGCACACCGTGATCATCACGGTGATCGCGCTGCCGCTGGAGCTCGTCTTCGGCATGGCGATGGCGCAGCTCTTTCTGGAGAAGATGCCGGGGCGGCAGGTCTTCGTCTCGCTGCTGGTCCTGCCCGTCGTGATCTCGCCGATCGTTGCGGGCGCCATCTGGCGACTGCTGCTCGACAACCGCTATGGGCCGATCAACCAGATCCTCGGCTGGTTCGCGGGTCATCCCGTCACCTTGCTTTGGAACATCAATCCGAACCTGGTTTATCCGGCGATCATTTTCTGCGAGATCTGGCAGTGGACGCCGTTCATGTTCCTGATCCTGCTTGCCGCACTCTCCAACGTCGACAAGTCGCTGACCGAAGCGGCGGAGATCGACGGCGCCGGCTGGTGGCGGGTGTTCTTCAAGATCGTGCTGCCGGCGATCTGGCCGGTGATGGCGGTGGCACTGCTGATCCGCGGCCTCGATCTCGTCCGGATCTTCGACATCATCTGGTCCCTGACCGCGGGCGGGCCGGGCACCATGACCGAGACCATCTCGATCTACACCTATGTCCAGGGCTTCTCGCAATTCGAGACCAGCTATACGGCGGCCATCGCCTTCCTGGTGATCGCGCTCCTCACGGTGATCGTCACCTGGGCGATCCGCAGAATGGGGCTCGCCAAATGAGCGCCGTCGACGCGCGCGCGCTGATGCAGCGCCCCGGCACGCGGCTGGCGATCCGCTACGCGATCGCCATTCTGCTGGTGATCGTGTTCGTGTTTCCGATCTACTGGCTGTTCATGATCTCGTTCAAGACCCCGGCCGAGATCTTCGCCTTTCCGCCCAAATGGTATGCGTCCAAGTTCCAGTTCGGGAACTATGTCGGCCTGTTCAAGGACGGCGATGCGGTCTCGGTGCTGAACAGCCTGATCCTCGCCGGGACCAGCACGGTGATCGCCATGGTGCTCGGCACCATGGCCGCCTACAGTCTGGTGCGGTTCAAGACCGGCGGCGAGAACCTCGCGGTCTGGATCATCTCCCAGCGCATGGTGCCGCCGATCGCCGTCGTGTTCCCGATCTTCCTGCTCTATGTCTTCTTCGGCTGGGTGGACAGCTATCACGGGCTCATCATCCTCTACACCGCCTTCAACCTGCCCTATGTGATCTGGATGATGCGCGGCTATATCGAGGACATTCCGCTGGAGCTCGAGGAAAGCGCGCTGGTCGATGGCTGGACTCGCTGGCAGGTCTTGTGGCGCGTGGTCTTCCCGATGGCGCGGACGGGATTGTTCGCGACCGCGGTCTTCACCTTCGTGTTCGCCTGGAACGACTTCATCTTCGCGCTGGTGCTGACCCGCACCGGGGTGATCACCTACACCGTTCAGGTGACGCATTACTTCGGCGGCCAGTCCAATTTCTGGGCCAAGATCGCCGCCATGTCGGTGCTCGGCACCGCCCCGGTCTTCATCGCAGTCGCCTTCATGCAGCGCTACCTGGTGCGCGGCATCTCCATGGGCGCGGTCAAGGGTTAGCCATGTCAGACCTTAAGATAACCAAGCTCCACAAGCGCTATGGCCTTGTGCCCGCGGTGCGAGGGATCGATCTCGAAGTGCCCTCGGGCGAGTTCACCGTTCTGGTCGGCCCTTCGGGCTGCGGCAAGTCCACCCTGCTGCGCATGATCGCCGGGCTGGAAGAGATCACCGAGGGCACGATCGAGATCGGTGGACGCGTCGTCAATCATGTGCGGCCGCGCGACCGCGACATCGCCATGGTGTTCCAGAATTACGCGCTCTATCCCTATATGAACGTGTTCGAGAACATCGCCTTCGGTCTGCGGGCCCGGAAGACGCCGCGGGATGAGATCGAGAAACGGGTGAAGCGCGCCGCCGAGATGCTGGCGATCACCAATCTTCTGGACCGGCTGCCGCGGCAGTTGTCCGGCGGCCAGCGCCAGCGGGTCGCGATCGGAAGGGCGATCGTGCGCAACGCCCGCCTCTTCCTGTTCGACGAGCCGCTCAGCAATCTCGATGCCCAGCTCCGCGACGAGATGCGGAGCGAGATCAAGCGGCTGCACCAGGAGCTGGGCACGACCATGATCTACGTGACCCATGACCAGATCGAGGCCATGACCCTGGCCGACCGGATCGTGCTGCTGAAGGACGGTTTGATCGAGCAGGCGGGGACGCCGCTCGATCTTTATGAGCGGCCGGCGACGCGGTTCGTGGCCGGGTTCCTCGGCTCGCCGAAGATGAACTTCATTCCGGCCGAGTTCGTGCGCAACGCGTCGGGCGGCGCGGTCAGGTTCGCCGATGGCAGCGCCCTCGCTTTGCCGGGCCGGGTGGAACTGACCAACCGTAAGGTCGTTTTCGGCATCCGGCCGCAGCATTTCAGCCGCGACCCCAAGAACCTCTCCGGCGAAGCCGCCAAGGTGAAGGCGATGGTCGAACTGTTGCAACCGACCGGTAGCCGCGCTTTCATCACCTTCCCGCTGGGCGGCCAGCCGATCATGGCCGAGCTCGCCAGCCATGACGTGCAAGGTCCCGGCGAGACCCTGGACCTCTATATGGATATCGGCCGGGCGGTGCTGATCGATCCGGAAACCGGCCGGGTGATTTGAAATCTGGGGAGAAAAAGATGGCCGCCGCGAAACCGAGCCGCAACATCAAGCTGACCGGCACCGAATCGGTCGATCCCAAGAGCCGCACCCTGCGGGCAGGTGCGCTCAGCGTCGAGTTCGGCAACGGCGCCTTGCGCTATATCCGCGTGAACGGCGTCGAGGTGATCCGCGCCATCGCCTTCCTGGTGCGCGACAAGAACTGGGGCACCTTCACACCCGAGATCAGCGATCTCAAGGTGAGCCAGAAGAAGGACGGATTTGCGATCCGCTATCGCGCGCGCTGCGGCGATGCGCTGGCGACCATCGGCTATGACGCGACCATCACCTGCAGCGCAGCCGGCGCGCTCGATTTCGAGGCGACGGCGACGCCGGAGCAGGACTTCACCACCAACCGCACCGGCTTCGTGGTGCTGCACCCGCTGAAGGGCGTCGCCGGCTTCCCGGTCGAGGTCGAGTACACCGATGGGAAGAAGGAGAAGAGCAAGTTCCCGGCCCTGGTCAATCCGGCCTGCCCTTTCACCAACATCCGCGCCTTGAAGCACAAGGTGATGGACGGGCTTTCGGTCACCTGCCGGATGGAAGGCTATGCCTTTGAGATGGAGGACCATCGCAACTGGAGCGATGCCTCATTCAAGACCTATGTCCGGCCCTTGGCCGAGCCCTGGCCCTATACGATGCCGGCAGGGAAGTCCTTCACCCAGAAAGTCTCGCTGCGCTTCACCGGCAAGCTGCCGCGGCCGAAGAAGGCCGGTGCGGCGAAGAAGATCGACGTGACCCTCGGCCGCGCCGGCGGGGCGTTCCCGGAGCTCGGCGTCGCGGTGCCGATGGAAGAGGCCGCGGCTTCGGTGGCTGCAGCCGACGCGATCAAGAAGGCCGGGCCGAAGCACCTGGTCTGTCATGTCGATGTGCGCGCGGCGGATATCACCGGACCGATGCGGGACTTCAAGCGCCTGGTCGATGCCACCGGCGCCGCGGTGATTCTGGAAGTGCTGCTGCCGGGCAAGGCCTCGGCGGAAGCGGAGCTCGCGCGAGTCGCGGCAGCGGCGCGCGAGGCAGGATTGAAGCCCGCTGCCGTCTCGACCTCGCCAGCGGTCGATCTCAAGGGCACGCTTCCGGGCAGCAAGTTCCCGGATGCGCCGAGCTTCGCCGAACAGGCGGCCGCAGTGAAGAAGCTGTTTCCCGGATCGCATGCCGGCGGCGGCATGTTCTCCTTCTTCACCGAGCTCAATCGCAAGCGGCCGCCGGAAGGCGTCCTGGATTATGTCACCCACACGACCAGCCCGATCGTGCATGCGGCGGACGACGTCTCGGTGATGGAGACCCTGGAATCCCATCCCTATCAGATCAAGACCACGCGGAGTTTCCTGGGCAAGATCCCCTATCACCTCGGCCCCAGCACGATTCCGGCGCGCAACAATCCCTATGGCGCCGCTTCCGTCGACAATCCGAACAACGAGAAGGTCTGTCTCTCCAAGATCGATCCCCGGCAGCGCGGCATCTTCGGCGCGGCCTGGAGCGTCGGCTATGTCAGTGCCTGGGCCAAGGGCGGAGTCCAGGTGGTGACGCTCGGCGCGACGACAGGGCCGGCCGGCATGGTCTATCGCAAGACCAATCATGCGCAGCCCTACTTCGACGATTTGAAAGGCACGGCCGTCTATCCGGTTTATCACCTGATCAAGGACCTGACCGCGGCCGACGGCACGAAGCTGGTGACGACCGAGATCGGCGATGAAGGCGCGATTGCCGCGCTGGCCTATAAGGGCAAGTCGGGACCGGTGCTCTGGCTCGCCAACCTGACCGCGCAGAAGCAGACCGTGCGGGTGCAGGGCTTCGACGGCGCCGCGGATGTCGCGGTCCTCGACGAAGGCAGCTTCGTCAAGGCAACGACCGACTTGGCCTTCCTGGCGAAATCGGGCAAGAAGGTGAAGAAGGTCGGCACCGTCGCCCTTCGTCCCTATGCCGTCACGCGCATCGCCGCCACCAAGTAGTTCAGACACGGAATGCCCCTCCTCCTCGGCTGTATCGCCGACGACCTGACCGGAGCCACCGACCTCGCCAACACGTTGGCGCGGCGCGGCATGTCGGTCGTGCAGACGATCGGCGTGCCGGGACCGGGTGTCGCCCTGCCCGATGCCGAGGCGATCGTCGTTGCGCTGAAGTCGCGCACCATCCCGGCGAAAGAAGCGGTCGTGCTGTCGCTGCAGGCCTGCCGCTGGCTGAAGACCACCGGCGCGCGGCAGTTCTATTTCAAATACTGCTCGACCTTCGATTCCACCGATGCCGGCAATATCGGCCCGGTCGCCGATGCCCTGGTGGACGAACTGGATGCAGGATTGACCACGGTCTGTCCGGCGTTTCCGGAGACGGGACGCACGATCTATCAGGGGCATCTCTTTGTCGGGCGCGATCTCCTCTCCGATTCGCCGATGCGCAATCATCCGCTCACGCCCATGAAGGACGCCAATCTGGTGCGCGTGCTGTCGCGCCAGACGCGGGCGCGTGTCGATCTGGTGCCGATCACCACGGTGCGGCAAGGCGCCTCCTCGATGAGTGCCAGCTTCGGATACCTTACGCGCAAGCTGGTGCGTTATGCGGTGGTCGATGCGATCGAGGACGAGGACCTGCTGGTGCTCGGGGCCGCCTGCGCCGAGATGAAGCTGGTGACCGGCGGCTCCGGTGCTGCGATCGGCCTGCCGGAGAATTTCCGTCGGGCGGGCCTGATCCCGAAGCGCGACGCGGTGGCGCCGCTGCAAGCCGTCGGCGGCCTCGGCGCGGTCGTTGCCGGCAGCAGCTCGCAGGCGACCATGGGCCAGGTTGCGGCGATGCGGGCGCAGCATCCGGCGCTCGCCCTGGAGCCGCTGAAGCTCGCCGAGAATCTGGAGCAGAGCGTCGCAGCGGCGCTGGATTGGGCGAAGCCGAAGCTCGGAAGCGGCCCGGTGCTGATCCACGCCGGCGGCACGCCGCAAGAGGTAAAAGCCGTGCAGGACAAGCTTGGCCGCGAGCGCGCCGGCGCCTTGGTGGAACAAGCCTTGGCGCAGATCGCCCAAGGCCTGGTCGCAGCCGGCGTGCGAAGGCTTGTGGTTGCCGGCGGCGAGACCTCCGGTGCGGTGGTGCAGGGCTTGGGCGTCAAAGCCCTGCAGATCGGGCCGCAGATCGACCCCGGCGTGCCGGCCTGCCTCGCGCTCGGAACACCGTCCCTGGCCTTGGCCCTGAAGTCGGGCAACTTCGGCACCGAGGACTTCTTCATGAAGGCGCTGGACGCGCTGAAGTGAACGATGGTCCGCGAATCCGATTCGGTAACGCAGGCCGTCATACGCGATGACGAAAGGAAATGTCGATGCCGCGGTTCGCCGCCAATCTTTCCATGATGTTCAACGAGCACGATTTCCTCGACCGTTTCGCGGCGGCGCGGAAAAGCGGCTTCGAAGCAGTGGAGTTCCTGTTTCCCTATGCCTATCCGGCGAAGGAGATCGCGGCGCGGCTGGCCGGGACCGGGCTCGAGCAGGTGCTGTTCAACGTGGCCCAGGGTGATTGGGACCGGGGCGAACGCGGCATCGGGGCGATCAAGGGGCGCGAGGCCGAGTTCCGCGAGGCGATCGAGATCGGCCTCGACTATGCGCACCGGCTCGATTGCCCACGGCTGCATGTGATGGCCGGCTTCACCAAGGACGGCGCCAATGCCGAGACCTTCGCCGCCAACCTCGCCTGGGCGGCGCCGCTGGCGAAAGAAGCGGGCGTTGCCTTGCTGCTGGAGCCTCTGAACGGCGTGGATTTTCCCGGCTACCTGGTCGGCGATGTGAAGACGGCGCGTGACATCATCGCGGCTTCCGGCTCCGACAATGTGTTCCTGCAATACGACGCCTATCACATGCAGATGAGCCAGGGCCGGTTGATCCAGACGTTTAACGACCAGCTTGCGGTGATTCGCCACATCCAGATCGCCGGCGTGCCGGGGCGAAACGAGCCTGATGCGGATCAAGAGATCAATTTCGCAGCCTTGTTCGCGGCGTTCGACCGTGCCGGCTATAAAGGCTGGATCGGATGCGAATATCGGCCTCGCGCGACCACGACGGCCGGGCTCGGCTGGGCCTCCGCCTGGGGCATTCATCCCTGACGACCCAGACTTTGGTCGCGATGCGCAGGCCGATTTGCCTAAGGTTTTTTTAACGGCCCACTTGCCAAAATCCCCATGGAATTCACTTTCATGCGGGAGACGGAGTCGGCGTGTCGGGACGGAGCTTCATGGGGCGGTTGCCGCCCGGGGCAAAGGATCCGCAGGACGAGTCCGCGGCTGTCGCCGACTTGAGAGCCCAGCTCGACCTCGCCTTGCGGGAACGCGACACGATCGCGAAGTCCGCCGAAGAGACCTTGAAGCGGGAAATGCTGAAGCTCTCCGAGACCTTGGAGAGTGAGATCAAGTCGGCGGTCGGCGACATTCTTGCGCGGTCGACTCGGCTGTCCCAGGGGGCGACGCAGCTTGCGGAGATCGCCGAGGTCCTGCGCCGGACAGCCCAGGAAGTGACTGGTCTGATCGAGACCACCTCCGGCAATGTGCAAACCGTCGCCGCCGCCACCGAGGAGCTGGAAGCTTCGAGCCGTTCGATCTCGGCGCAGATCGGCAACAGCACCAAACTCGCCGAAACGGCGCGCGCGCGTGCCGACCTTGCCAGCCAGCGCGTGGCGGGCCTCACCGAAGCGACGGCGCGGATCGGCGATGTGGTAGGCCTGATCCAGGGCATTGCCGGCCAGACCCGCATGCTTGCGCTGAATGCAACGATTGAGGCCGCCCGCGCCGGCGAGATGGGCCGCGGCTTCGCGGTGGTAGCCGACGAGGTGAAGACCCTCGCCAAGCAGACTGCCGACGGCATCGGCTCGGTCAATTCCCAAGCCGACGAGATCGGCCGCACGACCCGCGAGGCCGTCGACACCGTCGCCGAGGTCGCGAACACGATCCGCGATATCGACGCGATCTCCGCCGAGGTCGCACGCGCCGCTGACGATCAGCGCTCCGCCACGGCCGAGATCATGGGGAGTGCCGCCGAAGCGGCAAAATACACGCGAACCGTCGCCGAGAACGTCACCCGCATGCTGGAGAATGTGGAGAGCACCGGCGCCACGGCGCGGCGGGTGAACGATCTCTCCGCCACCGTCAACCGCGACATCGGCAGCCTGCAGCAGCGGCTCTATGTGGTGCTGCGCTCGAGCCAGGGCGGCGATCGCCGGCGCGAGCCACGCTTCACCGTGGCCTTGTCCTTCAAGGCCGCGTTCGGCGGGCAGAGCTTTGCCGGCTTCACCGGCGATCTCTCCGGCCATGGCGCGCTCCTCATTCCGAACACGAAGGTCGAGCTCAGCGCCGGCAAGGGCACGGTCGCGCTCGAAGGGGTCGGCCGGTTCGACGCCGTCATCGTGGCCAAGGACGCGCTCGGCTTCCACACCCATTTCCCGACGCCCGACGCCCCGGAGAGCATCCGGCTCACCGAGCGCATCCAGGCGGCGGTCGCGGCGGACAAACCGTTCCTCGAGCTCGTCACCGGAGTCGCTGAGAAGGCTTCGGCCGCGCTGGAAGCGGCGCTCAGCCGAGGCGAGATCAGCGAGGCCGCCTTGTTCGATGCCGATTACGAGCCGATCCCAGGCAGCGATCCCCAGCAGGTTATGGCGCCGCACACGACGCTGGTGGAGCGATTGTTCCCCGACTTCATCGAGCCGCCGCTCGCCCTCGACCCGAAGATCGTGTTCTGCGCGGTCTGCGACCGCAACGGCTACATCGCCGCCCATAACAGGAAGTATTCGCATCCGCAGAAACCAGGCGACCGCGCCTGGAACATGGCCAATGCGCGCAACCGCCGCGTCTTCGACGACCGCGCAGGCCTGCTCGCCGGGCGCTGCCGCAAGCCGGGGATCCAGACCTATGCCCGCGACCTCGGCGGCGGCAATGTGATGCTGCTGAAGGAGCTGGACGCGCCGATCATGGTCAAAGGCCGCAACTGGGGCGGCGTGCGCCTGGCGTTGAAGCTGCACTGATCCCGCAAGATTCGGAGCGCCGCCACGCCCTCCGGCACCTAGGTATCCTGGAAAATGTGGGAGCCCAGGATGCCGAAGACCCTTGCCGAACGCATAACGAAACTCGACTGGGGCGCGACCGAGGCCGAGCTCGACGCACGCGGCCATGCCGTTACCGGTCCGATCCTTTCCGCCGAGGAGTGCCGGCGGCTGGTGGCGCTCTATCCGGATGAGGGCGTGTTCCGAAGCCATGTGCATATGGCACGGCACGGCTTCGGCAGCGGCGAATACAAGTATTTTGCAGCACCCTTGCCCGAGACGATCGCGGCCCTGCGGGAAGCGCTCTATCCGAAGCTGGTGGAGACCGCCAATCGCTGGCAGTCACAGCTCAGCGGGAAGCCGTTTCCGGCGTCCCTCAAGGATTATCTGAAGCGCTGTCATGATGCAGGTCAAAGACGACCGACACCGCTGCTGCTGAAATACGAGCTGGGCGATTACAACTGCCTGCACCAGGACCTCTACGGCGAGCTCGTCTTCCCGCTGCAGGCGACGATTCTGCTGAGCGATCCCGCAACGGAGTTCAGTGGCGGCGAGTTCCTGCTGACCGAGCAGCGGCCGCGCATGCAGTCGCGCGGCGAGGTCGTCACCCTAAGCCAGGGTGAGGCCGTGATCTTCGCGGTCAACCAGCGTCCGGTCGAAGGCAAGCGCGGCATCTATCGCGTCGCCATGCGCCACGGCGTCAGTCGGCTCAAAAGCGGCCGGCGCTTCTCCCTCGGCATCATCTTCCACGACGCGAAGTAAGCCGCGACGTTTGGCGCATGTGCATCGTGCTGCGATAGGGTTTAGACTGACCGTATCATGTCCGAGATCCAGATCGGCAGCCGGCGCTACACCGGCCCCGCCTTCTTCAGCTTCGCCTTCCGGCCGTTCTTCTTCTGCGGCGCCTTGTTTGCCGGCATCGCGATTCCGGTCTGGGCCGCCCTCCTCACCGGACGCCTGGTGATCGTGGGCGATCCGCTGCGCTGGCACGCCCATGAGATGCTATTCGGCTATCTGGGCGCCGTCATCGGCGGCTTCCTGCTGACCGCGATTCCGAACTGGACCGGCCGGCTGCCGGTCGCCGGCGCACCCCTCGCCGGATTGCTGGCGCTCTGGCTGCTGGGGCGGATCGGTGCCGTGCTGCAGGCCTTCGGCATCATTTCTCCCGCAGTCGGCATCGTGGTGGAACTCCTCTATTGGCTGGCGCTTTGCGGGGCCGCCTTCCGGGAGATCATCGCCGGCAACAACAAGCGCAATCTGCCGGTGGTCGCGATGATCGCGGCCTTCGCCGTGGCCGATGTCGTGACCTTCCTGCCGGACTGGACCGCCCTCGACCCGATGCTCGGTGCACGGCTCGCGATCGCCTTGGCGGCGGCTCTCATTTCGCTGATCGGCGGCCGCGTCACGCCGAGCTTCACCCGCAACTGGCTCGCCAAGGAGAAGGGCGAACCGTTCCCCGCTCCCTTCGGCGCGATCGATAAGGTGGCGGTCGCTATTACCCTGCTCTCCATGCTGGCCTGGGCCGTTTGGCCGGAGGCCCAATGGGCGGGCGCGCTGGTGTTGGTGGCCGCGCTCGTTCAAGTGGTGCGCCTCGCGCGCTGGCACGGACAGCGCACTGTGCGGGAGCCGCTCGTCGTCATCCTCCATCTCGGCTATCTCTGGCTGGTAATCGGACTTCTCGCTTTGGGCGCTTCGGCCATCGCGCCGGAGAAGATCATGGCGACCGCGGCGCTGCATGCGCTGACCGCCGGCGCCGTCGGCACGATGACACTTGCGGTGATGACGCGGGCGAGCCTCGGCCATACCGGCCGCGCGCTCACCGCCGACAAAGGCACACAGGCGATCTATCTGCTGGTCATCCTCGGCGCGGTGCTGCGGGTGGTGGCGCCCTGGCTGCCGACCGATTATCCCGAGACCGTGGGTCTCGCAGGCCTGCTCTGGGCCGGCGCCTTCCTGCTCTTCGCCGCGAAATACGGCCCCTACCTCTTCTCGCGTCGCGCCTAGTCTAGTTCTCATTCCATTCGGGTTGCCGAAGGCCGGCGGATGGGTTAGTCCGAGCCGCCCAGATCCAAGAGATGGAAGAGACGCATGAAGAGCCAGTGCCGCCGGTTGGACGGCCGTTTCGCCCTGATCACCGGCGCTTCGCGCGGGATCGGCCGCGCCATCGCCGAGCGCTTCGCCGCCGAAGGCGCCCATGTCGCCATCAACTATGCCGGCTCGAAGCATGCCGCCGAGGAGACACTGCAATCGGTGCAGGCGATCAGCCGGGAAGGGAGCTTCGACAACCGTCGGCATCGGATCGTCCAAGCCGACGTCGGCAAGCCGGAGCAGATCGAGGCGATGTTCAAGGACGTGCTCGCTGCTTTCGGCAAGCTCGATATCCTGGTCAACAATGCCGGCATCCAGTCGGAGTATCCGAGCGAGACCTATCCGTTGGAGGAATACGAGCGGATCATCGCCGTCAACCTGACCGGCGCGCTGCTCTGCTCTCAGGCGGCTCTGCGGCATTTCCTGAACCGGCCGACCGGGAGTCTCGGATATGGCGCGGAGACCACGCATTCCGGAGGTGTGATCCTGAACTGCTCCAGCGTGCACCAGATCGTGCCGAAGCCCGGCTATATTGCCTATTCGATCAGCAAGGGCGGTATGGAAAACATGACCCGCACCTTGGCGCTCGAATATGCCGACAAGGGCATCCGGGTGAACGCCGTCGGGCCGGGCGCCGTCACGACCGACATGAACGCGCGCTGGGTCAACGATCCGAAGATGCGGCACGACGTCGAATCGCATATCCCGATGGGGCGGTCGGCGAGCGCCGAGGAGATGGCTTCGGTCTTCGCCTTCCTGGCCTCGGACGATGCCAGCTACATCACCGGCCAGACCATCTTTGCCTGCGGCGGCCTGACTCTGTTCGGCGATTTCAAGAAGAACTGGTCGTCGTAATCGAATGAAGCCGTCATGCCAGGCTTGACCCGGGCATCTGGTTCCGGCTTGCGCGAGATTGCCGGGTCAGGCCCGGCAATGACGCCCAAATAAACTACCCGATCATCCGCTTCACCGCCGCCGCGACGCCGCGCAGCTCCGCCAGACCGCGCAGACGGCCGATGGCGGAATAGCCGGGATTCACCGACTTATCGATGTCGTCCAGCATCTGATGGCCGTGATCCGGCCGCATCGGGATTTCCTTGTCGCTGCGGCCCGCTGATTCGCGCTTCTTCTCCTCTTTCAGGACTTCGGTGATGATGCCGACCATGTCGACATCGCCGGCCAAGTGATCGGCCTCGAAGAAGCTCTCCGGATCGTCCTCGCGCTTGGTGGCGCGGAGATGAAGGAAATGGATGCGCGACGCGAACTCCTTCGCCATGGCGACGAGGTCGTTGTCGGGCCGCACCCCATAACAGCCGGTGCAGAAAGTGAGGCCGTTGTTCGGGCTCTGGACCCGGTTCAGGATCCAGCGCGCGTCTTCCTGGGTGCTGACGATGCGCGGCAAGCCCAAGAGCGAGCGCGGCGGATCGTCCGGATGGATCGCGAGGCGCACGCCGGCCTCCTCGGCGATCGGCGTCATCGCATCCAGGAACTCGCCCAGCCGATCGCGGAACTCGTCCTTGGTGACGCCGCGATACTTGTCGAGCGCATCCCGCAGCATCTCGATCGTGTAGCTCTCCTCGGCCCCCGGAAGACCGGCGATGATGGTGCGGGTCAGCTTCTCGCGCTGCTCCTGGGTCATTGCGTCGTAGCAGAGCCGCGCGGCCTCGATGCGTTCCGGCGTGTATTCGGCCGCGGCGTGCTGGCGGCGGAGGATGAAGAGGTCGAAGGCGGCGAACTCGTTGGCATCGAAGCGCAGCGAGAGCGAGCCGTCCGGCATCTTGTAGAAGAGGTCGGTGCGGGTCCAGTCGATCACCGGCATGAAGTTGTAGCAGACGGTATCGATGCCGTTCGCCGCCAGGGCGCGGATCGACTGACCGTAGGCGTCGAGATGCTTCTTCCAGTCGCCGGTGCGCGTCTTGATCTCCTCGGAGATCGGGATACTCTCGACCACCGACCAGCGCATCCCGCTCGCTTTGACCTCCGCATTGCGCTTGGCGACCTCGTCGACATCCCAGGCGGTGCCGTTCGGCACATGATGCAGAGCCGTCACGATGCCGGTGGCACCCGCCTGCCGCACATGCTGCAGGGGAACCTTGTCCTTGGGGCCGAACCAGCGCCAGGTTTCTTCCACTTACTTACTCCGTCTTACCAGGGCTGCAGGCCCATCTGCTTCTTGCCGAGCTCGGTCAGGTCCGCCGGCGTTGCGCGGCCTTCGAAATCGACTTCGTAATCTTCCGCCGAGAAATCCGGCGCGCTCTTGCCGGCCAGGAAGGCGGCCTTCTGCTTCTCCAGATAGGCGGCGTTCTTGGCGCAATAGGGTGCTGCGGCGATGTAGACGACGTTGCTGTAACCGGTGCCGCGATGCACGTCCTCGACCGAATGCACGATGTCGGGATGCCACCAGACGGTGTCGCCGGGCTGGACATGCGGGATCGAGCATAAGGCCGGCGTCAGCAGGGGATGCCATTCCGGCTCGATCGAAAAGGCGCGCGCCGGCTCGGCGCCGCAGAGCACGTCGTCGGGGACGTCGTCCATCAAGGGGCGCAGCAGCAGGTAGATCATCGCCTTGGTGAGCGGCATGACCTGGAGCGTGCCGTCATTCGGCCCCTGCGGCGTCAGCGCGGTCCAACCCTGGAAGCTCCGGAACATGCTGCAGACCGCAGGCGAGGGGATCTCGTCGGTCTCGGCACGGCCAGCGCCGTCGAACGGCTCATAGGCGCGCCAGTTGCCGGAGAAGACATGGCGGAAGACATGCTGGTATTCGTCGTCCAGCCAGCGCTCGACCGAGCCCGCATCCATATGCGGGGAGAGACCGAGGGTCTTGTCGCCGGGCTCGCGGCGGCGGATGCGGTCGGCATAGAGCGTCTCGCGGTCGGGATCGAAATGCCTCTTGCCGTCGGTCTCGAACTTCCAGAGCCGGTTCATGAAGGCGCGGGTCCGGGCCGAGTTCGGATGGGTGCGAGCCTGCATCTGCGGCTTCGACCAGTAGATGCCGAAGATCTGCGGCTTGTCGGATTTCAGCTTGCTGAAATATTCGTCCTTGACCTTCGGCGCCGGGCGACGCTCGGTGTAGCGGTTCTTCGCGAGATAGTCTCCGAGCTCATCGTTCCAGGCTTCGGCCTCGGCGCGGGGATAGACACCGCGCACCACAACGACGCCGCGGCGGCGCATGTCGGCCTTAACCGCCTCGGTGATCCTCTCGTCGACGATATCCTGGTATTCGACGATCGGCACGACATTGCCGCCCTTCTCGCGCGCCGTTGCAATCACCTCGACCTCGCGTTTCAGGTCCTCCTCGACCTCGGCCATGACCTTCTTCAGGTCCGGCAGCTTGGCGCGCAGCGCCTGCTTGGTCGCCTTGATGTGCTCGCCGATCTTATCGACGCGGATGTTCAGCATGGCTCACCTCAATCGATTCGACTGCCGGTTTGGGGATCGAACAACACCGCCTTCTCCATGTTGAAGGCAAAGGGGGCGGTCTGGCCGGGTTTCAGGTCGGTATCGGCGCGCATCCGCGCGATCACCTCGACGCCGCCAAGCCGCGTCACCGCGAAAGTGTCGGAACCCGCGGGTTCGACCACCTCGACATGGCAGTTGGCGTCGGTGATGACGCCATTGCGATCGGCAGCGCCGGGATCGGTCACCGCTTCCGGCCTCAAGCCCAGGATCACCGGGCGGCCGGACGATGCATGGGTGCGGCCGCGCGGCAAGCGCAGCGAGATCGGCGCGCCGTTGCCGGAGGCGATCTGCACGCCGTCGCTGGCCAAAGTCGCCGGGATCATGTTCATCGAGGGCGAGCCCATGAAGCCGGCGACGAAGGTGTTGGTCGGTCGATTGTAGATCTCCTTCGGCGAGCCCAGCTGCTGGATCTCGCCGGCATTCATGACGGCGATTTGGGTCGCGAGCGTCATGGCCTCGATCTGGTCATGGGTCACATAGACGATGGTGGCGCCGAGCTTCTGGTGCAGCCGCTTGATCTCGGTCCGCATCTCGACGCGCAGTTTGGCATCGAGGTTGGAGAGCGGCTCGTCGAACAGGAAGACCTGCGGCTTCCGGACCAGCGCCCGGCCCATGGCGACGCGCTGGCGCTGGCCGCCGGAAAGCTGGCTGGGCTTCCGTTTCAGGAGATGCTCGATCTGCAGGGTCTTCGCGACCTCGGCGATGGCGGCATCGCGCTCCGGCTTCGGCACGCCGCGCATTTCCAGGCCGAAGGCGACATTCTCCGCGACCGTCATATTGGGATAGAGCGCGTAGGACTGGAACACCATGGCGATGTCGCGCTTCGAGGGATGGAGATCGTTGACCATCACCCCGTTGATCCAGATCTCGCCCTCGGAGAGCTGGTCGAGTCCGGCGATCAGGTTCAGCAGGGTGGACTTGCCGCAGCCCGAGGGACCGACCAGCACCAGGAAATCGCCCTGCTCGATCGCGATGTCGATGCCTTTGAGGACATCGGTGCCGCCGAAGCGCTTCTTGACGTCTCTGATCTCGAGGAATGCCATGATTCTATCCCTTGACGGCGCCGGCCATGAGCCCGCGCACGAAATAGCGGCCGGAAATGATGTAGACGAGCAAGGTCGGCAAAGCGGCGATGATCGCGGCGGCCATATAGACGTTGTATTCGCGGACTCCGGTCGAAGTGTTGACCAGGTTGTTGAGCGCCACCGTCATCGGCGCGGAATCTCCGGACGCAAACGAAGCGCCGAACAGGAAGTCGTTCCAGATGTTGGTGAACTGGAAGATCACGGTGACGACGATGATCGGGCCCGAGCTCGGCAGCATGATGCGGCGGAAGATCTGGAAGAAGCTGGCGCCGTCGATCTGCGCCGCCCGGATGAGCTCGTTCGGGAAGGCTTCGTAATAGTTCCGGAAGAAGAGCGTGGTGAAGCCAAGGCCGTAGACCACATGGACCAGGACGAGGCCGGCTGTGGTGCCGGCGATGCCGAGTTTGCCGAGGATGAGCGCCATCGGCACCAGCACCGACTGGAACGGAATGAAGCAGCCGAACAGCATCAGCGCGAAGATCCAGCGATGGCCAGGAAAGCGCCATTTGGTGAGCACATAGCCGTTGAGCGATCCGAGAATCGTCGAGATGAAGACGGCGGGGACCACCATCTTGATCGAGTTCCAGAAATAGCCCTTGAGGCCCTCGCAGGTGAGGCCGATGCAGCTGGTCTGCCAGGCGGCGAGCCAAGCTTCGGTGGTTGGCTGCTGCGGAAGGCTCAGCATGTTGCCGAGGCGGATCTCATCCAGCGACTTGAACGAGGTCACGATCATGACGAAGAGCGGCAGCAGATAGAAAACCGCGAACAGAGCGAGAAGTGCGTAGAGCACGATCCGGCCAGGCTTCAGGCCCGGTGCATGCACGGCGGCGCTCACGACTTCTTCTCCCGAAGCTCGAGATAGAGATAGGGGATGATAACGGCGCCGATGATCGCCAGCATCACGACCGCACTGGCGGCGCCTATCGCCATCTGGTTCCGGGTGAAGGTGTAGGAATACATGAAGGTCGCCGGCAGCTCGGTCGCATTGCCCGGCCCGCCGCCGGTCAGCGCCACGACGAGGTCATAGGATTTGATCGCCATATGGGCGAGCACAACGAAGGCCGAGAGGAAGATCGGCCGGAGCTGCGGAATGACGATCCGGCGATAGGTGTTGAAGGTCGAGGCGCCGTCGATCTGCGCCGCGCGCAGCATGTCGCTGTCGATGCCGCGCAGACCCGCCAGGAACATCGCCATGACGAAGCCCGAGACCTGCCAGACGCCGGCAATGACCACGGTGTAGATCGCCATGTCGGTCGAGGTAATCCAGTCGAAGGTGAAGCTCGCCCAACCCCAGTCCTGCACCGTCTTCTGCAAGCCATAGCCGGGGTTCAGAAACCACTTCCAGGCCGTGCCGGTGACGATGAAGGAAAGCGCCATCGGGTAAAGGAAGATCGGACGGAACATGCCCTCGCCGCGGATTTTCTGGTCGATCAGGATCGCGAGGAAGAGGCCGAGCGCCAGGCAGATGATGATGTAGAGGCTGCCGAAGATCGCGAGGTTCTCCAGCGCCTTGTACCAGTTCGGCGTATGCCAGAGCCGCTGATGCGCATCGGTGCCGGCAAAGGCATAGACCGGCAGGATCTTCGAGCGCGTGAAGGAGAGATAGATCGTCCAGATGATGAAGCCATAGACGAAAACGCCGATCGCCAGCAGGGAGGGCGACAGCACCAGCTTCGGCAAATGCCGCTGCAGCCACAGGCCGGCCGGTGATTCCGGCTTCGGCTGGCGGCCCGCCGCGATCACCTGCGGTGCAGCTTCTACGGTCTGTTCAACGGACATCGGTTCTCGTCGTCATCCTGAAAAGAACGGGTTGGGAGTGCGGAAGCGCTCCCAACCCTTCGCATACGCCTACTGCGCGGCCGCGACCGCTTCCGGCAGTTCCTTCACCGCTTGGTCGGGGGTGATCTGCTTGGAGAACAGCTTCACCACGACGTCGGTGACGGCCTGCTTCACCGCCGGAGGCGCCGCATGGCCATGGGCCAGCGAGCCGACCAGGGTACCCTTCTCGTTGGCTTCCGCGAGGTCCTTCATACCCTTCTTGCCGCAGGCGTCGAAGTCGGTGTCGGGCACGTCGGTGCGCGCCGGCACCGAGCCCTTCACCACGTTGAAGGCCGACTGGAACTTCGGATCCTCAACGGCGGCGGCCAGCTTGTTCTGGGCGTCCTGGCGATCGGCACCGACCTTGAACATCGCGAACTGGTCGGAGTTGAACGTCACCATGCCCTGGGTGCCGGGAAAGCGCAGGCAGACGAAGTCGGTGCCAGGCTTCTTGCCGGCGGAGCGGAACTCGCCCTTGGCCCAGTCGCCCATCGCCTGCACGCCGGCCTCGCCCTTGATGACCATGGCGGTCGCCTGGTCCCAATTGCGACCTTGGATGTTCGAATCGGCATAGCCGGCGAGCTGCACCATGCGCTCGAAGATCTTCTTCATGGTGTCGGAACCGAGGGCAGACTGGTCGAGATCGACGAAGGCCTTCTTGTAGAAGTCGAGGCCGCCCGTGCTGAGCGTGACCGAGTCGAGCAGCGTCATCTCGTCCATGCCCTGGCCGGCGATGGCGAGCGGCGTGACACCTTCCGCCTTGAACTTGTCGAGCATGGCGATGAAGCCGTCATAGTCCTTTGGATCCGGAGCGCCCGCCTTGTCGTAGAGCGCCTTGTTGATCCAGATCCAGTTGGTCGAGTGGACGTTGACGGGCGCGGCGATCCACTTGCCGTCGTACTTCGAGAACTTCTGCAAGGCCGCCGGGATCACCTTGTCCCAGTTCTCCTTGGTGGCGATCGGCGTCAGATCGCCGAGCGCGCCCTGCTCGGCCCAGCTGGTGATGTCGAAGCCGAGCATCTGCGCCGCGGTCGGCGGATTGCCGGAGGTCACCCGGGTTCGGAGCACGGTCATGGCCGCGTCGCCGCCGCCGCCCGCAACCGGCATGTCCTGCCAGCCCACGCCTTCCTTCTGCAGATTGTCCTTCAGCACGGTCAAGGCCTTCGCCTCGCCGCCGGAGGTCCACCAGTGCAGCACTTCCACCTGCTCTTCCGCCACGGCGGCATTGATCCCGAAGCCCAGCGCCACAAGGCTGGTCATCGCTAGCAAGGTCCTACGCATCTCATTCCTCCTCAGTGTAAACGTCCCGCAAGTTTCGTTGGGTTCACGGCTGGTTTTGTCGAAGGCCGATCGCACCGCGCCGCTCCGGCGCGACCGCCTGTCCGGTCAGGTCAGATCTCCCTGCAGCAGGATCTTCTCCACATGCTCCAGATGCGCGCGCATGGCCCGGCGTGCCGCTTCGCCGTCATGGCGCTTCAAGGCGTCCACGATCTCGGCGTGATCGTCCACCGTCATGCGGTCGTTGCCGGAAAGATTGGCATGCTTGCCGAGATGGTCGAAGAGAGGTGTCAGCATATGCGTCCACATGCCATCGACCAGATGCGCCAGGACCGCATTGCGCGTCGCCTCGGCGAGGCGCACGTGGAAGACGCGATCCGAAGGCCGGCTGTCGCGGCCGGCATCGATGTCGCCGCGCATCTCCTCGATCGACTGTTCGAGACGAATAAGATCGTTTGCTTGAATCGCCGCTGCCGCCATGAAAGCGATCTCGCCTTCGAGGAGCTTGCGCGCGGCGATGAGATCGAAGGGACTGGGGCCCTGATCCGGAAGCGAGGCCAGTGCGCCTTGCCGGGCATTCTTCACGAAGGTACCGGCGCCGCCGCGCACCTCGACCAGGCCGGCGATCTCGAGCGCGATCATCGCCTCGCGCACCACCGGACGGCTGACGCCGAGTTTCTTGGAGAGCTCGCGTTCGGGCGGCAAGCGGTCGCCCTCGCGGAACTCGCCGCGGTCGATCAGACCGCCGAGCTGCTCGGCCACCTGCTGGTAGAGTCGCTGGGACTCAACGACTTGAAACGGCATTCGCCTGGTCTTCTCCCTGACGCGCGAAACCGTGCGCCGAGGCGCCGGGATTGGTCAACTGGAAAAGTGGCCTGACCAACTATTTCAGCGCTACTCGACTTTTTGCGACGCAGCAGAGCCAAAATGTCGCTGTGGGGCTATTTCGGCAGGGAGATGGTCGCGCAGAGGCCACCTTCGGGTCGGTTGGCCAAAGCAATGTCGCCGCCCTGGCTGCGGACGACACTCCGCGCAATGGCGAGGCCGAGACCGGCACCGCCGGAATCCCGGTTGCGGGAGGCCTCGAGCCGATAGAAGGGGCGGAACACCTTTTCGAGCTCGGTCTCGGGAATGCCGGGGCCTTCGTCTTCGACGACGATCTCGAAGTCCTTCGGAGACTGGGTGAGCCGCACCTTCGCCGCTTTGCCGTAGACCACGGCGTTCTCGACCAGATTGGCGATCGCCCGCTTGAGAGCGATCGGCTGCGCCTCGAAGATCGCCGGTGCCGGATCGATCTCCCGCGTCACATGCTCCATCCCTTCGACGCTGTCGGCGATGAGCTGGGCAAGATCGAGCTTCGCGCGCGGTTCCGGATTGGCATCCTCGCGCGAGAGCGCCAGGGTCTCCTTGATCATGGTTTCCATCTCGTCGAGATCGCGCAGCATCTTCTCGCGCTGCTCCTGATCCTCGACGAACTCGGCGCGGAGCTTGAGCCGCGTGATCGGCGTGCGGAGATCGTGCGAGATAGCCGCCACCATCTGCATCCGATCCTCGAGCAGCCTGCGGATTCGCCCCTGCATGTCGTTGAAGGCACGCGCCGCACGCCGCACCTCGCTGGCGCCGGTCTCTTGCAAGACTTCGGTGCGCCCGGACCGGCCGAGCAATTCCGCCGCCCGCGTCAAGCTCTCCAAAGGCCGGGTCACGCGTTGGAAGGCATAGAAGCTCAAGCCCAGCACCAGGAGCACGCTGAAGCCGGTCCAGGCGAGGACCCGCACCGTCGCCAGCGGCAGGGATTCGATCGCTGCGAACTCAAAGTTGATCCACGCCCCGTCGCGCAGGCCGATCGAGGTGCGGATCGGCATCAGGCCCTTGGCCTTCTGATCGTCGGTGGGCGTGCCATTGGCGACCCGGATCTCCTGCCAGTCGTTGCCGTGCAGCCGCTCGGACACGGCTTTCGCCAGGTGGCCGAGGCGCCGGTCGGCGATGGTGTCTTCCGCCACGTTGGAGCGGTTCGTCACCTCGACCGTCATCGAGGGGCCGCTGAACGAACCGGCGACGCTGGGCCTCAGCACCGGCGCCGTGTGCTGCAGGAAGGTGGCAAAGGTGGCGACGCGTTCGGCGGCGCGCAGATCCTCGATCTGCACGATCGCCTCGTTGCGGTCCATGTTATGGGCAAGCGCCGTCAGCGCTTGGCTCGCGGCGAGCCCGGCGATCAGAATGAGCGCCAGCCATCCGAGGATGCTGTCGGGTGCAAAACGCCGGAACTTCATTGGAGCCGCATCATGCGCTCGCGGAGCCCACTCCCTCGCCGGAGCTGGAAGCGCTCTGCCCGCGGTCCTTGCCGCCGCGGGTCACTTCCGGCGCGAACATGTAGCCGCCGCCGCGCACCGTGGTGATGATGCGCGGTTCCGCCGGATCGGGCTCGATCTTGCGCCGCAGGCGGCCGACCTGGACATCGATGCTGCGGTCGAAAGGCTGCGCCGCGCGACCTTTGCAAAGATCGAGCAACTGGTCCCGCGAGAGCACGCGGCGCGGCCGCTGGGCGAGAGCCGCCAACAGGTCGAACTCGCCGGCGGAAAGGTCGATGTCGTGGCCTTCCGGACCGGCAAGGCGGCGGGTGCCGAGGTCGAGCTTGAAGCCCTCGAACTGCAGGATCATCGAGGTGTCGGCTTCGCCGACCGGCCTGCCGCCATCCTCGGTCCGGCGCAAGACGGCGCGAATCCGCGCCAGGAGCTCGCGGGGATTGAACGGCTTCGGCAGATAGTCGTCTGCGCCCATCTCGAGCCCGACGATGCGGTCGGTGTCTTCGCCGGCCGCGGTCAGCATGATGATCGGCGTGCGCGCAGCGCCGGCGCCGGATGGCCCGGGGATGCCCTGGGCGCGAAGCTGGGCGCAGATCTGCAGCCCGGTCTCGCCCGGCATCATCACGTCCAGGACGATCAAGTCGATTCTGGCGTCGGCCAGGATCTTGCGCATATCGCGGCCGTCGGCGGCGGTGCTGGCGCGGAAACCGTGCTTCTGCAGGAAGCGGGAGAGCAGGTCGCGGATCTCGCGGTCGTCGTCCACGATCAGGATATGCGGGGTCTTTTCCATGAGCCTCTGTACGTCTCAAGAACCGGGATTCGGAGCAATTGGAACCTTGCGGGCGTCATCTTGGAAGCGCGGCCAGCCGCTGCGACTGGAAAAGTGTAACCCATTGTAACAGCCGCTCTGGCCGTCGCAATTCGTTACCAATCGGCACTTGGGTCGACATCGCGGGGACGCGATAACACCCCAATATCCTTCGCAACAGAGCGGGGACCCTGGCCCCGACAGTCTTTCCCGGAGGATCTGAGTTCATGTTCGACGTCTTCAAGCAGAACCGTGCGGCGCGCAAGCTGGCTTTGGCCGCGACTGCGGCCAGCCTGGTCGCGGTGCCCGCCTTCGTCGGCGGCCTCGCGCTACGCGACGTTCCGGTCATCCAGCCGGCACATGCCGATACCAATCTCAGCAACCAGACCAACGGCGCCGTGCAGATGGTGCCCGCGACCTTCGCCGACCTCGCCTCGAAGGTCACCCCGGCCGTCGTCAACATCTCCTCGACCCATGTCGAGACCTCGGATGCCGAGCAGCCGCAGGGCCTGCCGGATCTCCGCGGTACGCCGTTCGAGCAGTTCTTCAAGCAATTCATGGAGAACCAGAGCAACGGCAAGCCGGTGAAGCGCAAGGCGACAGCCCTGGGCTCCGGCTTCGTCATCGACCCGACCGGCTACATCGTCACCAACAACCACGTGATCGAATCCGCGACCGACATCCAGGTCACCACGACCGATGGCGTGGATCACCCGGCGAAGCTAATCGGCGCCGATCCGAAGACCGATCTCGCCCTGCTGAAGATCGAGACCACCAAGCCGATGGCGTATGTCCAGTTCGGCGACAGCGACAAGGCCCGGGTCGGCGACTGGGTGCTGGCGATCGGCAATCCCTTCGGCCTCGGCGGCACGGTCACGACCGGCATCGTCTCGGCCCGCAGCCGCGACATTCATGAAGGTCCGTTCGACGACTTCCTGCAGATCGACGCTTCGATCAACCAGGGCAATTCCGGCGGCCCGACTTTCGACATGAACGGCAACGTGGTCGGCATCAACACTGCGATCTTCTCGCCCTCCGGCGGCTCGGTCGGCATCGGCTTTGCGATCCCGTCCAATCTCGCCAAGCCGATCCTGGCGGAATTGAAGGAGAAGGGCTCGATCCAGCGCGGCTATCTCGGCGTCGAGATCCAGCAGGTGACCCCGGAGATCGCCAAGGCGATCGGGCTCGACGAGCCGAAGGGCGCGCTAGTCGCCAGCATCCAGCCGAACAGCCCGGCGGCGAAGGCCAAGCTCGAGCCCGGCGACGTGATCGTCTCCTTCAACAATCAGCCGGTCCATGAGATGCGCGACCTGCCGCGCCTCGTCGCCGAGACCGATCCAAACGCCAAGGTCGAGATGGGTATCTTCCGCGACCACAAGGAGATCAGCGTCGCGACCACCGTCGGCAAGTTGAAGGACGACGACAAGGTCGCGAGCAACGATCAGCAGAGCGACGACGACAGCGGTCCGGCCGAGAGCAACCACGGCGTCCAGGTCACCGCGCTCGGCGCGACCCTGGCGCCGGTCACGGCGGCGACGCGGCAGATGTTCAATCTTGACGACAAGGAGACCGGCGTCGTGGTCGCCGACCTCGACTCCGACGGTCCGCTGGCCGACCAGGGCATCCGCCCCGGCGATGTGATCGAGCGGGTCTCCGACTCCGCGGTCGCTTCGCCGGCCGATGTGAAGCGTCTCGCCGAGAAGGCGAAAGAGAACAAGGAGAACGTGCTGCTGATGCTGGTCGATCGCCAGGGCCGCAGCCTGTTCGTCGCGGTGAAGCTCGACAACGCGTAACCGCTCCAAGAGATAGGACCCCACGGGCTGCGGCCAGCCCCTGCCTCCACGCCCCGCGAGGCCGTAACCGGAAGGTCCTTTCGTCGGCGCGGGCTCCACCCCATCCCCCGGAGCCCGCGCCGACAACCCTTTTCCCTCAAACTCGACGCCCGCCCTTCCCGGGGCGGGCGTTTTCTTTGCGGTCAGGCCGAGCCACGCCCCTCGACGGAGATCAGGTTGCGGCGAAACGCCTGGTCCCGCACTTCGGTGCCGCCGCATCACGTCGGATCCCGCCTTGTCCGGCCGCCGGATAAACCCGACCATGGCGCGGCATGCATGATGACCAAGTCCATATCGATGCTGGGACCGCGCGGGCGATGATCGCCAATCAGTTCCCCGAATACCGGGACGCGCGGGTCGAGCCGCTGCAGACGTCGGGCACCGACAACGCGATCTTTCGCATCGGGCTCAATGCCGCGGCACGATTCCCGCTGCATGCCATGGATGCGGGCGAATGTGCCGAGAAGCTCCGTGCCGAGGCCGCGGCGATGGTGGAGTTTGCGGAATGCGTGCCGGTCGCGACACCGCGCCCGATCGGCCTTGGCCGGCCCGGGCCGCACTATCCGCTGCCTTGGTCGATTCAAAGCTGGATCTATGGCGCGGTGGCGACGCCGGATGGGCTTGCTTCTTCCGCGCACTTTGCCGGTGAGATCGCCGATCTCGTCGCATCGCTGCGGCGCGCGGATCCGCGCGACCGACGCTTCGACGGGCAAGGCCGCGGCGGCCATCTGCCCGACCACGACGCTTGGATGGAAACCTGCCTCGCGAACAGCGCGGGTCTTCTTGATGTCCCGCGCCTGCGCGATCTATGGAGAAGGTTGCGAGCCTTGCCGCCCGCCGCACAGGAGGTCATGAGCCACCGCGATCTCATTCCGGCGAACCTCCTGGTGCACGGCGAGAGACTCGTGGGTGTGCTGGATTGCGGAAGGTTCGGGCCGGCGGATCCGGCGCTGGACCTGGTGGCCGCCTGGCATCTGCTTGATTGCGATCGGCGGGCGATCGTGCGGAGCCGACTTGGATCGACCGACATCGAATGGAAGCGCGGCGCGGCTTGGGCCTTCGAGCAGGCAATGGGCCTGGTCTGGTACTATGCGGAGACCAATCCGACCATGACCGCCCTCGGCCGCAGCACGCTCACCCGCCTGCTCGACGATCCGGAACTCCAGACTAGCGGGCGTTCTCTTCGGTGAGGAGCTTGGTCAGGATCTCGCGCCATTGCCCGGTGGGCGGGCGGTAGCGGATGTCGAGGCCGCGGGAATCGTTGCTGATCACCACGCCATAGGTCGGCAGCCGGCGTTCCTTGCCCTGGAGATCCATGACGAAGGAGAAATCGACCCGCTGCTTGGGCGCGATCCAGTCGGGCGCGCCGCCGATCATCACCTCCTGGATGTTCATGCCGACGACCGGATAGAGCTTGAGGTCGATCGACACTTGCATGCACCGCAAGGTGAAGCGCGGCAGGGTGGAGGCGACGGGATGCGACATGATGCGGGTGCGGCTGATCCAAACGGTTGCTCGACCATAGAGAACCGCATCATGGTTACGAAATCGTTAGCCCGCTAGCGGTTCTTGAAGCCCGGCTTCCGCTTATCGACGAAAGCCGCCATGCCTTCCTTCTGATCCTCGGTGGCGAAGGTGGCGTGGAACAGGCGCCGCTCGAAGCGGATGCCCTCGGCGAGCGTGGTCTCGAAGGCGCGGTTGACCGATTCCTTCGCCATCATGGCTATGGGCAAGGACATGGAAGCGATCTTCTCGGCCGCGCCCATGGCCTCTTCCAGCAGCTTTTCGGCCGGAACGACCCGGGCGACCAGGCCGGCCCGCTCGGCTTCCGCCGCATCCATCATCCGCCCGGTCAGGACCAGGTCCATCGCCTTGGCCTTGCCGATGGCGCGGGTCAGGCGCTGGGTGCCGCCGGCGCCCGGGATGATGCCGAGGGTGATCTCGGGCTGGCCGAACTTGGCGGTCTCGGCGGCAATGATGAAGTCGCACATCATCGCCATCTCGCAGCCCCCGCCCAGCGCGAAGCCCGCCACCGCGGCGATCACCGGCTTCCTACAGGCAGCGACCCGCTCCCAGCCGACGGTGATGAAGTCCTTGCCATAGACGTCGATGAAGCTGCGGTCCTTCATCTCCTTGATGTCGGCGCCCGCGGCGAACGCCTTTTCCGAGCCGGTGATGACGATGGCACCGATCTCCGGATCGGCCTCAAAAGCGTCCAGCGCCTGGCCCAATTCCTGGACCAGCGCGTCGCAGAGGGCGTTCAGCGCCTTCGGCCGGTTCAAGGTGATGAGGCCGACCCGGCCCTTGGTCGAGACGAGGAGGTTTTCGAAGGTCATGCGGCTCACTGGTTCTGCGATGAGGTCATGCGGCTCACTGGTTCTGCGATGAGAGGGTGTAGCTAACGTTGGTCGGGCCCTCATCGGGGCCCCAGACGTCGATCTTCAGGATCTCGTTTTTGCGATGGTAGGTGCCGGCCTTCTGGCGCTCCCAGCCCAGTGCGGGCAATGTCTCGTCGTAGAAGTCCAGCACCGCACCGGGCTTCACATTGCCGGTCGCATAGGCGTTGACGATCCGCCCCAGCGGCGTGTCGAAGACGGTCGCCTTCTCCACCTGCTCCTTCAGCCCCTCGGCCAGCGGCAGGTCGGTGACCGCCTTCAGATATTCGGCCGCAAGCGCCGGAACGGCAGCAGCCAGCAGCAGGACGAGGGCAGCGATCCACCGGCGCATGGAAAACTCCGGAAATGAGGGGCGACCCTTCTAGCCTGGATCAGGTCGCGCGGCCAGGGGGAGGGTTTCTGGCGCCCAGCCTGGACAGACCCTACGCAACAGAACCGCAGAACCCAAGTATCTTATTGATAAATCTAAGATTTCTTGCAAGCCAGGGCCGGGGATTTTCTGTTCTGTAAACGTCCGGTCAACGTTGCACCGCAACATGGCTTACCGGTCGCACCGTTTTCTCGGCGACCTGCGAAAAGCCCAGTATAGTTCATGTTATGTTCTAAAGCTAGCCCGCATCGGCGGCCGGCGTCCCCAACCCGTCCCTTAAGGGATCCGGCGGGTGCTGCGGTCGATGGTGAAGAGCTCCTGCGGCTGGCCGACGCCGCGCAAGGCGTAGCGGCCGAGGGAGACGAGATCGCGCCGCCGCGGTCCTGCGGCCGCCGCGAAAGCCGAGGAAGCGATCACCCGCTGGTCCAGCGAACGACACATGCCGCCGATCCGGCTGGCCTCATTCACCGCGGGGCCGAGCACCGTGAAGTCCAGGCGGTTGGCGCTGCCGAAATTGCCGAACAGAAGATCGCCGCAATGGAGCGCGAGATAGAAATCGGTGGTGCGCTGGCCGGACGCCTGGCGTTCCTCGTTGAGCGCCGCGATCTTGGCCTCGGCGCGGAACGCGGCATCGAGCGCGTTCGAATGCGCGATGCCGAGATCGCTGTCGGCGAAAATCGCGAGGATGCCGTCGCCGACGAATTTCAACACCTCGCCGTCATGCGCCTCGATCGATTCGACGAGACAGGCGGCATATTCGTTCAGAAAGCTCAGGAGATGCTCGCGCTCGACCTCGTCGGCGATGCGGGTGAAGTGCTGCAGGTCGCTGTACCAGATGACGGTCTCGATCGCGTCAGCTTGGCCGCGGTTGATGTTGCCCATCAGCACGCGCTGGGCAGCGCCGCGGCCGAGATAGGTTTCGAGCAGCGTGCGGATCGTGCTTTGCATCGACCGGCTCTGGTAACTGAGGGCGAAGGCGGAGGCGACGCGCTCGAGCTGCTGGATCTCCTGCTCGCTGTAGCCGCCGGGCCGGTCGATGGTCCAGGACGAGACGAAGCTGCCGATCTTGCCGCTGACGGTGGCGTCGGTGTTGCGCTGCATGATCGCGTAGTAGTCGGTGGCACCTTCGGCTTTCAGCGTGTCGAGGAGCTCGTACTCGCCGTCGCGGTAATCGCGGTCGAGGCGCCGGCGCATCGAGTTCTCGTTGCCTTCGATCAGCGTGCGGAACGGGCTCTTCTCCCACTCCTCCATCGCGACCCGGTCGTGGAAGTAATCCTCGCGCACCACTTCCTTGCCGCGCGACCAGCGGAAGCCGCGGGAATCGATGGTCGGGTGCAGCAGGCCGGATCCGGCAGCGACCCGCACCAGCGGCAGGCCGTTCGCCACGAAGCGCTCGCAAACTCCCTGCAGCAGCTCGCCCTCGCTGCGGCCGGCGAGCGCGGCCCCAACCAGCCAATCTACCGTGGCAGAGACGGCTTGTTCATGCATGCAATGAGCTCTTTCGCTGCTGCCTGCTCAGATGGTCATCGTTGGCATTTTGGACAATAGAAAGTGCTGCGCCCGCCCTGGGTGATGCGGCGGACGGTGCCCTGGCCGTTCGGACAGGGCTTGCCCGCTTTCTCGTAGACCCGCCAGCGGTGCTGGAAATAGCCGAGCTCGCCGTCGGCCTGGACATAGTCCCGCAATGAAGAGCCGCCGGCGGCCACCGCCTCGTTCAGCACCGTCTTGATCGCATGGGCAAGCTTCTCGGCGCGGTCGCCCTGCACCGTATAGGCTAGGCGCTTCGGGCTGATGCCGGCGCGGAACAGCGCTTCCGACGCATAGATGTTGCCGACGCCCGCGACCACCTTCTGGTCGAGGATCGCCGCCTTGATCGAGGTCTTCTTGCCTTTCAGCGCGGCAGCGAGGACCGGGCCGTTGAAGTCATTGCCGAGCGGCTCGGGACCGATCCCCTTGATGAGCTTGTGCTGCTCCAGCTTGTCGGTTGGCACGAGGTCCATCATGCCGAAGCGGCGCGCATCGTTGAAGCGCAGGCACCAGCCGTCATCCGTCTCCATGATCACATGGTCATGGGTCTCAAGCTCCTTGGGGCGGCCCTTGGAGAGCAGCATCCGCCCCGACATGCCGAGATGCGCGAGCAGGGCGTTGCCGTCGTCGAGTTCGGCGACGATGTATTTCGCGCGCCGCCGCACCTTGATCACCTCCCGCCCGGTCAGCTTCTCGGTGAAGCCCTTCGGGAACGGCCAGCGGAGATCGCCGCGCCGGGTCTCGACCTTGACCAGCTTGTGGCGCTCCAGGCGCTTGGCGAGGCCGCGCGCGACGGTTTCGACTTCGGGTAATTCGGGCATGGATCACGGCATGTGTTCGATGGAAGTTCCAACTTAGTCCTTTGGGCTTGCGGTTCCAAGGCAGGCCACTGCCAGGGTGTGTCAGGAGGGTGGCACTTACCCTCTCCCTGGCCCTCCCCCATGCCCGGGCAGGGCTATCGCATTTGGCCGAGGAGGCTGAGGAGAAAGGTATCGTCCCATCCGGCGCGCTTGATTTTGCGCCGGATGGAAGCCTTGTCTGGATCG
>Ga0209257_1001386_pt1 | contig 29029 bp, 25 predicted proteins | sample AraplaCvi_mCL_r2_FD_184277 | JGI IMG/M metagenome (GOLD analysis project Ga0209257, IMG submission 184277) | Arabidopsis root microbial communities from North Carolina, USA - plate scrape MF_Cvi_mCL_r2 (SPAdes) (version 2) | ecosystem: Host-associated > Plants > Roots > Endosphere | place: USA...
GCTTTTTTGATGGCCCGTTTCGGGGTGAGATTGTGTGAGACACCCTCGGACAATTCGGAACAAAACCCACGGAAAACTAACATATTTCCGGGATTTTGTCGATTGCCCTGAGAAGGGTAAATGGTGCCCAGAAGAGGACTCGAACCTCCACGACCTTGCGATCGCCAGCACCTGAAGCTGGTGCGTCTACCAATTCCGCCATCTGGGCACGGGGTAGGAGCGGGCGCTTAGCGGCGCGTGCATCGGCTTGTCAACCGCGGTGCGGGCGCCGATGCACATTTTATCGCAAAGCCGCCGGTTTCGCCTCATTATCGGGCGCTCGCCCCTTGCCCCCCTTCCCGCTTCGCGGCATGGGGAGGCCGTGCGGCGCGCCCTGCGCCGGCAAAAGAATCACTGACAGGCGGACGCGATGCAGAAACTCGACGGGCAATTGATCACGGTGCTGGGCGGCGGCGGCTTCCTCGGCCGCTATGTCGTACAGCGCCTGCTGGCGCGCGGCGCGCGCGTCCGCGTCGCGCAGCGCGAACCCCGCGCCGCGACCTTCCTGAAACCGCTCGGTGGGCTGGGCCAGACGCAATTCGTCGCGGTCGATGTTCGCGACGCTGCCAGCGTCGCCCGCGCCGTGCAGGGGAGCGATGCCGTAATCAACCTCGTCGGCGCGTTCGGCGACATGCAGGCGGTGCAGGCCGACGGCGCCGGTCATGTTGCCGCCGCGGCCAAGGCAGCGGGCGCCGCGGCGCTCGTCCATGTTTCGGCGATCGGCGCCGACGCCAACAGCGCATCGGCCTATGGTCGCAGCAAGGGCGACGGTGAAGCGGCGGTGCGCAAGGCCTTTGCCGACGCCGCGATCCTGCGCCCGTCGATCTTGTTCGGCCGCGAGGACCACTTCATCAACCGCTTCGCCACGATGATGCGCATGGTACCCGTGGTTCCGGTGATCGCGCCGAAGGCGAAGTTCCAGCCCGTCTATGTCGGCGACGTCGCCGATGCGGTCGTCGCCGCGCTCAGCCGCGATGCCGCGGGCAAGACTTTCGAGCTTGGCGGGCCGCAGGTGTTGACGATGGCCGAACTGCTGCGCTGGATCGCCGACGCAACCGGCCGCAGCCCGCTGTTCGTCGACGTGCCCGATTTCGTCGCCTCGGCGCTCGCGAGCGGCTTCGGCTGGGCACCCGGCGCGCCGATCACGAAGGATCAGTGGCTGATGCTCCAGCATGACAATGTCGTCGCGAACGGCGCCGCCGGCCTCGCCGAGCTCGGCGTCACGCCGACCTCGCTCGGGTCGGTCGCCGATGGCTGGCTCGTCCAATACCGCCGCAACGGCCGTTTCGCCGAGCTCGCCTCGCGATAATGGGTATCTGGCTGACCGCAATCATCCTCGGCATCGTCGAGGGTTTGACCGAGTTTTTGCCCGTCTCCTCGACGGGCCACCTCATCCTCGCGACCGAGCTGCTCGGCTATGATGCCGCGCGCTGGGCGATCTTCAACATCGCGATCCAGCCGGGTGCGATCCTCGCGATCGTCGTGCTGTACCGGAAGCTGTTCTGGGACATGTTCACCGGCTTTTTCCGCCGTGATCCGGTCGCGATCGCCTTTGTCCGCAACCTGCTGCTCGCTTTCTTCCCGGCGGTCATCCTCGGCCTCGCCTTCGGCGATTATATAGAGGTGTTGTTGGAGAATGCGGTTGTCGTCGCCTGGGCGCTGATCATCGGCGGCTTCGCGATTCTGCTCGTCGAGCGCTTCGCCAAGACGACCGACGTCGGCGGCGTCGCGAATGTGTCGGCGCGGCAATCGATCCTCGTCGGGCTCGTCCAGTGCATCGCGATGATCCCGGGCGTCAGCCGCTCGGGCGCGACGATCCTCGGCGCGATGTCGTTCGGCGTCGACCGCAAGACCGCCGCCGAGTTCAGCTTCTTCCTCGCGCTCCCGACCCTGACCGGCGCGACCGCGCTCCAGCTGTTCAAGCATCGCGACGCGATCACATCGAACGATCTTGGCCTGATTGCGGTCGGCTCGCTCGTCTCGTTCGTCGTCGCCTGGGCGGTTATCAAGGCGTTTCTCGCCGTCGTCACGCGGTACGGCTTTGCACCCTTCGCCTGGTATCGAATCATCGCTGGCGTCGCCGCGCTGATCTGGCTCGGCATGCGATAGGGCCGAAACGATACTACCTTACGAAAGATAATTGCGCGAACCCATTTTGAGGCAAATTCGCCCTTCATTTTAGGTGAGCAATGCTGTCCTAACTCGCAATTTGGTCGTGACAGGCCAATTTCGCACATGCAATTCCCCCTCCCAGAAGGGGATACTGCATGGCTTCCGAACGCATGCTCCAGTTTGTGGAGCGTGAACAATCCTATCCGGACAAGCGCTCCGCCGAAGAGCGCGCGCGCGACTTTCGCGAGATCGCCGAGCGCTACGCGGCGCCCGACGCCGACGCCCAGGCGGCGCGCTGTTCGCAGTGCGGCGTGCCCTATTGTTCGGTGCACTGCCCGCTCCACAACCATATCCCCGACTGGCTGCGACTGACCGCCGAGGGGCGCCTCCGCGAAGCCTATGAGCTTTCGAACGCCACCTCGACGATGCCCGAGATTTGCGGCCGCATCTGCCCGCAGGATCGCCTGTGCGAAGGCAATTGCGTCATCGAATTTTCGGGCCATGGCGCGGTGACGATCGGCAGCGTCGAGAAATATATCACCGACACCGCCTGGGCCGAGGGCTGGGTCGAACCGCTGCACGCGGGCGCCGCGACCGGCCAGTCGGTCGGCATCATCGGCGCCGGCCCGGCAGGGCTGACCGCCGCCGAATATCTGCGTGTCGCGGGGCATGAGGTTCATATCTATGACCGGCACGACCGCGCGGGCGGGCTTCTCACTTATGGCATCCCCGGCTTCAAGCTGGAAAAGGACGTCGTGATGCGCCGCATCGACCGGCTGGTCGAAGGCGGCATCCACTTCCACCTCGGCTTCGACGTCGGCGGCGACGCCACGCTCGACGCGCTGCGGCAAAAGCATGACGCTCTGCTGATCGCGACGGGCGTGTACAAGGCGCGCGAGATCAATGTTCCGGGTAACACGGCCGACGGCGTGATCGCCGCGCTAGACTATCTGATCGCGTCGAACCGCAAGAGCTTTGGCGACGCGGTTCCGGCGTTCGATGACGGCCGCCTCGATGCGAAGGACAAGCATGTCGTCGTCGTCGGCGGCGGCGATACCGCGATGGACTGCGTGCGCACCGCGGTGCGCCAGGGCGCGAAGTCGGTGAAATGCCTCTACCGCCGCGACCGCGAGAATATGCCGGGGTCGCAGCGCGAGGTGACCAACGCCGAGGAAGAAGGCGTCGAGTTCGTTTGGCTGTCGGCGCCCGAAAGCTTCACCGCCGACAAGCATGTGAAAGAGGTCGCGGTCGCGGGCATGCGCCTCGGCGCTCCTGACGCGAGCGGCCGCCGCAGCCCCGAAGTCGATCCGGGCCGCCAATTCGACGTGCCCGCCGACATGGTGATCAAGGCGCTCGGCTTCGATCCCGAAGAGCTGCCGCACCTGTTCGGCTCGCCCGATCTGTCGGTCACGCGCTGGGGCACTTTGCGCGTCGATCATCAGACGATGATGACCAGCCTGCCCGGCGTTTTCGCCGCGGGCGACATCGTGCGCGGCGCCAGCCTCGTCGTCTGGGGCATCCGCGACGGCCGCGATGTCAGCGGCCAGATGGCAAAGTGGTTGAAAGCCAAGGCGAAAAGCGAAAAGAAGGCGGCATGACCAACAGGGAAGGAATTTTCATGACGCCGACGTTCAAATCGATCCTGCTTGCCGGGGCGATCGCGATCGCGCCTGCACACGCTTTTGCCGCGCCGAAGGAAGCGCCGGTGGCCGAAGTAGTGTCGTTGCCGGATGTGGTCTTCACCGACGAGGGCACGCAGACCGCCGAAACCGAGTATGACAGCGAAGCCGCCGCCGCCGAGGCCAAGGCCAAGATGCAGAAGGAAATGGACGAGGCGATCGCGCTCGTCGAAAAAATGTTCGACACGAGCAGCCTGCCGCCGATCGAGCCCGCCCGCCTGGCGCTCGCGCAAAAGACGATGGGCGCGCTGATCCCCGCGGGCAGCCTCGAGAAGATGATCGACAATCTCTACGGCAAGATGTTCAAGACGATCATGGGCGAGTTCGGCGGCCAGTCCGACCTGATGCTCTCGATCCAGACCGGGGTCGAAAGCGAACAGATCGCAAAGCTCGACGAAGCGACCAAGGGCAAGGTCGCCGACATGTTCGACCCGCATCGCAAGGAACGCGAAGACCAGATCACTAAGGTGATCAAGCCGCTGATCAGCGAAGTGCTGGGCGACATGGAACCGCCGATGCGCGAAGGCCTTGCCAAGGCCTATGCCCGCAAGTTCACCGCGGCGCAGCTCACCGACCTCAACGGCTTTCTCGCGACGCCGACGGGCACGCTCTATGCCAATGAATGGATGGCGCTGCAGGCCGATCCCGAAGTCATGGTCGCGGTGATCAAGGCGGTGCCGCCACTGATCACCAAGTTCATCGACCGCGCGCCGGAGATCGAGAAGGATTTCAAGGAGCTGCCGAAAGAAAAGCAGCTTTCCGACTTCGACGACAAGGAACTCGCCAAGCTCGCCAAGCTGATGAAGGTCAATGTGAAAGTGCTGAAGGAACAGCGCGACATGTGGAAGACCGATGCAGTCGAAGCAACCGACGCGGTCGCGGTCGATGTGGCTGACGATTATGCCGTCGATGCCGCTGTCGATGCTGCGGCTGCGGATGCTGCGACGGCAGCGGCCGACGCGGCCGCCTACGCTACCGATGCGGTCGCCGACCCCGCTTATGACCGCAGCAACTGGTCGGCCGCCGACCTGAAGCGGGTTGAAGATCTCGAAACCGCTTACGAAAACGCCTCGCTCGCTGCGCAGCAGGCCGCCGAGGAAGCGGCCGCCAATGCAAGCAAGCGCTCGAAGCTACCCAACAAATAGGCAATCGGCCTGTCAGGACGAAGATGATGACCCACTATCCCACCCCCGAACACGCGCGGCTTGCAGCCGAAGGCATGTATCGCCCCGACTTGGAATCCGATGCCTGCGGCGTCGGCATGGTTGCGGCGACCGACGGCAAGCCGTCGCGCCGCGTTGTCGAGGCGGCGATCGAAGCCCTGCGTGCCGTGTGGCACCGCGGCGCGGTCGACGCCGACGGCAAGACCGGGGATGGGGCGGGCATCCATGTCGACCTGCCCGTCCGCTTCTTCGACGACGCGATCGCGGCGTCGGGCCACAAGGTACGCCCGAACCGCCTCGCGGTCGGCATGGTCTTCCTGCCGCGTACCGATTTGGGCGCGCAGGAGGAATGCCGCACGATCGTCGAGGCCGAGATTATCGACGCGGGCTTCACAATCTATGGCTGGCGCCAGGTTCCCGTCGATGTGTCGGTGATCGGCGACAAGGCGCAGCGCACGCGCCCCGAGATCGAGCAGATCATGATCGCGGGCCCCCTGCCCGACGAACAGACGGTCGCCGAGTTCGAAAAGCAGCTCTATCTCGTCCGCCGCCGCATCGAGAAAAAGGTGATCGCGGCGCAGATCGCCGATTTCTATATCTGCAGCCTGTCGGCGCGCTCGATCATCTACAAGGGCCTGTTCCTTGCCGAGAGCCTTGCGGACTTCTTCCCCGACCTCACAAACAAGCTGTTCGAGAGCCGCGTCGCGATCTTCCACCAGCGCTATTCGACCAACACCTTCCCGCAATGGTGGCTGGCGCAGCCGTTCCGCTGCCTCGCCCATAATGGCGAGATCAACACGATCCGCGGCAACAAGAACTGGATGAAGAGCCACGAGATCAAGATGGCCAGCCTCGCGTTCGGCGAGCATAGCGAAGACATCAAGCCCGTGATCCCGGCGGGCGCATCGGATACCGCCGCGCTCGACGCCGTGTTCGAGGCGCTGTGCCGCGCCGGCCGCGACGCGCCGACCGCGAAGCTGATCCTCGTCCCCGAGGCGTGGACGACCGAATGCGACGTCCCCGACAATCACCGCGCGATGTACTCCTATCTCGCCAGCGTGATGGAGCCGTGGGACGGCCCCGCCGCGCTCGCGATGACCGACGGCCGCTGGGCGGTCGCCGGCATGGACCGCAACGCGCTCCGCCCGCTACGCTACACGCTGACCGCCGACAATCTGCTCGTCGTGGGTTCGGAAAGTGGGATGGTGCTCCTTCCCGAAGCGAGCATCCGCAAGAAGGGCCGCCTCGGCCCCGGTCAGATGATCGCCGTCGACCTGGAAGAAGGCGTTTTGTACGAAGATCTCGCGATCAAGGACAAGATCGCCGACGCGCAGGATTACCGCTCGCGCGTCAAGGGTTTCCGCACGATGGCCGACTTGCCAAAGGGCGGCAAGTCGAGCCTGCCGGCGTTCGAACGCCCCGAATTGCTGCGCCGCCAGGTCGCCGCGGGTCTCACCATGGAGGATATGGAGCTGATCCTGTCGCCGATGGTCGAGGACGCCAAGGAAGCGATCGGCTCGATGGGCGACGACACGCCGCTCGCGGTCATCTCGGACAAACCGCGCCACGTCGCGCAATTCTTCCGCCAGAATTTCAGCCAGGTCACCAACCCGCCGATCGACAGCTTGCGCGAACGGCATGTGATGAGCCTCAAGACGCGCTTCGCCAACCTCGCGAACATCCTCGATGAGCGCGGGCAGAGCGACCATGTGCTCGTGATCGACAGCCCCGTGCTGATCGGGGACGACTGGGATCGCCTGCGTGCCTATTTCGGCGATGCGGTCGCCGATATCGACTGCACCTTCCCCGTCGGCGGCGATGCCGCGACCTTGCGCGAAGCGATCGCGCGCGTCCGCCGCGAAGCCGAGGATGCGGTGCGTGCGGGGCGCAGCGAGCTCTTCCTTAGCGACCAAAATCTCGGCGAGAACCGTGTCGGCATGGCGATGGTGCTCGCCGCCGCGGCGGTCCACACCCACCTCGTCCGCAAGGGACTGCGCAGCTACGCCTCGATCAACGTGCGCTCGGCCGAAGTGCTCGACACCCACGCCTTTGCCGTGCTCGTCGGCGTCGGCGCGACGACGGTCCACGCCTATCTGGCCGAAGCCGCGATCGCCGACCGCTGGACGCGCGGGCTGTTCGGTGGCGAACTGTCGCTGGGCGACTGCCTGATGCGTTTCCGCAAGGCGATCGACGACGGGCTGCTCAAGATCCTCGCCAAGATGGGGATCGCGGTGATCTCCTCCTATCGCGGCGGCTATAATTTCGAGGCGGTCGGGCTCAGCCGCGCGCTCGTCAACGATCTCTTCCCCGGTATGCCGGCGAAGATTTCGGGCGAAGGCTATCAGTCGCTCTTCATCAACGCGACCGACAAGCACACGGCGGCGTTCGACAAGCGCGTCACCACCCTGCCGATCGGCGGCTTCTATCGCCAGCGCGCGGGCGGCGAGACGCACGCCTATTCGGCGCAGCTGATGCATTTGCTGCAGACCGCGGTCGCGACCGACAGCTACTCGACCTATCTGCAATTCGCGCGCGGTGTCGCCGATTTGCCGCCGGTCTATCTGCGCGACCTGATGGAGTTCAACTATCCGGCGCAAGGCGTCCAGCTCGACAGCGTCGAGGCGATCACCGAGATCCGCAAGCGCTTCGTCACCCCCGGCATGTCCTTGGGCGCACTTTCGCCCGAGGCGCATGAGACGCTGGCGATCGCGATGAACCGCATCGGCGCCAAGGCGGTGTCGGGCGAAGGCGGCGAAGCAAGCGAACGCTATCGTCCCTATGCGAACGGCGACAATGCCAACAGCAACATCAAGCAGATCGCGAGCGGCCGTTTCGGCGTCACCGCTGAATATCTCGGCGCGTGCGACGAGATCGAGATCAAGGTCGCACAGGGCGCCAAGCCCGGCGAAGGCGGCCAGCTTCCGGGCTTCAAGGTCACCGAGTTCATCGCGCGCCTGCGCCATGCAACGCCCGGCGTGACGCTCATCTCGCCGCCGCCGCACCACGACATCTATTCGATCGAGGATCTCGCGCAGCTCATCTACGACCTGAAGCAGATCAACCCGAAGGCGCGCGTCTGCGTGAAGCTCGTCAGCTCGGCGGGCATCGGCACCGTCGCGGCGGGCGTGGCGAAAGCGCATGCCGACGTCATCCTCGTCGCGGGCAACACCGGCGGCACCGGCGCCTCGCCGCAAACGAGCGTCAAATACGCCGGCACGCCGTGGGAAATGGGCCTGTCCGAAGTCAATCAGGTCCTCACGCTCAATGGTCTGCGCCACCGTATCCGGCTGCGGACGGACGGCGGGCTCAAGACCGGGCGCGATATCGTGATCGCCGCGATCCTGGGGGCCGAGGAATATGGCATCGGGACGCTGAGCCTCGTCGCGATGGGCTGCATCATGGTGCGCCAGTGCCACAGCAACACCTGCCCTGTCGGTGTCTGCACGCAGGACGAAAAGCTGCGCCAGAAGTTCACGGGCTCGCCGGAGAAGGTCATCAACCTGATGACCTTCATCGCCGAGGAAGTACGTGAAATCCTTGCGAAGCTTGGTTGCCGCAGCCTCGACGAGGTGATCGGCCGCACCGAACTGCTCCGTCAGGTCAGCCGCGGCGCCGAGCATCTCGACGACCTCGACCTGAACCCGATCCTCGCCAAGGTCGACGCCCCCGACGATCAACGCCGTTCGCAAGGCCCGAGCTTCCGCAACCCGGTGCCCGACAGCCTCGACGCGCAGATCCTCAACGACGCGAAGCCTTTGTTCGAGCGCGGCGAGCGCATGCAGCTGACGTACAACGTCCGCAACACGCACCGCGCCGTCGGCACGCGCCTGTCGGCCGAGGTCACCGCACGCTTCGGCATGAAGGGCCTCGCCGACAATCATGTGCAGGTGCGCCTGCGCGGCACCGCGGGCCAGTCGCTCGGCGCCTTCCTGTGCAGCGGCATCACCTTGGAAGTGTTCGGCGACGCGAACGACTATGTCGGCAAGGGCCTGTCGGGCGGCCGCATCGTCGTGCGCCCGACGGTGTCGAGCCCACTCGTCAGCCAGCATAACAGCATCATCGGCAACACCGTCCTTTACGGCGCGACCGCAGGCACCTTGCTTGCGGCGGGTCAGGCCGGCGAGCGTTTCGCGGTCCGCAACTCGGGCGCGAAGGTCGTGGTCGAAGGCTGCGGCGCGAATGGCTGTGAATATATGACCGGCGGCACCGCGGTCATCCTCGGCCCGGTCGGATCGAACTTCGGCGCGGGCATGACCGGCGGCATGGCGTTCATTCTGGACACCGACGGCCAATTCGAACGCCGCGCCAATGGCGAGTCGATTGTCTGGCAGCGGATCGACAGCGCGCATTGGGAAGCCGTGGTGAAGGACCTCGTCGAGGACCATGCCCAGGCAACCGGCAGCAAATGGTCGAGCGAAGTCCTCGCCGACTGGGACCGCTGGCGCGATCAGTTCTGGCAGATCTGCCCGAAGGAAATGCTCACCCGCCTCGCGCATCCGCTGAGCGATGCCGAAGCCGAGGTGGTTGCGGCGGAGTAACAACCCGTCGCCCCCGCGAGGGCGGGGGCCGCCATAGACCTAGCGCTATGTTGACGGCGGCCCCTGCCTTCGTGGGGGCGACGGCTAGTCGCGTCATCGCATCAGTCTGCCGCAAGCCCAAAACGCGTTCACCGCAGCGAAAGCGTCACTTCCCTATAAACGCCGCTTTGATGAACCTGACGTCCTTTGAAAGGATGGAGCCATGACCCGTTTTGCGTTGATCGCCCTCCCCCTGCTCGCGCTCGCCGCGCCGCTTCCGGCTGCCGCCCATGAAATGCAGGGCGCCGTCGAAACGCTCAACGACCCCGTGGCGCAGAACCGGATGGCCGACACCGTCACCGCGATGGTCGCGGCGCTGATGCAGATGCAGGTCGGCCCGCTCGCGAAGGCCGTGGCGCAGATCGATCCTGAATCCGACGCCGCCTATATCCCGCCCGACGCCACGCTTGGGGATATGACTGGCCGCGATCCCGAATATGCCGAGCGCATGGGCGCCGATGTCCGCGCCGGAACACGCATGGCGGGGCACGCCGCCTCGGCGCTCGCGGCTTATGCGCCAGTGCTCAAGGACATGGCGCGCGACTTTGCGGCGCAGTGGGAACGCGAGCGCGAAGCGTCGCGCCGCTGAGGCTTAATCCACAATCGCTGTGCCGGCGCGCGCCATAGGCGTTGCGCGCGGCGCCCCGCTGCCGCTATGCCGGATGCATGTGGCAACTCTATCAATTCCCGCTCTGTCCCTTTTCGCGCAAGGTTCGCCTTTTGCTGGGCGAAAAGGGCGTCGGTTATGAATTGGTGCGCGAATCGCCGTGGGAGCGCCGCGACGAGTTCATCGACCTGAATCCGGCGGGGCGTACTCCTGTGATGGTCGATCAGGCGCGCGGCCAGGTGCTGATGGACAGCATGGCGATCGCCGAATATTTCGAGGAAACCGTCGAAGGCAAGGCGATGATCAACGGCACCGCGGCCAGCCGCGCCGAGATCCGCCGGCTGACGTCATGGTTCGACCACGATTTCTATTATGAAGTCACCGGCCCTTTGCTGTTCGAGCGCATGCAGAAACGCATCGTCCATCGCCAGCCGCCCGACGGCGGCGCGCTGCGCGAGGCGATGAAGGCCGCGAACAACCATCTCGACTATGTCGATTACCTCATCGATCACCGCACCTGGCTCGCCGGCGCCACGATGAGCCTCGCCGACCTGACCGCGGCAGCGCATATCTCGGTCGCCGACTATCTCGGCGGGATCGACTGGACGGGGCACGAGCAGACCAAAGGCTGGTATTCGGGCTTGAAATCGCGCCCGAGCTTCCGGCCGCTGCTCGCCGAACGGATGGAAATCGTGACGCCGCCGAAATATTATGAGGATGTCGATTTTTGACCTGGCGCGGGATGCCAGGCATTCCGAGGCGTCAACATGAAGAAAGCGGGATGTCTGCCATGACAGGTGCATGGATCGCGATCATCATTGGTGTCGCTACCGCTTTGGTCCTCGCATTTTACGGGGTATTTTCTTCAACCAAGGGCCCCGACGCCTGACGGGAACCCTTTCCGCAGCCCTTGTACTTCCAGTTCCGGTCCTTGCCCTCGGCGACCTGCGCGACGATCGTTTCGATGCGTTTGACGCGCGTTTCTTCGCGCTTCGCCTCGATCACCCATTCGATATAGTCGCGCCGCTTGCCGGGCGAGAAGGCCTCCCAATGGCCTTGTGCTGCCGCATTGGCTTTCAGCGCGGCGCCCAGATCGCCGGGCAGGTCGAGCGCCGCCTTCGGCTTCGGCGGCGGGCGCTTGGGCTTGCCCTCGGCACAAAACGCGGCCGCCTTCGCGATATAGGCGGCCATCTGCTTGTCGGATGGCAGGTCAGCGAGCGACGCCAATCGCCCCATGCTTCCCATCGCGCCGGTATCGCGCGGCGAACCCGTCACTTCCTCGTCGCGCCAGAAGCCGAAGGTCGCATGTTCCTTGAATGCAGCCATACCCGCCAGATTCTGCCCGTTGAGCATAAAATGCGGCACGCCCCATTTCAGCGTCTCTTCGGCGCCCGGCGCATGTTTGTGCACCAGTTCGCGGAGGTGATTGAGGATCGGCTGCGCGAAAGCCTGCCGCTTCGCGATATAGGCGTCGACGCGGGGGTCGCGGGTCAGCCCGGCCACCTTGCCGCAACCAGATAGTTGAGCGCCTCGCTGCCGCCGAGCTTGAAGCCCTTGGCGGGCGACGGCGACAGGCCGGTGCGGTCGATGACCTCCAGCCCCGCGCCCTCGAGCAATTCGGTCAATTCCTCGGGCTTCAGGAACTGGTCCCAATCGTGCGTGCCCCGCGGCACTGCGCCGACGCGCTCGGCCGCCTCGACGAGCAGCAGCTTCGAAATCGCGGTCCGGTTCGGGGTCGAGAGGATCATCAGCCCGCCCGGCGCCAGCCGCGCCCCAAGCTCGCCGATGAACGCGGCGGGGTCGGTGACATGCTCGACGACTTCCATCGAGGTGACGAGGTCGAATGTCGCATCGGGTAGCGCCGCCAGTTCGCCAGCGAAATAGGTGATCGCCAGCCCCTGCCCCGCAGCATGATCGCGCGCGGCAGCGATATTTTCCGGCGCCGCATCGACACCCGTGGCCTTTGCTCCCATCCGCGCCAGCGGCTCGGCAAGCAGACCCGCGCCGCACCCGACATCGATCGCAGTCCGGCCAGCGAGCGCATGACGTTCACGCGCATCGACATGCCAATGCGCGTCGATCTGCGCGCGAATATAGGCCAGCCGCACCGGATTGAGCTTGTGCAACATCGCCGACGACCCATGCGGGTCCCACCAGTCGGCGGCGAGCGCGCCGAAATGGGCGGCTTCGTGCGGGTTGATCGTGGCAGCGCTCATGCCCTGCGATGTGGCACCGTGCCTCGCGCCATGCAAGAAATTCTATCCGCCGCATACGAAGCCGGTCTTGCCATCGCCCTCCCCCTTCCGTAACAGCCGAGCGCCGCGGAAATGCTTGGAAAAGGTGCGGCCGAAACCAGATTGAGAAAGCGGGGCGAGATGGCGCGGATCGTGATGAAATTCGGGGGCACGTCGATGGCGGGCACCGAGCGGATTCGCACCGTGGCGAAACTCGTCGCGCGCGAAGTCGCCAACGGTAACGAGGTTGCCGTCGTCGTCTCGGCGATGGCGGGCGAAACCGACCGGCTCGTCAATTTCTGCCGCGAAGCGAACCCGCGCTACGACCCCGCCGAATATGACGTTGTCGTCGCCGCGGGCGAGCAGATCACATCGGGCCTGCTCGCGCTGACCTTGCAGGCGATGGGCACCCCCGCGCGCAGCTGGCTCGGCTGGCAGCTTCCGATCCGTACCGAAGAAGCGCATGCCCGCGCGCGCATCACCGACATCGACACCGGCGCGCTCGGCGCCGCGATGGCGAAGGGCGAAGTCGCGGTGATCCCCGGCTTCCAGGGCCTGATGGACGACGGCCGCGTCTCGACGCTCGGCCGCGGCGGCTCGGACACGAGTGCGGTGGCGGTGGCCGCGGCGCTGAAGGCCGATCGCTGCGACATCTACACTGACGTCGATGGCGTCTACACGACCGACCCGCGCATCGTCGCGCGCGCGCGCAAGCTCGACTATGTGACCTATGAGGAAATGCTCGAACTCGCGAGCGTCGGCGCGAAAGTGCTCCAGACCCGCTCGGTCGGGCTCGCGATGAAAGAGGGCGTGCGCGTGCAGGTTCTCTCGAGCTTCGTCGAGGGCGACGAGGCTCCCAAAAAAGGCACGATGATCGTCAGCGACGAGGAAATAGAGGAACATCAGATGGAACGGCAGCTGATCACCGGCATCGCCCACGACAAGAATGAAGCGAAGATCATCGTCACGCGCGTGCCCGACAAGCCCGGCGCGGTCGCGAACATCTTCGGCCCGCTCGCCGCGGCCGGGATCAACGTCGACATGATCATCCAGAATGTCGGCCGCGAAAAGGGCGAGACCGACGTGACCTTCACCGTGCCCGCCACCGACCTGCTGCGCTCGATCGACCTGCTCGAAGCCGCGAAGGAAAAGATCGGCTTCAACCGCGTCATTAGCGACGACAAGGTCGCGAAGATCAGCGTCGTTGGCGTCGGCATGAAAAGCCACGCGGGCGTTGCGAGCACGATGTTCCGCGCATTGGCCGATCGCGGCATCAACATCCAGGCGATCTCGACCAGCGAGATCAAGGTCAGCGTGCTGATCGACGAGGATGAAACCGAACTCGCGGTGCGCGTACTGCACACCGCCTACGGGCTCGACGCCGACTAAGGTTTGAGGGCGGGCCGTGCTCACGGCCCGCCCGCTCAGTTCCAGTCGCGCGCCATGAAGCGCTCTTTCGCGCCGCTCAAAACGCCGATCGCGCGCTCGACATTGCGCTGCCTTGCCGCATCCGATTTCAGATTGGCCAGATAGCGCAGGACTTCCTTTTTCAGGCTGGGCGACAGGCTGTCCCAACGGGCCTTGGCCGGTAGGTTTGCATCGAGACGCGAAGCGAACTCGGGAAGCATGTCGTGCTGCGGCCCGCTCCTGTAGGCGTCGTCGAAGACGACCGTCACCTCGACCATATCGCCAAGATCGGTGCCCGAAGCGCCGCGGACGCCGCCATCAAGGTAAAGATAAAAGCTCCCGTCGCCCGCCGGCATCATATTGACCGGCCAGGCGGGTTCGGGTTTGCCGTTCACCTGGACCAGAACCGGCATCGGCCTTTTCCAGTTGGCCTTGATCCGCCGCGACCGCGCGGGGCTCACCAGCACATAGGGATTGATGCCTCTAAGCTCGATCTTCGCTCTGAAGTTCATGCCCGATCCGTAGCAGAAGGATCAGGATGGCGTGAGCGCCGGTTTAGGCGGCCGCACCGACATCCGCCGCCCGGCGGCGCAGCCGCGATTGGCCGATGAAATGCACCACCGCGATGTGAATCGCGAACAGCCCGAATTTCGAGGCTAACGGGAAAATGCCGATGAACAGCGGCCACCACTGGGTGAAAAAGAGGGCGACGATCAGGTTGAGCCCCGCGCTCGCGAACATCAGCGCCGACCAGATCATGCCGAAACGGTCCATGACGTCACCGACCAGCGCCATCTGCTCCGGCTGGATATAGCGGCTCAGCCAGCCCTTGCGCAGCATCACCGTGCCGACGATCAGATAGACCACCGTAGGCTTCGCCATCACGAAGCGCGGGTCGCCGGTGAGCAGGGTTGCGGCGGCGGTGAACAGCACCGACGCCAGGCTGATCCATTGCAGCGCCGCGACCTGATGTCCGCGCGCCAGTTCATAGCCGACGACGCCAAGCGCGACGACGGTGCCCGCGATGGTCGCGGGAACGATCCCCGCTCCCGCGACCAGCAATACCGCAAAAACGAGGACGCCAAGCGAGTCGAATAGCATCGGCCCAAGAGCGTAAAGCAAGGTTTTCATCCGCCTGTCCTTCCGACTCAATGTTATCGTCGTAAACATTGATCGCAGGAGGCGGCGAGGTCAAGGATAAATTGACGCTGTTAACATGGCGTGCGGCGAAGCGCGCGTGCGCCGCGATCAGCTGCGCAGCCGGACCTTCGCGGTCACCGACAGGCCGGGACGCAGCTGCGCCAGCGCCGCCTGCCCCGGATCGAGCCGGATGCGTACTCCGACGCGCTGGACGATCTTGGTGAAATTGCCCGACCCGGGCTCAAACGGCAGCAGGGTGAACTCGCTCGCCGACCCCGGCGCGAGGCTTTCGATCGTTCCGGTCACCGTGTCGCCAAGCGCATCGACATAGACGTCAGCCTTTTGGCCCGGACGCATTTCACGCGTCTGCGTTTCCTTGAAATTGGCGACGACATAGATCGATTGCACCGGCACCACCGACAGCAGTCGCGAGCCCGGCTGGACATAATCGCCGACCTGGATGCGGCGGTTGCCGACGACGCCATCGATCGGCGCGGCGACGAGCGTGTGGCCGCGATCGAGCTTGGCGAGCGCGAGCGCGGCGCGCGCCTTGGTCGCCGCCGCTTCGGCCGCCTGCACCCGCGCCGCGAGGATCGGCCCCTTGGCGCGCGTCACCGACGCTTCCTCGATGCTGGCACCGAGGTCTGCGCGCGAGCGCTGCGCCGCCGAGGCGGCTCCAACTGCGGTCGCGTCGACCTGTTCGGCGTCGCGTCGTGTGACGAAGCCATCGACGAGCAGCGCATTATAGCGCCGCCGGTCGGCGGCGGCGCGCGCGGATTCGGCATCGGCGGCGGCGATCTGCGTGTTGATCGAACGAATATGCGCGGCGGCGAGCTTTTGTTCGGCGCCAAGCGAGGCGAGCGTCGCGCGCGCCGTCGCGACCTGCGCATCCGCGTCGGCAACCGCCGCCTCCGCCTCGATCAGCCGCGAGTCATAATCGCGTACGTCGATGCGGACGAGCGGATCTCCCGCCCTCACCGCCTGATTGTCGCGCACGAGTACCGCGGTAACGAGCCCGCCGACACGCGGCGCGACTTCGCTTGCGTCGGCCTGCAGATAGGCGTTGTCGGTCGACTCAGACGTCCGCGGCGCGGTGAGCCACCAGATGCCCACTGCGGCGATCACCAGCGCGATCAGCCCGATCTTCCATGCCTTCTTCGGCAGCGCGATGCCGCGGCCAATGTCCTTGGCCGGCGCCTCTGCCTCGATGGCAGCCTGAACGTTCATTGCTGGATCACCAGCAGCGTCGAGGTCGCGGTCGCGAGGATGCGTCCCTCGCCGTCGGTCAGCTTCGCCTCGACATAGGCCACGCGGCGGCCGATCGAGATCACCCGCCCCTCGGCGCGCACTTTGCCCGTCTTGCCGGTCATCGCCTTGAGGTATGAGGTTTTGAGCTCGAGTGTTGTCATCGCCTGATCGTCGGCCAGCCTGGTCACGACCGCGATGCCGCAAGCGGAATCGAGCAGCGTCGCGGCATAGCCGCCATGGACAATGCCCATGGGATTATAATGTTCAGGCCCGGGCACACCCTCGAACGCCGCCCAGCCCTCGCCCGCATCGACAAGCTGGAACCCCAGCGTCTCGCCGATCGGCGGGCGTCCACCCGTCGCGATCAGCCCCTGCACCTTCGCGAGCGTCATTGTGCGGTCTCCAGTCCGTAACGCGCGACGATGCTCGTATGCGTGTCGGCGAGCATCGCATCGGACAGCGCCGGATCGCCGACCGCGCGCGCGAGCGCGACGCCGCCGACCAACTGCGCGAGCAGCGCATGCGATTCCGCCGCAGCATCTGCATAGCCAAGCTTTGCAAGCGGCGCCGCAAGCCGGCTTGCGATCCCCTCGACCCCTGCCCCGAAACGTTCGCGCGTCGCGGGCTGCGAACGCGCGAAATCGCCCGACAGCGTCGGCAGCGGGCAGCCCCGATCACGGCTGTCGCGGTGTTTGGCCGAGAGGTAAAAATCGACATAGGCGCGCAATACGCCGCGTGGATTGCTGTCTGCGTCGATCCGCTCGGTCCGCGCGCGCGCGTCGGCGAACATCGCCCCGATCGCTTCCTTCACCAGCGCGTCCTTCGACGGAAAATGCGCATAGAAACCGCCGTGCGTCAGCCCCGCGCGCGCCATCACGCCCGCGACCGCGACATTGTCGGGCCCCTTGGCGCGGATCTCCTTCGCCGCCTCCTTCAAAACGCGCTCGCGCGTCTCGGCTTTGTGGGTTTCTGAATAGCGCACTTGCGTCTCCTTTTATATGACGCATATAATATAAAGACGACAGGACACAAGACCCATGGCCTCCATCCCGCTTTCTCCCGCAGCAGCAGACGCGCCGTTCAACCCGGCGGCGATGCCCGATGCGCGCAAATATCTGATCTTTGCGGTGATGGCGTTTGGCCAGTTCATGGCGCTGATCGACATCCAGATCGTCGCCGCCTCGCTCAACGAGGTCCAGGCGGGGCTCAGCGCCGGGCCCGACGAAATCAGCTGGGTGCAGACCGCCTATCTGATGGCCGAGCTCGTCATGATCCCCTTCTCGGCCTTCCTCGCGCAGGCGCTCTCGACGCGCTGGCTGTTCGCGACCTCGGCGGGACTGTTCACGATCGCGTCCATGCTCTGCGGGCTCGCGTGGAACATCGAATCGATGATCCTGTTCCGCGCGGTGCAGGGCTTCGTCGGCGGCGCGATGATCCCGACGGTGTTTGCGACGGGCTATATGCTGTTCGAGGGCAAACAGCGCGCGATGATCCCCGCGATCCTCGGCATGGTGTCGGTGCTGGCGCCGACGTTGGGGCCGACGGTTGGCGGCTGGATCACCGACGCGATGGGATGGCGCTGGGTCTTTTTCATCAATGTCGTGCCCGGCGCCGCGGTGACGCTCGCGATCATCGCGCTCGTCAAGATCGACAAGCCGAACCTGCCGATGCTCCGCCGCATCGACTGGGTCCACCTCGCCTCGATGGCGATCTTTCTCGCCGGCCTCGAATATGTGCTCGAAGAAGGCCCGAAGCATGAATGGTTCAGCGAACCGTCGATTGCGATCGCGGGATGGCTGTCGTTCGTCGCCTTCGGCCTCTTCCTCGAACGCTCGTTCCGCTCCGACGGACCGATCGTGAAGCTGACCCCGTTCCGCAAGCCGACCTTCGTCTTCGCCTGCGTGTTCAACCTCGTGATCGGTTTCGGCCTTTATTCAAGCACCTATCTGGTCCCGATCTTTCTCGGCCGGGTGCAGGGGTACAACGCGTCGGAGATCGGGACGACGGTCTTCGTCTCGGGAATTGCGCAACTGCTCGGCGTCCCCATCGCCGCGGCGCTGTCACAAAAGGTCGACCAGCGCATCGTCATCACCTTCGGGCTCAGCCTCTTCGCGGTCGGCCTCTGGATGTTCAGCTTCATGACCCCCGAATGGGGTTTCCCGGCATTGTTCTGGCCGCAGGTCGTACGCAGCTTCGCGATCATGCTGTGCATCGTACCCTCGGTCGGGCTCGCGCTCGGCAATTTCGAAGGACCCGAGCTGCGCTATGCTTCAGGCCTGTTCAACCTGATGCGCAACCTCGGCGGCGCGATCGGCATCGCGCTCGTCAACACCTGGCTCGGTGACAACCTGCGGCTCCATATGCTGCGATTGTCGGAAGCGCTCGGCCGGTCGAGCGAAGCCGCGAACGAAGCGGCGGCAGGGCTGGCGCAATCGATCGGCCATTATGTCGCCGACCCCGCGCTAGCAGCGCAGATGGCAAGCGGGACGCTGGCGCGCATCATCGGGCGCGAGGCGCTGACGCTCGCCTTCGACGACGTCTTCCGCCTGATGTCCTACATCTTCCTCGCCGCGCTGATCATGGTGCCCTTCTGCAAGCCGCCGCCGATCGGCGGCCCGGCGCCGAAGGACGCGCACTAGATCAGACAAGAGGATGAGGCGGCCAGTTACGACCGTGAGCTGGCCTTTTCGGCCGACGTTCAGGCCGCCATCGGGACCGGCCATCGGTCGTCGTCGTTGGCGGCGGGCTTGCGCGCCTCGGGCCGGACCGGTCGGCTTCGTCGGGCGCGCATGCGGAAGCGTTTGAACGGCACGAGCAATGCCGCCATCCGGACCGCCACCCATGCTTTCATCGAATTGAGGCGCGCGAAGGTAGACAACGCCCATGTAGCGATCATCGCATCGACATAGGCGGTCATGTCCCACGCCAACGCGATCGCAAGTTCGGCCGGCAGCATCGCGGCATAAGCCTGAATGGCGAACAGGCCCACGATAAGGAAGAGGATATGTTTGCGTTCGAGGCGAGCAAGCAGGTCAAGCGGAGCCTGCACCGTCGAGCGATGGAGCCAGCGCGCGGCGTCGGTGTCGGGCGCGAACAGCATCACGGCGATCAGGCCCGCCAGGAACAACGCGAAAAGCATCTTTGCCCCCTATCCCCTTGAAGACAGGAGATAGGTCGTCGTGCCGCCCATACAAGCGGCGCCCAAAAGCTCAGGTCACAGCGGTACGAAACTTACTGTCAGTCCGTCCTTCGGCCGCGGGATCGGCAGCACCTGCCATTTGGGCTCATAACCCTCGGCCACAACGATGCGGTGGGTGGTGATGACGTGGTGGAAAAAGATCTTCGCCTGCATGTAAGCGAAGTGGAGGCCGAGGCACATATGCGCGCCGCCGCCGAAGGGCACCCATGCATATTTGTGCCGCTCGCGCGCGACCTCGGGCGAAAAGCGCATCGGGTCGAACTTTTCGGGCTCGGGCCAATGCTCCGCCATCATATGCGTATAGGCGGGGCTGACCCCTACCGACGTCCCCGCGGGGATGTGGTAGCCGCCATATTCGAAATCCTTCAATGCACGGCGCGGGAAGCTCGGCACCGGGGGCACGAGCCGCAGCGCTTCCTTGAACGCCCACTCGGTCATTTCGAGCTGGCCAAGGCTGTTGTGCCCGACGCCCTCGCCCGCCGGCGATACGGCGAGCATTTCTTCGCGCAACTTGTCCTGCCATTCGGGATGGCGTGCGAGTTCCCAGACCATCGACGTGATCGAGCTGGTGATCGTGTCATGCGCCGCCATCATCAGGAAGTTCATATGGTCGACGATCGCCTCGACGCTCATATATTCGCCATCGTCGTCGCGCGTGCGGCAGATCTGGCTGAACATGTCCTCGCCCGCACCGTCGCGGCGTTCGGGCACCATCTTGCCGAAATAGTCGACCAGATAGGCGCGCCCCTTGGCACCGCGGCCCATCGCGGTGAAGGGCAAGGGCACACGCACGACGCCGATCGACGCCTGCACCATGTCGACGAACGCCTTGTTGACCTTGTCCGCTTCGGGGCCCCAGGGGATGCCGAGGAAGCTGGTCGCGGCAAGATCGAGCGTCAATTCCTTGATCGCCGGGTAGAATTGGAAGGTCTTGCCGCTCCACGCCGCGATGCGATCGCGAATCCCTTCGTTCAGCGATTCGGCATAATGGCGCATCGGTTCGGGTTTGAACGCGACCGACAAAATCTTGCGGTCGGCGCGATGCTTTTCGAAATCCATCAGCATCAACCCGCGCGGGAAGAGCAGGTTGAGCACCGGTCCCCAGCCCTGTTCGGACGAAAAGATTTTTTCGCGGTCGAACATGACGAGTTCGTTCGCCTCGGGCCCATGGAGCGCGACGCTGCGCCCGCCGAAGCTGTTGTTGCGATAGACGCGGCCATATTTGGCGACCATGCGGTTGGTGAAGCCGCGATAGTCGCCGAGCTGTTCGAGCGTGTTGCCGATCACCGGCATGCCATCTTCGCCCGGAATATGGTCGATCGCGCGATCGGAATTGCGCGGCAGCCAATGCTGCGTTTCGGGCCCGAAGCGTTTTTCCGACCAGTTGCTCGTCTGCTGGATATTTGCGGGCGCGTTCATCGGGTCAGGTCCTCGTCCATCTTGCTATGACCCATGCGTAACGGACTACTGACACTGATGCAAGTAACGCTTTGGTCGTGGTGGGACAGCATTCACCGCAAATTCAACTCGACTCGTGCAATTCGCTTGTCACTGTGACGGGTCGCAACCGTTGGACCCAAAAGGACAAAGCCATGGCGAAGAGTTTTAAGCGCCCCCTCTCCATCGCGCTCGGTGCGCTCGCGACGACGATGCTCGGCGGCTGCTATTATGGCGACGTCTATGGATCGAGCTATGCGTCGGGGGGAGATTGTTCGTCGCGCTATGGCGAGGCCTATTATAATTATGACGGCTACGCCTATGACGATGGCTATGGCTACGACTGTTACGATGGCGCCGATTATGGCAGCGGCTTCGCGCAGATCGGCTTTGGTGGCGGCTGGTACGACGATTATTATTATCCGGGCTACGGCATGTGGATGTTCGACAATTACCGGAACCGCTACCCGCTGCGCGACCGGTATCTGGACTATTGGGGCGGGCGCCGCGCGTGGTGGAAACATCATGGCGGACGGAACGACTGGAAGCCGGGTCGCCCCGGCGGGTGGAATCGTGGTGACCATGACGGGCGGCCGGGCGACGGCCGGCCTGGACGTCCCGGCGGCTGGAACCGCGGCGACCGCGATAATGACGGCCCGCGCGGTACGCGTCCCGGGCGCGGCGACGGCAATCCCGCGACGCCGCCGGGTGCCGGAAACCCTGGCCGCCCGGATGGCGGGGGGCGTCCCGGACGACCGGGCGGATGGAACCGCGGCGACAGCAATGGGCAGCCGGGCGTCCGCCCCGGCCGTCCGCCGCGCGACCCCGGTGCCTCGCCGAATCCGCGCCGTCCCGATTGGGGTTCGGGCGCAAACCGCCCGCGCCCTGCCCCGCAAGGCGGCGCCTCGACGCCCGCACCGCGCCCGGCGCCTGCAGCAAGGCCCGAACGGCCGCGCGTCGAACGCCCCGCGCCGGCGCAGCGTCCGCTCACCAGCCCCCAGGGTCGCGGCGAGCGTCGGCACGACGGCCCGCACGACTGACTATTCGGCCCGGCGGTCGCCGGTGCCCGCCGATACCACCGTCGCGGCGACGAGATCGCCGACGACGTTGAGCGTGGTGCGGCACATGTCGAGGAAGCGGTCGACGCCGAGGATCAGGCCGATGCCTTCGGGCGGGACGCCGACTGACGCAAGGATCAGTGCGATCACGGGGAGCGAGCCCGCGGGCACCCCCGCTGTGCCGATGCCGCCGAGGATGCACACCAGCATCACGACGATTTGCTGCTGCAGCGTCAAGTCGATGCCGAAAAATTGCGCGAGGAAGATCACCGTCACGCCCTCGAACATCGCGGTGCCATTCTGGTTCGCCGTCGCGCCGATGGTGAGCACGAAGCGCGCGACCCGGTCGGGCAGCCGCAGCTGGTCGTGCGCGACGCGCAGCGATGTCGGCAGCGTCGCGTTCGACGAGGCGGTTGCGAAGGCCATGACAAAGGCCTCCTGCGTCTGGTGAAAGAAGGCGACGGGCGATTTGCCCGCCAGCGTCTTGAGCAGGACCGGAAAGACAATGAACATCTGGAGCGCGAGCGCAAGAAGCACGACGCCGACATAGGCCGACAGGCGGATGATCAGATCCCAGCCGAACTGCGCCGCGAGATTGAACATGAAACAGAAAACCGCGATCGGCGCGAGCTGGATGACGAGTCCGATCAGCTTCATCACGACCTCGAACACCCCCTCGATCGCGGTCTTGAGTGTCTCGGTTTGCGGAGTGCGCACGAGCATCAGCCCGATGCCGAAGAAGAGCGCGAAGAACATCACCGCGAGCACGTCATTCTGGCCCATCGCGGCGAAGAGATTGTCGGGGACGATCGCGACGACCGCGTCCATGCCGGTCTTCGCCTCACCCGCGCGGTCGGCAATCGCCTTCGCGCCCTCGGCGCTTTCGGCGATCAGCGAGTGCGCGAGCGCGGGATCGACCCCCGCGCCCGGCCGAAGCAGGTTGACGACGGCAAGGCTGATGACGACCGAAATCGCCGAGACGACGACGGTATAGACGAGCGTGCGCAGGCCGACCGATTTCAGCGCGCGCATCTCGCCCATTTCGGCGACCCCGACGATCAGCGCCGAAACGAGCAGCGGGATGACGAGCATGAACAGCAGGCGCAGGAAAATCTGCCCCAGCGGGCCCGTCACATAGGTGGTGATCGTCTCCACCCACGCGGCGTCGGGGGCGCCATAATGGACGGCGAGCCCGATGGGCAGCCCGGCGATGAAGCCGACAAGCATGCGCCAGCGCAGCCGCCGCGCACACGCTTCATCGCGGTGCGCCCCGTCGATCGCCGCTGCTTCGGCCATGTGTCGCTCCTTGCTCGCCCCTATGTGGGCGGCCCGAAGCTCGCGCGTTACGCGTTACCGGCCGCTGGCTTATTCTCCCCTTCGTCGTCACTATCACGAATATCGAGCCCGCGGGTTCCATGGTGCGGCGTATGGGCGGGCGCATGCGGCCGCTCGAGGTCGGCTGGTTCAGGCTCTTCGAGCATGCCCTCCCATTTGGTGATCACGCTCGTCGCGACCGCGTTGCCGACGACATTGGTCGCGGTGCGGCCCATATCGAGGAACTGGTCGATCGCGAAGATCAGCGCGACACCCTCGACCGGCAGGTCGAACATCGCGAGCGTCGCGGTGATCACGACAAGGCTGGCGCGCGGCACCGCGGCGATACCCTTCGATGACACCATCAGCGTCAGCAGGATCAGGATCTGCTGCGTGATCGACAGCTCGATGCCATAGGCTTGCGCGATGAAGATCGTCGCGAAGCTGGCGTACATCATCGAACCGTCGAGGTTGAAGCTGTACCCCAAGGGCAGCACGAAGCCCGAGATGCGGCGCGGCACGCCGAAGCGGTCGAGCTGCTCGAACAGCTTGGGCATCGCGGCCTCGGACGACGCAGTCGAGAAAGCGATCAGCAGCGGCTGGCGAATATAGCGGATAAGCGAGAATATCCGGCGGCGCAGGAAGATCGCACCGATGCTGAGCAGGATGACCCACAACACGACCAGCGAGAGATAGAATTCGGTGACGAGCTCGGCGTAGGTGCCGAGGATTCCGAGGCCATATTTCGCAACGACCCCCGCCAGCGCACCAAACACCGCGATCGGCGCAAGGCGCATCACATAGCCGGTGATCTGGAGCATCAGTTCGGCGAGCGCCTCGGCGCCGCGGAGCAGCGGCCTGCCCTTTTCGCCGATGGCCGTCAGGCCGACGCCCGCGAACAGCGCAAAGACGAGGATCTGGAGGACATTGTTGTCCGCCATCGCCTGGAAGATGTTCTTCGGGAAGACATGCTCGACGAACTCGAAAAGATCGAGCTTCTTGACCTCGCCCACCTCGGCGATCGAATGCGCCCCGACGGTGAGGTTCAGACCGGCGCCGGGTTCGAAAAAATTGACCATGATCAGGCCAAGGCTGATTGAAATCAGGCTGGCGAGGATGAACCAGGCGATCGCGCGCGTCCCGATGCGGCCGAGCGCCGAACTGTCACCCATATGCCCGATGCCCGCGACGAGCGTGCCGAGAATCAGCGGCGCGACGACCAGCTTGATCAGGTTGAGGAAAATCGTCGACAGCGTGCTGAAGCTGCGCAGCCAATAGGTAAAGGCTTCGCTGTCGGCGGGCACATAGACCCGCACCAGATAGCCGGTGATGACGCCGAGGATCATCCCGATCAGAATATATAAAGTCAGGCGATGGCCCATAAATCACTCCCTGTTCCGCCCCGGGCGGATCGTTATGCGAGCGGGGGTAACAGGGTGATGCGCCGCGGGCAATCGCTGCCGGGCCTATCGCATGGTCAGGGCGTCCAGAAGGCGAGCGCGGTGCAGCCCGCGATACCGGTCATGATATTGAGTGGGACGCCGATGCGCACGAAATCCATGAAACGATAGTCGCCTGCAGCATAAACGAGCGTGTTCGTCTGGTAACCGACGGGCGTCGCGAAACAGGCCGAGGCGCCTAGCATCAGCGCGATCAGCAGCGGCTGCGGCGCGACGCCCGTTGCCTCCGCGATGCCGATGACCAGGGGCCCCATCAATGCCGCGACGGCATTGTTGCTGAGCAGTTCCGAGAGCAAAAGCGCTGAAAAATAGACGATCGCGATCACTGCCCATTGCGGCGCATCGGTCAGCACCGGCTCGAGCGCGCCGACCATCAACGCAACCGACCCCGCCTGTTCGAGCGCCGCGCCGACCGCGAGCATCGCAAAGATCAGGATCAGCACGTCGCCGTCGATGCTGCCCCACGCCTCCGACGCATCGATGCAGCGCGTTAGCAGCACGATACCGACGCCGATGAAGGCCGCGATGCCGATCGACATGATGCCCGTCGCAGAGAGCAGGACCGCACTCGCCATCACGAGGATCGCGATCCACGCGCGGCGCCGGCGGAAGGCGGTGACCGACGCCATCGCGAGGCCGATCAGATTGGGATTGTCGCGCAGCAGCGCGACATTCGCATCGTCGGCTTCGACGAGCAGGCGGTCGGCGGCGCGAATGCGGCTTTCCGACAGCGTCGGACCCGGAAGATGGCGGAAGCGCGTGACGCCGAGGATGCGGACGCGCTGGCGCTGGAGGAACGGGATTTCGGCGAGCGGACGGTCGATCGAGCGATGGCTCGGCGATACGGTGACTTCGACCACGGTCGATTCGGCGTCGGGGATCTCGCCGATACCGATGGCGAAACGCCCTTCGCTCCGGACCGTCATCAACGCGGCACCGTCGAGCCGAGCGACCACCCGGTTGCCGGCGGCCAGCCGGTGATTCTGCGCGTCGGCCCCGGTGATCAAACGCCCGCCCGCGATCACACCGACGATCTGCGATGGGGCGATGCCGAGATTGGCGGCATCGAGCGACATGTCGATGGCCGGGTCGTCTTCAGCGAGCCCGAGCTCAGTCAGATAAAGCTGTTCGGCCCCGTCGGCCTTTTCGGCGATGCGCGGATAGTCCGATGGCAGGAAGCGCGCCATGATCAGCAGCCCGACGACGCCCGCCGCCGCGACGGCGAGGCCATAGGGTGTGATGTCGAACAAACCGAACGGCTCGAGCCCCGCCTGTTCGGCGATGCCCGATACGACGAGGTTCGTCGAGGTGCCGATCAAGGTCAGGCATCCGCCGAGCACCGCGATCACCGACAGCGGCATCAGCAATTTCTTGGGCGACACGCCAAGCGCCTCGGCAAGGCGGAAGCATACCGGCATCATCACGACGACGAAGGGCGTGCTGTTGATGAAGCCCGACACGAGAAGGCCACCGCCGAATACCTCGATCACCGCGAGGCGCGGGTTCCGCTTGGCGCGGTCGACGACATAATTGCCGACCTTGTCGATCACCCCGGTGCGGATCAGCGCGCCCGAGAGGATGAACATCGCGCCGACGGTCAGCGGCGCGCTGTTCGAGAAGACGCCATAAGCGCCCTTCTCGTCGAGCAGCCCGAGCGCGAGCATCGTGCCCGCACCGGCAACCGCGACGACCGAGGGTGAGAAGCGTTCCCAGACAAAGGCGGCGAACATGCCCGCTAGAACGAAAAGACCGATGACCGCCTTCTGCTCCGCAATAAATGCGGTAACGAACTCCACTAGGTCATCAGCCGTTTTGGGCCCTGTGCAGCAATTTATGATCGGCGAGGACGAGCGCCATCATCGCCTCGACCACCGGCGCGCCGCGGATGCCGACGCAGGGGTCGTGGCGGCCCTTGGTGACGATATCGGTCGCCTCGCCCGCCTTGTTCACCGTCGGGACGGGAGTCAGGATCGAGCTGGTCGGCTTGAACGCGACGCGCACGACGACGGGCTGGCCGGTCGAGATGCCGCCCGCGATGCCGCCCGCGTTGTTCGACAGAAAATCGGGGCGGTTGCTGCCGTCGGTCGCGGGGCGCATCGGGTCGGCATTTTCTTCACCGCGGAGGCGCGCCGCAGTGAAGCCCGCGCCGATCTCGACGCCCTTCACCGCGTTGATGCCCATCATCGCGGCGGCGAGGTCGCTGTCGAGCTTGGCGTAGACTGGCGCGCCCCAGCCGGCGGGAACGCCGCTGGCGGCGCATTCGATCACGGCGCCAAGCGAGCTACCCGCCTTGCGCGCGGCGTCCATCAGCCCTTCCCAGCGCTGCGCCGCGGCGGGATCGGGACAGAAGAAGGGATTGCGGTCGATTTCCTCGAGGTCGAAGTTCGCGGGGTCGATCGCATCGCCGCCGATTTCGGCGACCCACGCGTGGATCTGAACCTCGGGAATCACGAGCCGCGCGACGCCGCCTGCCGCGACGCGCGCCGCGGTCTCACGCGCACTCGACCGGCCGCCGCCGCGATAGTCGCGGATGCCATATTTGGCGTCATAGGCGTAATCGGCGTGGCCGGGCCGATAGGCCTGCGCGATCTCGCCATAATCCTTCGAACGCTGGTCGACATTCTCGATCATCAGGCTGATCGGCGTGCCCGTCGTCTTGCCCTCGAAAGTCCCCGACAGGATGCGGACCTGATCGGGTTCCTGCCGCTGCGTCGTGTGGCGCGACTGGCCGGGGCGGCGCTTGTCGAGATAGGGCTGGATATCGGCTTCGGACAGCGACAGCCGCGGCGGACAACCGTCGACGACGGCGCCGAGCGCGGGGCCGTGGCTCTCCCCCCACGTCGTGAAACGAAAAACGCGTCCGAAGCTGTTGAAACTCATTGCCCTATCCCATCCGGCCGAATGCGGATGCGTAATCCGCCCGTCCGCCTAGCGGCCAAGCCGCGTCCGAGTCCAGCATCATTGCCATGAAATGCGGTCCGGCAAAGGGCGACGCGAAGCGCGCGGCAAGGCCCGGCGAATAACCGAAGCGCGGGTAATAATCCTCGTGGCCGAGTACGAAGCTGATTGCCACGCCCTGTTCGCGCAGCGCGTCGAGCCCGGCGCGGATCAGCGCGTCGCCGATGCCCTGTCCCTGGCTGCCAAGCACAACCGAAACCGGCGCGAGGCCCGCACCCGAAAGCGCGGTGCCATCGGCCTCGACGTCCATCCGGCTGAACAGCACATGCCCGACCAACACGCCATCGCGTTCGGCGACGAGCGACACCAGCGTGTCGCCGTCTGCGTCGATCATGCGCACCAGTTCGCTTTCGCCCTGATGGCCGAATTCGGTCGTGGCAAAGGCCGACCGGATAACCTTGTCGACAGCCTCGGCATCCGTCGCCGTCGCGGCGCGGATGCCGATTTCGTCAGACAAGCGAGATGTCCGGCGCGTCTTCCTGCTTCATGCCGACGGTGTGGTAACCCGCATCGACATGGTGGGTTTCGCCCGTCACGCCGCTCGACAGGTCGCTGAGCAGATAGAGTGCCGAGCCACCGACATCGTCAATCGTGACGTTGCGGCGCAGCGGCGCATTATGCTCGTTCCATTTGAGGATCAGGCGGAAATCGCCGATGCCGCTCGCCGCCAGCGTCTTGATCGGACCGGCCGAGATCGCGTTCACGCGCACGCCCTGCGGACCATAGTCGTTGGCGAGATATTTGACGCTGGTTTCGAGCGCCGATTTGGCCACGCCCATGACGTTATAATGCGGGATCACCTTTTCGGCGCCATAATAGCTCAAGGTCAGCAGCGAGCCGCCGCCGTTGCCCGTCTCGGGATCATAGGGCGTCATCATCGCCGAGGCGCGCTGGGCGACCGCGGTGAAGCTGTAGACGCTGATGTTCATCGTCATCAGGAAGTCGTCGAGCGTCACATCGGCATAATGGCCGCGCAGCGCTTCCTTGTTCGTATAGCCTATCGCGTGAACGACAAAGTCGATCGTCGGCCAGCGCGCCGAGAGCGTCGCGAACGCTGCGTCGAGATTGTCCATGTCGGACACGTCGCAATCGATCAGGAAATCGCATCCGAGTTCGTCGGCGAGCGGCTTCACTCGCTTCAGCATCACGTCGCCCTGGTACGAAATCGCGAGCTCGGCGCCCGCGCCGTGCAGCGCCTTGGCGATACCCCACGCAAGCGACTTATCGTTCGCAAGGCCCATAATCAGCCCGCGCTTGCCAGTCATCAGACCCGTCATTTTGTGTCTCCGGTCTTTTCAATAATCACATCGTCGACGCGCCCAATAGCGTCGTGGCCCAAATCCTCAACCTCGACGAGCGCGGCGTTGAGTTCGGCGCCCATCACCATACCCAATCCG
>Ga0209257_1001388_pt1 | contig 29020 bp, 16 predicted proteins | sample AraplaCvi_mCL_r2_FD_184277 | JGI IMG/M metagenome (GOLD analysis project Ga0209257, IMG submission 184277) | Arabidopsis root microbial communities from North Carolina, USA - plate scrape MF_Cvi_mCL_r2 (SPAdes) (version 2) | ecosystem: Host-associated > Plants > Roots > Endosphere | place: USA...
TCGCGTCGGAGAAGACCTCGCGCGTGCAGTTCAGCCGCGAGGGCGAGACCCTGGACTACTGCGTCATCGCCGGGCCCACGCCCAAGGCCGCCGTCGCGCGCCTGACCGAGCTGACCGGCCGCGCGCCACTGCCGCCGGCCTGGACCTTCGGGCTGTGGATGACGACCTCGTTCACGACCCAGTACGACGAGGCCACCGCCACGCACTTCATCGACGAGATGGCGCGCCGCGAGCTGCCGCTCAGCGTCTTCCACTTCGACTGCTTCTGGATGCGCGAGTTCCAGTGGTGCGACTTCGAATGGGACCGGCGCGGCTTCCCCGATCCCGAGGGCATGCTGGCGCGGCTGCGCGCCAAGGGCCTGAAGATCAGCCTCTGGATCAACCCCTACGTCGCGCAGCGCTCGCCGCTGTTCGCCGAGGGCGTGCGCGAGGGCTACTTCATCAAGCGCGCCAACGGCCTGACCTGGCAGACCGACCTGTGGCAGCCCGGCATGGCGATCGTGGACTTCACCAACCCGGCCGCCAAGGCCTGGTATCAGAGCCACCTGCGCCGGCTGCTGGCGATGGGCGTGGACTGCTTCAAGACCGACTTCGGCGAGCGCATCCCCGACCAGGGCGTCGTGTACTTCGACGGCTCCGATCCGGTGGAGATGCACAACCTCTACGCGCTGCAATACAACGAGGCCGTCTTCGAGCTGCTTCAGGAGGCGCAAGGCAGCGACGCGGTCGTCTTCGCGCGCTCGACCTACGCATCGGGCCAGCGCTTCCCGGTGCACTGGGGCGGCGACTGCTGGTCCAACTTCGAGTCCATGGCCGAGAGCCTGCGCGGCGGCCTGTCGTTGACGTCCTGCGGCTTCGCGTTCTGGAGCCATGACATCGGCGGCTTCGAAGGCAACCCGCCGCCGGCCGTCTACAAGCGCTGGATCCAGTTCGGGCTGCTGTCCTCGCACAGCCGGCTGCACGGCAGCAGCTTCTACCGCGTGCCGTGGCTGGTCGACGAGGAGAGCTGCGTGGTGCTGCAGCGCTTCACGCGCCTGAAGCATCAGTTGATGCCCTACCTCTACGCGACCGCGATCGAGGCCACCGAGACCGGCGTGCCGATGATGCGCGCGCCGGTGATCGAGTTCCCCGGCGATCCGGCCTGCGCGACGCTGGACCGCCAGTACCACCTGGGCGGCGCGCTGCTGGTGGCGCCGGTGTTCAGCGACAGCGGCGAGGTCGACGTCTACCTGCCGGCCGGCCGCTGGACCCACCTGCTCAGCGGCGAGGTCGTCGAGGGCAGCCGCTGGCGGCGCGAGACGCACGACTTCATGAGCCTGCCGCTCTACGTCGCGCCCAACACCGTGCTGCCCTGGGGCCTGGAGACCGAGCGCCCCGACTACGACTACGCGCGCGGCGTGGTGCTGCGGGTGTTCGCGCTGGACGACGGCGCGAGCGCGGCCTTCGCGGTCGCGGCGCCGGACGGCACCATCGCGGCACGCGGCACGGTGAGCCGCTCCGGCGCCGAGTACCGCGTCGAGATCGCCGATGGCGCGCTGCATGACTGGATGCTGGAAGTCGACGGCGAGCGCAGCGCCGCGCAGAGCGGCAAGTCGCTGAGCTGGAAGGGCCGCTGATGCGCACCCGGACCATGGCCATGCTGGCCAGCCTCGCGATCGTCGCGGTGGGGGCGACCGCCGCCTTCGCGCAGGCGCCGGCCCGGGCGGCCGACATCGGCGGCACCTCCGGCACCGTCCGCATCGCCGTCAACCAGCTGGGCTATCTGCCGTCCTCGGCCAAGCGCGCGACGGTGCCCGCCGGCGCGGCGTCGCGCTTCCAGCTCGTCGACGCCGCGACCGGCAAGGCCGCGTGGACCGGCAAGCTCGGTCCCGCCGCGCTGTGGGCGCCGGCGCGCGCGCGGGTCCGCATCGCCGATTTCAGCGCGCTCACGCGCCCCGGCACCTACCGGCTGCGGGTCGCGGGCCTGCCGGACTCCGATCCGTTCACCATCGGCGCGGGCGCGTACGACGCGCTGGCGGCCGCGTCGATCCGCGCGTTCTATTTCAATCGCGCCAGCATCGCGCTGACGCCGGAGCTGGCCGGTCCGTTCGCGCGGCCCGCCGGGCATCCCGACACGCGCGTGCTGATCCACGCCTCGGCCGCCGGACCCAAGCGCCAGACCGGCGACGTCATCAGCAGCCCCAAGGGCTGGTATGACGCCGGCGACTACAACAAGTACATCGTCAACTCCGGCATCACCGTCTACACGCTGCTGGCCAGCTACGAGCAGATGCCGGGCCGGATGCGCGCGCTCAAGGTCGGCCTGCCCGAAAGCGGCAACGGCCTGCCCGACGTGCTCGACGAGGCGCTCTGGAACCTCGACTGGATGCTGACCATGCAGGATCCGGACGATGGCGGCGTCTATCACAAGCTCACCAACCCGGGCTTCGACGGCGTCGTGATGCCCGACGCGGCGACGGCTTCCGGCGACCGCGTCGTCGTGCAGAAGAGCACCGCCGCGGCGCTGGACTTCGCCGCGGTGATGGCCGTGGGCAGCCGCGTGTTCAAGGACTTCGAGCAGCAGCGCCCCGGCCTGTCGGCGCGCATGCTGGAGGCCGCGCGCGCGGCCTGGGCCTGGGCCCAGGCCCATCCCGACGCGATCTACCGCCAGCCGCCCGACATCCACACCGGCGACTACGGCGACCCGACCCTGGATGACGAGTTCGCCTGGGCCGCCGCCGAGCTCTACATCACCACCGGCGATGACGCGTTCTACACGGCGATGAAACCGGCGCAGACCACGATGACGGTGCCCTCGTGGGGCGACGTGCGCGGCCTGGCCTGGATGTCGCTGGCGGCGCACCGCGAGCGGCTCACCGCCGCCGCGGACCGCGCGCTGATCGAGCGCCGCATCCGCGCGCTCGCCGACGCGCTCGTCGCCAAGGGCAAGCCCTCCGCCTGGGGCGTGGGACTCGAAGAGAAGGACTTCAACTGGGGCAGCAACTCCAACGCGCTGAACAGCGCGATGGTGCTGCTGCAGGCCGACCGGCTCGACGCCCCGCGCGGCACGGCGCGGCCCTATCGCCAGGCCGCGCAGGACCTCTTCGATTACGTGCTGGGGCGCAATCCGCTGGGCATGTCAATGGTGACGGGCTTCGGCGCGCGCTCGCCGATGCATCCGCATCACCGGCCGTCCGAGGCCGACGGCGTGGCCGCGCCGGTGCCGGGCTTCGTCGTGGGCGGTGCCAACGCGGGCCAGCAGGACCTCAAGGGCTGCCCGGTGCCCTACCCGTCCCGGCTGCCGGCGCTGTCCTACCTCGACCACTTCTGCAGCTACGCCAGCAACGAGGTCGCGATCAACTGGAACGCGCCGCTCGTCTACGTGGCCGCGGCGCTCGGCGCCGATGGCGCGCGCTGAGTCCCCGATAACCGTCCACCCGCCACCGATACACAAACTGAGATCGACAAGCGCGCCGCCTCGCAGTACAAACAGCCCGCGTTCATAAATCATTCAGGAGACAAAAATGTTTCATACAGGTTTGAATCGCCGTACCTCGATCATCAAGACGCTGCTGATCGCTGGAGGCGCCACGCTGGGCCTGCTGTCCGGCGCCGCGCGCGCGCAGGACAAGGGCCTGGTCGGCATCGCGATGCCGACCAAGAGCTCGGCCCGCTGGATCGCCGACGGCGAGAACATGGTCAAGGCCTTCCAGGCCAAGGGCTACAAGACCGACCTGCAGTACGCCGAGGACGACATCCCCAACCAGCTCGCGCAGATCGAGAACCTGATCACCCGCAAGGTGAAGGTGCTGGTGATCGCGTCGATCGACGGCTCGGCGCTGTCGCCGGTGCTCCAGAAGGCGGCGGACCGCGGCATCAAGGTCGTGGCCTACGACCGGCTCATCAAGGGCACGAAGAACGTCGACTACTACGTCACCTTCGACAACTTCCAGGTCGGCGTGATGCAGGCGCAGAGCCTGGTCGACAAGCTGGGCCTGGCGCAGGGCAAGGGCCCGTTCAACATCGAGCTGTTCGGCGGCTCGCCGGACGACAACAACGCGACCTTCTTCTACGACGGCGCGATGTCGGTGCTCAAGCCCTACCTGGACAGCGGCAAGCTGGTGGTGCGCAGCAAGCAGTTCGGCATCGCCAAGGTCGGCACGCTGCGCTGGGACGCCGCCACCGCGCAGGCCCGCATGGACAACCTGCTCTCGGCCTTCTACGGCAAGGAGCGGCTGCACGCGGTGCTGTCGCCGTATGACGGCATCAGCATCGGCATCCTGTCCTCGCTCAAGGGCGCGGGCTATTGCAGCGCCAAGCTGCCCTGCCCGGTCGTGAGCGGCCAGGACGCGGAGCTGCCGTCGATCAAGTCCATCCTCAAGCACGAGCAGGCCAGCACCGTGTTCAAGGACACGCGCCAGCTGGCGCAGGCTGCCGCCTCGGTCAGCGACGAGATGCTGGCGGGCAAGGTCCCGTCCGAGATCAACGACACCAAGACCTACAACAACGGCGTGAAGGTCGTGCCCAGCGTGCTGCTCAAGCCGGTCTCGGTGGACGCGAGCAACGTCAAGCCGGTGCTGGTGGACAGCGGCTACTACAAGGAAACGCAGCTGCGTTGATCCGCGAGGGCCTGCAGTCATGAACGCGATTCCTCGGAACGGCGCGGGCCCCGGCCCGCTGCTGGAACTGCGCGGCATCACCAAGCGCTTTCACGGCGTCGCGGCTTTGGAGGAGGTCCGGTTGCGCGTGCGCGCCGGCGAGATCCATGCGCTGTGCGGTGAGAACGGCGCTGGCAAGTCGACGCTGATGAAGGTGGTGTCGGGCGTCTACCCGCATCCCGACCACGGCGGCGACTACGGTGGCGAGCTCTGCTTCGACGGCGAGGTGCGGCGCTTCGCCGGCATCGCCGACAGCGAGCGGCTGGGCATCATCATCATTCACCAGGAGCTGGCGCTGGTGCCGCAGCTCTCGATCGCGGAGAACCTGTTCCTCTGCCACGAGCCGGCGCGGCTGGGCGTCATCGACCGCGTGGAGATGCACCGCCGCGCGGTCGAGCTGCTGGCGCGGGTGGGGCTGCGCGCCTCGCCGGACACGCTGGTGGGCGAACTGGGCGTGGGTCAGCAGCAGCTGGTGGAGATCGCCAAGGCGCTGGCCAAGCGCGTGCGGCTGCTGATCCTGGACGAGCCCACCGCCAGCCTCAACGAGTCGGACAGCGACGCGCTGCTCGCGCTGCTGATGGAGCTGCGCGCGCAGGGCATCGCCTGCATCCTGATCTCGCACAAGCTCAAGGAGGTCACGCGGGTGGCCGACGGGCTGACGGTGCTGCGCGACGGGCGTTCGATCCTGAGCCTCGACTGCGCCGACGAGCCGATCAGCGAGTCGCGCATCATCCAGGCGATGGTGGGCCGCGACCTGGCGGACCGCTATCCCAAGCGCACGCCCAAGATCGGGGAGCTGCTGTTCGAGCTGCGCGACTGGCGCGCCCAGCATCCGGTGCAGGCGGGCCGCGAGGTCGTCAAGGGCGTGGACCTGACGGTGCGCCGCGGCGAGATCGTCGGCATCGCCGGATTGATGGGCGCGGGGCGGACCGAGCTCGCGATGAGCGTGTTCGGCCGCAGCTATGGCCGGCGCATCACCGGCAGCGCGCGGATGGACGGCCGCGAGGTCGATCTGTCGACGGTCCCCAAGGCGATCGCCGCGGGCCTGGCCTACGTGACGGAGGACCGCAAGTCGCTGGGCCTGCTGCTGGACGAGTCGATCGCGGTGAACACCTCGCTGGCCAACCTGCGCGCGGTCTCGCGCGCCGGCGTGCTGGACCGCGGGCGCGAGCACCAGGTCGCGCAGGACTACCGGCGCCGGCTGGCCACGCGCTGCGCCGGCGTCGACCAGAGCGTGATGCACCTGTCGGGCGGCAACCAGCAGAAGGTGGTGCTGGCCAAGTGGCTGTTCTCGCAGCCGCGGCTGCTGATCCTGGACGAGCCGACGCGGGGCATCGACGTCGGCGCCAAGTTCGAGATCTACAGCCTCATCGCCGGCCTGGCCGAGCAGGGCTGCGGCATCCTGCTGATCTCCTCGGAGATGCCCGAGCTGCTGGGCCTGTGCGACCGGCTGTACGTGATGAATGAAGGGCGGATGGTGGCGGAGTTCCCCGCCGCCGGCACGACCCAGGAAATGATCATGGGCGCCATCGTCGGCGCCGGAGAGACTGCGTATGTCTGAACCGATCGCGGCGGGCGCCACGGCGGCCGCCCGCCCTTCCCCCTCTTCGGCCGCGCCGGCTTCCGGCATCGGCCATTTCCTCAAGCGCCATCTGCGCGACTACGGGATGCTGTTGTCGCTGGTGGCGATCATGGCGCTCTTCGAGTACCTGACCGACGGGACGCTGCTCGAGCCGCTGAACCTCACCAACCTGGTCCTGCAGAACAGCTACATCGTCATCATGGCGCTGGGCATGCTGCTGGTGATCGTGGCGGGTCACATCGACCTGTCGGTGGGCTCGGTGTGCGGCTTCATCGGCGCACTGGCGGCGGTGCTGATGGTCCAGTACGGCTGGGGCGCGCTGCCGGCGGGGCTGGTGTGCCTGCTGGCGGGCGCGGTGATCGGCGCGGCGCAGGGGTGGTTCGTGGCCTACCTCGGGATTCCGTCGTTCATCGTGACGCTGGCCGGGATGCTGGTGTTCAAGGGGCTCGCGCTGGCACTGCTGCAAGGACAGTCGCTGGGGCCGTTCCCCGACAGCTTCCAGGCGCTGAGCGCGGGCTTCCTGCCGGAGCTGTTCGGCCAGGAGGATCCGCGTCCGACGACGCTGGGGCTGGGGCTGCTGCTGACGGCGGTGGCCGTGGCCGTGTCCTGGCGGCATCGCAGCGCGGCGCTGCGGCATGGGATGGAGACCGAACCCGGTCCGGTGTTCTGGCTGCGCCAGGCGCTGCTCGCCGGCGCGGTGCTGGCGATGAGCTGGCTGATGGCCTCGTACAAGGGGCTGCCGACGGTGATGGTGGTGATGGTCGGGCTGACGCTGCTCTATGACTTCGTGGCCGGACGCACGACGCTGGGGCGCCGGGTCTACGCGGTCGGCGGAAATGAAAAGGCGGCGCGGCTGTCGGGCGTGCGGACGCAGCGGATCGCGTTCCTCACCTTCGTCAACATGGGCGCGCTGGCGGCCCTCGCGGGGCTGGTGTTCGCGGCACGGCTCAATACCGCGACACCGAAGGCGGGGCTGGGATTCGAGCTCGACGTCATCGCGGCCTGCTTCGTCGGCGGAGCGTCGGCCTCGGGCGGCGTCGGGAAGATCATGGGCGCGGTCATCGGCGCCTTCGTGATGGGCGTGATGAACAACGGCATGTCCATCCTCGGCGTGGGCATCGACTACCAGCAGGTCATCAAGGGGCTCGTGCTCCTGGCGGCGGTGTTCATCGACGTCTACAACAAGCGCAAATAGAAGAACGGCCCCTCGTTTCCACGGCTCCCTCCTTCGCCCTCTCCGGCGAACGAGGGAGTTGTCGTTTCAGCGCCATACAAACCCCCTGGCTTGAACCCCTAGGTGTTTTCCTCCTATTTATTAGTTCGGCGCCCCAACTAATATCATTGTCATGGACGCGCAGGCTGCGCGGACCATACACAACAAGACAAGCAGGAGACAACGCGCATGCAACCCGACGCCGGCGGTGGCCAGCAACTGTTGAAGTCCATCAATCGGATGGCGTTGGTGCGTCACCTGTGCGCGCATCCCGGCCTGTCGCGCGCCGATCTCGCCAATGAGGTCGGCCTGACCAAGTCCACCATCACCAGCCTCGTGCGCGAACTGATCGCCGAAGGCTGGCTGATGGAGAGCAGCGTCGTCGCCACCGGCGACCTCGGCCGCCGCCCCACCCCGCTGTTCATCAGCCCGGACCGCCTGCTGATGCTGGGCGCCGAGGTCGGCATCGACGGCGTGCGCGTCGTCGCGACCTCGCTGACCGGTGAGGTCCGCGCCCGCGCGGTCTCCGGTTACGGCGCCAGCCGCAGCGCCAAGGCCTGCATCGGCGTGCTCGCCACCGTGCTGCTGAAGGTGCGCGCCCAGCTCGACCCGTCGCAGCAGATCATCGGCATCGGCGTCGGCCTGCCCGGCGGCGTGGACGAGGAACGCGGCGTGCTGAACTTCGCGCCCAACCTCGGCTGGCACGATCTGGCCGTCGGGCAACTGCTCAACGAGAAGCTCGACGGCAGCCCCCTCTCCGGCATCCCGCTCTACCTGCAGAACGAAGCCGATGTCGCCGCGCTCGGCGAGATGGAATTCAACGCCGGATCCCCCGCCGATCCGCTGCTCTACGTCTCGATCAACCAGGGCGTGGGCGCGGGCGTGATCGTCGGCGACCGGCTGCTCACCGGCGCGCGCGGCTTCGCCGGCGAGGTCGGCCACATGGTGCTGCAGATCGACGGCCCGCTGTGCTCCTGCGGCCGGCGCGGCTGCGCCGAGGCCCTGATCGGCATGCGCGCGATGCTGCGCCCCGACGAGGCCGCCGAGCTCGGCCCGCATTCACTGCCCGACATCCGCGGCCGTCTGATCGACGGCGACCGCAAGACCGCCAAGGCGGTGGACTCCGCCGGCCGCTACCTCGGCGTGCTGCTCCAGAACCTGGCGACCGCCTACGACCCCGCCTGCATCGTGCTCGGCGGCAGCGTGGTCGAGCTGGGCGAGGCCTTCCTCGACCCGGCGCTGACGACGCTCAACGACTACGCCTCGGCCGCGGGCCTGGCGCCGACCCCGGTCCGCACGTCGCGCTTCGGCGCCGACGCGGTCGCCGCCGGCGCCGCGGCGCTCGCGCGCTACCGCGTCACCCGCCCGCAGCTGCCGCTGGCCGGCGGCGCACGCGTCAATGCCGCCGCCTCCGCCGACAGCGAAGGCCAGGGCGAGGAGGCCTCGCTGTGAGCCATAACCACACCTTCCTGGGCATCGACCTCGGCACGTCCGAAGTCAAGCTGCTGCTGATCGACGCCACCGGCGCCGTGGTCGGCCGCGCCTCGTCGCCGCTGACCGTCTCGCGCCCTCAGCCGCTGTGGTCCGAGCAGGATCCCGCCGACTGGTCCACCGCCACGACGCGCGCCGTCGAGCAACTGCGCACCACCGCGCCCGAGGCCTTCTCCCGCCTGCGCGCCATCGGCCTGTCGGGCCAGATGCATGGCGCCGTGCTGCTGGATGCCCAGGACCGCGTGTTGCGCCCGGCCATCCTCTGGAACGACGGCCGCAGCCATGCCGAATGCGAGGCCCTGACCGCCGCCGCGCCGCGCCTGCACGAGATCGCCGGCAACCTCGCGATGCCCGGCTTCACCGCGCCCAAGCTGCTGTGGGTGCGCGCGCACGAGCCGGAGATCTTCGACCGTGTCCGCACCGTGCTGCTGCCCAAGGACTACCTGCGGCTGCTGCTCACCGGCGAAAAGGTCAGCGACCCGTCCGACGCCGCCGGCACGCTGTGGCTGGACGTGGCGCGCCGCGACTGGTCCGATGAACTGCTCGCCGCCACCGGCCTGACGCGCGCCCACATGCCGCGCCTGGTCGAGAGCAACGCGCCCTCCGGCGTGCTGCGCGGCGAGCTCGCCGCCGCCTGGGGCGTGGCCGGGGACGTCGTCGTGGCCGGAGGTGCCGGCGACAACGCGGCGAGCGCCATCGGCATCGGCGCCACCGCGCCGGGCACCGGCTTCGTGTCCATGGGCACCTCGGGCGTGCTGTTCGTCGTCAACGACCGCTTCCGTCCCAATCCCGCTTCCGCGGTGCACGCCTTCTGCCACGCGCTGCCGCAGCGCTGGCATCAGATGAGCGTGATGCTCACCGCCGCGAGCGCGCTGCGCTGGTTCTGCCAGCTCAGCGGCACGACCGAGACCGCGCTGCTCGAGGAGATCGAGGCGCTCAGCCCGGCCGAGCTGGCCGCCGCGCCGCTGTTCCTGCCCTACCTCGCCGGCGAGCGCACGCCTCACAACGACCCCTTCGCCACCGGCGCCTTCCACGGCCTGACGCACGAGACGCGCCGCGCGCACGCGGGCTACGCGGTGCTGGAAGGCGTCGCCTTCGGCATGGCCGACGGCCTGGCCGCGCTGCGCGCCGCGGGCACCTCGGTGGACCGCCTGTCCATCGTCGGCGGCGGCGCGCGCAGCGGCTTCTGGGCCCAGCTGATGGCCGACGCGCTCGGCGTCGAGATCGTCCGCCACGCCGATGCCGACGCGGGCGGCGCGCTGGGCGCCGCGCGGCTGGGCCGCATGGCCGCCGGCGCGGGCGTCGACGAATCCTGCCCCCCGCCTCCGATCACCGACCGTTGCACGCCCGCGCCCGCGCGGCAGGACGTGCTCGCCCGACGGCTCGCCGTCTTCCGCGCCTTGTACGCGCCGCTGCGCGCGCTGCCGCCGATCCGGCCCTGAGCGCCCCCACCCGAGCGCCTGGCCACGAGGCCCGGCGCCGGCCCCTGCCACGCTTCGACATCGCAGTTCCGCCATGACCAGCTACTTCTCGCACATCGCTCCGATCCGCTACCAGGGCCCCGCCTCCGACGAGGCGCTCGCCTTCCGCCACTACGACAAGGACCGCATCGTCCTGGGCAAGACCATGGCCGAGCACCTGCGCTTCGCGGTCTGCTACTGGCACACCTTCTGCTGGAACGGCCTGGACCCCTTCGGCGGCGGCACCTTCGAGCGCCCCTGGTTCCAGGGCGGCTCGCCGATGGAGCTGGCGCGCCAGAAGGCCGATGCCGCCTTCGAATTCTTCGAGAAGCTGGGCGCCCCCTACTACTGCTTCCATGACCGCGACGTCGCCCCCGAAGGCGCCACGCCCAAGGAGAGCCACGAGAACCTGCTGCGCCTGGTCGACGTGCTGGGCGAGCACCAGCAGCGCACCGGCATGAAGCTGCTGTGGGGCACGGCCAACCTGTTCAGCCACCGCCGCTTCATGTCCGGCGCGGCCACCAATCCCGATCCCGAGATCTTCGGCCTGGCCGCGCTGCAGGTGCGCGATGCGATGGACGCCACCATGCGCTTGGGCGGCGAGAACTACGTGCTGTGGGGCGGCCGCGAGGGCTACGAGACCCTGCTCAACACCGACATGGGGCGCGAGTTCGACCAGATGGGCCGCTTCCTCAACATGGTCGTCGAGTACAAGCACCGCAAGGGCTTCAAGGGCACCATCCTGCTCGAGCCCAAGCCGCGCGAGCCGTCCAAGCATCAGTACGACTTCGACACCGCCACCGTCTACGGCTTCCTGGCGCGTTACGGCCTGGAGAAGGAAGTCAAGGTCAACATCGAGGCCAACCACGCCACGCTGTCGGGCCACAGCTTCGAGCACGAGATCGCCACCGCCGCCGCGCTGGGCATCCTGGGCAGCATCGACATGAACCGCGGCGACGCGCAACTGGGCTGGGACACCGACCAGTTCCCGCACAACGTGCCCGAACTGGCCATCGCGGTCTATCACATCCTGCAGGCCGGCGGCCTGGGCAGCGGCGGCTTCAACTTCGACGCCAAGGTGCGCCGCCAGTCCATCGACGCCGAGGACCTCTTCCACGGCCACGTCGGCGGCATGGACGTGTGCGCCCGCGCGCTGCTGATGGCCGAGCAGATGATCGTCGACGGCCGCCTGGCGCGCCATGTCGCCGACCGCTATGCCGGCTGGGACGCCGCGCCCGCGCGCGACATCCTGGAAGGCCGCGTCGCGCTGGACCAGCTCGCCGACCGCGTGCTGGCGCGCAACACCGATGTTGCGCCGCGCTCCGGCCGGCAGGAGTATCTCGAGAACCTCGTCAACCGCTTCAACGCCTGAAGCAACAAGCCCGGCGGACCGCGTCGTCCAGCGGCCCGCCGATCCCTGTCCCTTCCCTTCATTCCTTTTCCCGCAGTACCGATCCCGAGCCCGGAAACCGCCTCCCCGCCAGAGGTCACGCCGTCAGAGCGGACCCGCACCTAACAGACTGGAGACATCATGAGCACTTGCCAGCGGACCGCCGTGTCCCTCGCTGCCGCGCAGGCGGCCGTCCTCCTTGGTGGCATGGCCGCCGGTATCGCCTTCGCCCAGGCGGTCCCCGCGCCCAAGCCCGAGCCCAAGCCGGAACCCACCACGCAGATCGAGACCGTCGTGGTCTCGGGCAAGCGCGCCGCGCTCAGCTCGGCGCAGAAGATCAAGCAGAACTCGGACGAGATCGTCGACTCCATCGTTGCCGACGACATCGGCAAACTGCCCGACCGCTCGGTCACCGAAGTGCTGCAGCGCGTCGTGGGCGTCACCATGGACCGCACCATGGCCAAGGGCGACCCCGAGCACTTCTCCGTCGAAGGCTCCGGCATCTCCATCCGCGGCCTGACCTACGTGCGCTCGGAAATGAACGGCCGCGACTCGTTCTCCGCCAACGGCGGCCGCTCGCTCAACTTCGAGGACGTCCCGCCCGAACTGATGGCCGCGGTCGACGTCTACAAGAACCCCTCGGCCGAGCAGATCGAAGGCGCCATCGGCGGTCTGGTCAACTTGCGCACCGCGCTTCCGTTCGATTTTGACGGCCTCAAGACAGCGTTGTCACTGCAGACGACGTACTCGGACCTGAAGGAGAAGTCCTCGCCGAGCGCCTCCGGCATGGTGAGCAACCGCTGGAAGACCGACCTGGGCGAGTTTGGCGCGCTGCTCAACATCGCCAGCTCGCGCAGCGGCACGCGCACCGACGCCTTCCAGGTCGAGCCCTACTATCCGCGCACCGACGCGGTGGCTGGCCAGCCGGCCGGCACCACGCTGTGGGTGCCCAAGGGTTCGCAATGGCGCACGCTGGAGTTCGACCGCAAGCGCCAGGGCCTGTACGGCGCGCTGCAATGGAAGAAGGACGACGTCGACTCCAACATCACCTACTTCCGCAGCAAGTACCGGATGCAGTGGGACGAGCGCGCCCTGTTCGCGCAGACCGACCCGTACAAGCTGCAGGTCAGCAACGGCGTGTTCGACGACAACGGCCGTTTCCTCTACGGCACGCTGCGCAACAGCGACGGTTCGCCGGTGAACTTCGGCGCCGACACGCGCAGCGCGTATCGCAACTCGCAGACGCAGGACCTGGCCTGGAAGCTGAACTGGCGCGCCAACGACAAGTGGTCGTTCTCGTCGGACCTGCAGTACATCCGCGCCACCACCGACAGCTTCGATTCCACCGTGGCCACCGGCGCGCAGATGGCCGAGGAGACCGTCGACCTGCGCAGCGGCCGGCCGCAGCTGATCTTCACCGACGCGCAGCGCGCGGCGCTGGCCGATCCGTCGCAGTACTACTGGGCCTTCACGATGGAGCACCAGGACAAGTCCAAGGCGACGGAGAAGGCCTGGAAGGGCGATGCCCGCTACAAGTTCGATGAGGGCTTCCTGCAGGACCTGCGCTTCGGCGTGCGCTTCACCGAGCGTGACGCCACCACCACCAACACGGTGCCGGGCTACAACTGGTCGGCCATCACGCAGCCGTGGCAGGGCGAGATCAGCCACCTGGCCTACCTGAACGATCCACGCTTCAACTCGAACGCCTACCTGTACAGCTTCAACAACTTCTTCAGCGGCAAGGCCTCGGTCCCGTCGCTGATCTTCCCGACGGTGGCCACGACCTCCGGCTACCCGGACAGCTACGCGGCGCTGCACAAGTACCACGACATCCTGTGCGCCGAGAAGAACGGCGGCGACGCCTCGTCCTGCGGCACGTGGACGCCGGCCTCCTTCGGCACCGACCCGGCCGGCACCAACAATCAGCGCGAGCGCACGCAGGCCGCCTTCGCGCAGCTGCGCTTCGGCATGGACGACTGGAAGTACCCGGTGGACGGCAACGTCGGCCTGCGCGTGGTGCGCACCGAGTCGCGCGCCGACGGCTACACCGTCTTCACCAGCAAGCAGGTGCCCACGGGCGCGACCGGCGTGCCGGTGCCGGTGATCCCGAACTTCTCGGAAGCCGGCACCTTCAGGAACAGCTACACCGACGCGCTGCCCAGCCTGAACCTGCGGATGAAGGCCAATGAGAAGCTGCAGTTCCGCTTCGCGCTGGGCAAGGGCATTTCGCGGCCGGACTTCAGCCAGCTGCAGGCCTACACGACGATGTCGCAGGACTTCACCTCGACGACGACGAACGGCCAGACGGTGGTGAGCAACGTGACGCAGACCGGCACGGCCTCGGGCAATCCGATGCTCAAGCCGATCAAGTCCACGCAGGGCGACATCACCGCCGAGTGGTACTTCGACCGCACCGGCTCCCTGACCTTCGCGGCCTTCCACAAGCAGCTCAAGGACATCATCCTCAACCAGACCTTCATCAAGCAGATCCCCGACGCGACGGGGCAGATGCAGAACTTCGTCACCACCGGCCCGATCAACGGCGGCAAGGGCCGCGCGACCGGCTTCGAAGTGGCCTTCCAGACCTACTTCGACAAGCTGCCGGGCTGGCTGGCGGGCTTTGGCATCCAGGCCAACTACACCTACGTCGACAGCAAGACCAAGCTCTACGACCCGGTGGGCAGCGCCTACTGCTCGGGCGGCAACTCGGCGTCCAACCTGAACCTCAACCTGAACGGCTGCGACACGGATGGCCGCACCTTCGGCAACCTGCCGCTGCAGAACCTGTCGAAGAACGCGTACAACCTGGCGCTGCTGTATGACCGCGGCGACATCTCGGCACGGCTGGCCTACAGCTGGCGCTCGAAGTACCTGCAGGCGGTCAACGTCAACGGCACGCAGGGCGGCGACGGCACGGACACCAACCCGCAGAGCCCGACCAACGGCCAGCACAACGTGGCCTGGGGCCTGCCGGTGTGGGCGGACTCCTACGGGCAGCTGGACGCGGGCGTGTACTACAAGTTCAACGACCACGTGACCTTCGGTCTGGAGGGCCAGAACCTGACCAACGCGACCTACAAGCAGCTGATGCAGCAGCACTTCGGCACCGTGGGCCGCGCCTGGTTCGACACCGGCCGCCGCTACACGCTCACGGCCCGCATGAGCTTCTGAGGTCCTGGATGACGCCACGTCCCCGCTCCGTCCGCCGGTCGCGGCTGCACGCCGCGATCGCGTCGATGACCGCCCTCGCCGCGCTGTCGGCCTCGCTGGCCGGCGCCGCGGCGGCGGCCGAGCCGCCGCGCCTGATCGAGCGCGACGGCCGCCATGCGCTGCTCGTCGATGGCAAGCCGTATCTCGTGCTGGGCGCGCAAGTGCACAACTCGAGCAATTCGGTGGAGGCGCTCAAGCAGGTGTGGCCGGCCGTCGCCGACGCGAAGGCCAATACCGTCGTCGTGCCCGCAGCGTGGGAGCAGATCGAGCCGGCCGAAGGCCGCTTCGACTTCAGCTTCATCGACACGCTGCTGGCCCAGGCGAGGGAGCGCGGCGTGCGCGTCGTCCTGTTGTGGTTCGCGACCTGGAAGAACACCAGCCCGCAGTACGCGCCGGCCTGGGTCAAGCTGGACAACGCGCGCTTCCCGCGCATGCTCGATGAACAGGGCAAGCCGAGCTACTGCCTGTCGCCGTTCGGCGCGGAGACGCTGGCGGCGGACAAGCGCGCCTTCGTCGCGCTGATGAGCCACCTCAAGCAGGTCGACGAGGCCCGCACGGTGATCATGGTGCAGGTGCAGAACGAGGTCGGCACCTATGGCCTGGCGCGCGATCACGGCGCGGCCGCGAACCGCGCCTTCGCCGCCGCGGTGCCGGCCGAGGTGCTGCGGCTGCAGAAGCCGCCGGCCGGCGCGGGGCGCAAGGCGGCGGGATCGTGGACCGAGGTCTACGGCGACTACGCCGAGCAGTACTTCCACAGCTGGGCGATCGCGCGCTACATCGGCGAGATCGCGGCCGCGGGCCGCGAGGTCCACGACCTGCCGATGTTCGTCAACAACGCACTGCGCGACCCGCTCGGGCCGGTGGCGCCGTGGAAATCGGACTTCGCCAGCGGCGGCCCGACCCACGACGTGATCGGCATCTACAAGGCCGCGGCGCCGAAGATCGACATCGTCGGCCCCGACATCTACATGCCGGAGTCGGCCAAGGTCGAAGCGATCCTGTCCCAGTTCCAGCGCCGCGACAACGCGCTGTGGGTGCCGGAGATCGGCAACGCCGAGACCTACGCCCGCTATCACTACGCCATCCTCGGCCGCGGCGCCATCGGGGTGGCGCCCTTCGGCGTCGACTACGCCGACTACAGCAACTACCCGCTGGGATCGCCGCACACCGACGCCCGCATGACGGCACCGATCACCGCGGTCTATGGCAGCTTCGCGCCGATGGCCTCGCAGTGGGCGCAATGGGCGCTGGAGGGCCGCACGCACGGCGTGGCCGAGGGCGACGACCGCCAGCCCCAGACGCTCGCGCTCAAGGGCTGGACCGCCAAGGTCAGCTTCGGCGAGTGGCAGTTCGGCGAGCGCAGCTGGCCGCAGTTGAAGAACGACGCCCCGCCGTCGGCCGCGAAGCCGGGCGGTGGTGTCGCCATCGCGCAGATCGGCGAGGACGAATTCATCGTCACCGGCCAGCGCGCCCGCGTGCGCTTCGAGGCCGACGCCTCGTTCAAGGGCCTGGGCACGATGCTGATCCACGCGCAGGAGGGCCGCTTCGGCGCGGACGGCCGCTGGACCACGCTGCGCAACTGGAATGGCGACCAGGTCGACTGGGGCCTGAACCTGCCGGCGACGCCCACGGTGCTGCGCGTCAAGCTCGGCCGCTACTGATCCTCGAGGAACCGCGCATGCAACGCCGCCGCTTCATCGCCCGCACCGCCGGCCTGGCCGCCGTCAGCGGCGCCCTGCCCGCCGTGCCCGCGCTGTCGGGCGCGCTCGCCGCGACCGTGGCGGGCGGCACCGGCGCCGTGCCCTACGACTGGCGCAGCGTGCCCTTCGGCGGCGGCGGCTTCGTCGACGGCTTCGTCTTTCATCCGCGCGAGGCCGGGCTGCTGTACTGCCGCACCGACATCGGCGGCGCCTACCGCTTCGATCCGAAGGCGCGGCGCTGGTGGCCGCTGCTGGACCACCTCGACAAGGCCGACGCCGACCTGATGGGCGTCCTGAGCGTCGCGGTCGATCCGAATGACGCCGACCGCGTCTACCTGGCCTGCGGCCTCTATCTGCGCAAGGACGTGCGCGATGGCGCGCTGCTCGCATCGAGCGACCGCGGCCGCACCTGGACCAGGCATGAGCTGGGCCTGAAGATCGGCGGCAACTCGCCCGGGCGCGGCAGCGGCGAGCGGCTGCAGGTCGATCCCTGGATGGGCGAGGTGCTTTACCTCGGCAGCTCGCAGGACGGGCTGCTCAAGAGCACCGACCGCGGCCGCAGCTTCCAGCCGCTGCCCTTCCCCGCCAAGCATGTGTCGCTGGTGCTCGTCGATCCGGCGAGCGGCGCCGCGGGCAAGGCGGCCACGCGGATCTACGCAGGCAGCCACGATCAGCCGGGGCTGTACGTCTCCGAGGACGGCGGCCGCAGCTTCGCCCGCGAGCCCGGCACGCCCGCGATGGCGCCGCAGCGCGCGGCGATCGGACCCGATGGCGTGCTCTACGTGAGCTTCGCCGGCAGCGATGCGCCGCAGGCGGTCAACCCGAGCTACGCCTCGCGCGGCGGCGTGTGGAAGCGCGAGTCGCGCGGCGGCAAGGCGGTCTGGACTGAGATCACGCCGGTCAAGCCCGGCCAGGGGCTCAAGGGCTTCGGCTACTCCGGGCTGGACGTGGATCGCCGCCGGCCCGGCCGGCTGATCGTCTCGACGATCGAGCGCTGGCTCGATGGCGACGACCTGTTCCTCAGCGAGGACGGCGGCGCGAGCTGGACCGCGATCGGCGCGCGCTCGAAGCACGACATCGAGTCGCGCCCCTGGCTGGCCAATTACAAGCGCGCGACGCGCCGGCCCGATCCGATGGGGCATTGGATCGCCGACGTGAAGCTCGATCCGCAGGACGGCAGCCGCGCGGTCTACGGCACCGGCTACGGCGTGTGGATGACCGACACGCTGGCCGCGGCGACGAGCGCGCCGGCCGGCACCGTCGCATGGCGCTTCGAGGTCGAGAACCTCGAGGAAACGGCGACGCTGGAGATCAAGAGCCCGTCCGGCGGCGCGACGCTGCTGGCGGCGATGGGCGACGTCTCCGGCGCCGCCTGGGACGACCTGGCGAAGAACCCGTCGACCGGCCTCTTCGCGCCGAGCAACGAGACCAACCGCTCCGTCGACGCGGCGGAGCTGGAGCCGCGCGTGCTGGCGCGTACCTCGGACCACGCGCCGACCGGCGGCTATGTCTCCGTCGATGGCGGCGTGAGCTGGCGCGCCTTCGGCCCCTCGCCGCGCGACGCGAAGAATGCGCAGGGCCATCGCGCGGCGACGGGCATGGTCGCCGTCAGCGCCAAGGGCGGCTTCCTGGTGTGGGCGCCGGAGCGCCAGAGCGCGATGTGGTCCAAGGACAAGGGCCGCAGCTGGGTCCGCTGCGAAGGCTGGCCCGAGGATCGCGACCCGCTGCTGGCACCGATCGCGGACCGCGCGATCGAGGGCGTGTTCTACGTGCTCGACCGCGCGCAGGGACGCGTGCTGACCAGCGTCGACGGCGGCCAGCGCTTCCAGCCGGCCATCGAGGGGCTGCCGCGGCTCGCGGACTTCCAGTACGGACAGCTGCTGTGCGCGCCCGGCCGCGGCCGCGACCTGTGGCTCGCGCTGCCCGATGGACTCTTCCACCTGCCCGCCGTGGACCAGCCGATGCAGCCGGCCAAGCCGGTCGCCGAGGCCTGGATGATGGCGCTGGGCAAGGCCGCCGCCGGCGCCTCGTACCACGCGATCTACGTCTGGGGCCGCGTGTCGGTGGGCGGCGCCTCGCCGGCCGAGGGCTTGTTCCGCAGCGACGACGCGGGCCAGAGCTTCGTGCGCGTCGGTGACGACCTGCATCGCTACGGCCGATTGCTGGCGATGGCCGCCGACCCGCTCGAGCACGGCACCGTGTTCCTCGCGCCGCATGGGCGCGGCGTCGTGGTCGGCAAGCCGAGGGCTTCCACATGATCGGACCGCGCGCCGCCTGGATCGTCCAGCCGCTCGCGCGGCTGATGGCCGCGGCCGCAACGGCCACGGCCGTCGCCGCGGCCATGGCGCCGATGGCGGCAACGGCCTCGGAGCTGCGCCTGTTCGAGCGTGCGCCCGCGCCCGACACCGCCGAGGGCTGGGAACGCCGCGCGCTGCCGATCGGCAATGGGCGGCTCGGCGCGATGCTGTTCGGCGGCCTGGCGCGTGATCGCGTGCAGTTCAACGAGAACACGCTGTGGACCGGCGACAGCCGCACGATGGGCGCCTATCAGCCCTTCGGCGACCTGGTGCTGACGCTGCCGGGACATGAGGCCGGGTCCGAGCTCGAGGCGGCCGCCTATCGGCGCGAACTCGACATCGGCGACGCGGTCCATCGCGTCAGCTACACGCGCGGCGGCGTCCGCTTCACGCGCGAGGCCCTCGCGAGCCATCCCGCGCAGGCCATCGTGCTGCGGCTGAGCGCGGACCGGCCCGGGCAGTACAGCGGCTCGCTCGCGCTGACCGATCGCCATGGCGCGCGCCTCAGCGCCGAGGCCGCGGCCGGCGCGCGCCTGACGTCGACCGGCGCGCTGCCGAACGGCATGCGCTACGCGGCGCAGGCGCGCGTGATCGCCGAAGGCGGCTCCATCCGCGTCGACGGCGATCAACTCGTCTTCAGCGGCTGCGACGCGCTGACCGTGGTGCTCGGCGCCGGCACCAGCTACCTGCCCGACGCGGCCAAGGGTTTCGACAGCGGCACCGACCCGCTGCCGCGCGTCGCCGCGCAGGTCGACGCGGCCGCCGCCCAGCCCTGGACCGCGCTGCTCGCGCAGCACGTGGCCGACCATCAACGCTTCTTCGCGCGGCTGGCGCTGGACCTCGGGCGCAGCGGCGAGGAGCGCCGCGCGCTGCCCACCGGCGAACGCCTGCGCCGCTACACGGTCGAGGGCGGCGACCCCGAACTCGAGGCGCTGCACGCGCAGTACGGCCGCTATCTGCTGATCGCCAGCTCGCGCGACTCGCTGCCGGCCAACCTGCAGGGCCTGTGGAACGACAGCCTCACGCCGCCGTGGAGCTCGGACTACCACACCAACATCAACGTCCAGATGAACTACTGGCCGGCGGAGACGGCCAATCTGGCGGAGATGGCGCGGCCCTTCTTCGGCTTCGTGCAGAGCCAGATCCCGGTGTACCGCCGCGTGGTCGCCGAGACCGCCGAACGCGCGCTGGCCACAGCCGCCGCCGGCGCGGCCAGCGGCGCGACGTCGAGCGAGCCCATTCCCATTGGCGCCCATGCCGGCGAGGCCCGCCCGCCCGAGGAACGCTTCCTGACCGCGCAAGGCCGCCCGGTGCGCGGTTGGACCGTGCGCACCGAGTCCAATCCGTTCGGCGGCATGGGCTACCTCTGGAACAAGACCGGCAACGCCTGGTACCTGCAGCACTTCTGGGAGCATTACGCCTTCGGCGGCGACACGCGCCAGTTGCGCGAGGTCACGCTGCCGCTGATGAAGGAGGTCGTCGCCTTCTGGGAGGACCAGCTCAAGCCGCTGCCTGACGGCCGGCTGGTCGCGCCGATGGGCTGGTCGCCGGAGCACGGCCCGGTCGAAGATGGCGTCAGCTACGACCAGCAGATCCTGTGGGACCTGTTCAACAACGCGGTCGCGGCCGCCGAGGCGGCCGGCAACGAACGCGCGTGGCGCGATCACGTCGCGGCGCTGCGCGACCGGCTCGCCGGTCCGAAGGTCGGCAGCTGGGGCCAGTTGCTCGAATGGCTGGACGAGAAGCGCGATCCCGTGCTCGACACGCCGGGCGACACCCACCGCCATGTGTCCCATCTGTTCGCGCTGTTCCCGGGGCGGCAGATCTCGCCGGTGCGCACGCCCGCCCTGGCGGCTGCGGCGCGCCGCACGCTCCAGGCGCGCGGCGACGCGGGCACCGGCTGGTCGATGGCCTGGAAGATGGCGTTCTGGGCGCGGCTGGGCGACGGCGACCACGCCTACCGCATGCTGCGCGGCCTGCTGGCCACGCCCGGCGCCCGCGCGGCGGAGCAGGCCGGCCCCGGCACCGAGTCCAACAACGCCGGCGGCACCTATCCCAACCTGCTCGACGCGCATCCGCCGTTCCAGATCGACGGCAACTTCGGCTACACGGCCGCGGTCATCGAGATGCTGCTGCAGTCGCATGCCGGTGAGCTGCAGTTGCTGCCCGCCCTGCCCGCCGCCTGGCGCGAGGGCCATGCCAGCGGCCTGCGCGCGCGCGGCGGCATCGAGGTCGATCTGGCCTGGTCCGCCGGCCGCGTGACCGCGGTCACGCTGCGCGCGCCGGCGGCATCGGCCGAGGGCTTCTCTGGCACGCGGCGCGTCATCGTGCGCGCCGGCCCGCACCGCGTGACCCTTCAGCTCAAGCCCGGAGAGACGCGGCGCCTCGATGCCCGGCTCCGTCCGGTCCGATGAACCCGGCGCTCTGATCGATCCGCCCCCCATTTCCTCGACACCATGAAGCTGAGCCCGATCCTCCTGTCCGCCTCCGCCGCCGCGCTGTCCTGCCTGGCCCCCGGCGCACGGGCGGCCGATGCGCCGCCGGCGGCGCCCGCCGATGAGCTGCGCCTGTTCGTCGGTCAGCCGATGAAGGGCTACCAGCTGACCATCGGCGACTTCGAACGCAGCGCGCCGCTGACCGGCGACCGCGCCGAGGCACCGCCCGCGCCGGCGTCCCCGGCCCAGGCCCAGCCCTCCACCACGCGGATCTCGGCGCGGCGCAGTGGCAAGGACGGCGCGCGCGACGCGGTCACGATGACCTGGCAGGACGCCTGGTACGCGAGCCTGCGCGTGACCGGCGGCGCGCCGCTGGACCTGCGCCCCTACCTCGCGCACGGCACGCTGGAGTTCGACATCGACGTCAAGGACCTGCACCAGGGCGGGCTCTCGTTCAAGCTGGCCTGCGGCGACGGCTGCGAGCGCAAGGTCAACCATCTGCTGCCGGGCCGCGCGCTCGAGGGCAAGGGATGGCAGCGGCTGTCGTTCGCGCTGTCGTGCTTCCATCGCGAGGGCGACGACTTCAGCCGCGTCACGCTGCCGTTCTCGGTCGAGACCGGCGGACGCGGCGAGCTGTCGATCGCCAACGTGCGCGTGCTGCGGCGCGGACAGGCCAACGCGGTCTGCGCGGACTACCGCACCGAGTCGGTCACGCCCTCGCCGCTGCTGCAGTCCTGGTCGCTGGACTGGTGGATGCCGCGCCACGAGCAGAAGCTGGCGGAGATCCGCGCGATGCGCGCGGCGGGCAGGAACCCGCAGGTCGTGTTCATCGGCGACTCCATCACCCAGGGCTGGGAAGACGCGGGCAAGGCCGTCTGGGCCGAGCACTACGCCCGCTACGACGCGCTGGCGCTGGGCTTCGGCGGCGACCACACCGAGAACGTGCTGTGGCGCCTGCAGCACGGGGAGATCGACGGCATCGCGCCCAAGCTCACCGTGCTGATGATCGGCACCAACAACACCGGTGACCGGCAGGACGCGCCGGCCGCCACCGCCGCCGGCATCCGCCGCCTGATCGACGAGATCCGCATGCGCCAGCCCGCCAGCAAGATCCTGCTGCTGGCGATCTTCCCGCGCGATCCCAAGCCCGATGGCCGCGCACGCGTGCTCAACAACGAGATCAATGCGCTGATCCGCGGCTTCGCCGACGGGCAGGCCGTGCACTTCCTGGACATCGGCGCGGCGCTGACGAATCCCGACGGCACGCTCTCGCCCGAGGTCATGCCCGACTGGCTGCACCCGAACGAGAACGGCTACCGCCTCTGGGCGCAGGCGATGAAGCCGACGCTGACGCGCCTGCTGGACGAATCCCGCTGAGCAGCCGCCACCGCGCTGCCCTCCCCCTTCCACCCTGACATCACGAGCAGTCCCTTGAGTTCCACCACCGCCTCCTCCCTGTCCTCGCCGCTGACGACCCTCACGCCGCTGCCGGCGTTCGGCTACGCCACGCCCTTCCCCGACACCTTCGTGTTCGGGGTGTCCGCCTCCGCGCCGCAGATCGAGGGCGCCGCCTTCGAAGGCGGCAAGGGCGAGTCCAACTGGGACCGCTTCAGCCGCCAGCCTGGCGCCGTGCACGACGGCGACACGCTGGACGTGGCCGTCGACCACTACCACCGCTTCGACGAGGACTTCGCGCTGATGGCCTCGCTGGGCCTGAAGGACTACCGGATGTCGATCGCCTGGCCGCGCATCATTCCGGACGGCACCGGCGCGGTGAACGAGGAAGGCATCGCCTTCTACCGCCGGCTCTTCGCCAGCCTGCGCAAGCACGGCATCACGCCATGGGTGACGCTGTTCCACTGGGACCTGCCGATGGCGCTGGAGGAGCGCGGCGGCTGGACCTCGCGCGAGACGGTCGACGCCTTCGCGCGCTACGCCGAGGTCGTCGTCAAGGCCTTCGCCGATGACGTGAAGCACTGGATCACGCTCAACGAGATCCGCTGCTTCACGATGCTGGCCTACGGCTTCGGCACCAAGGCGCCGGGCCGCCGCGAGCCCGAGGCGGTCGTCAACCAGACCTACCACCACGCGATCGTGGCCCATGGCCACGCGGTGCGCGCGGTGCGCCTGCACGGCGGCGCCGGCGCCAAGGTCGGCCTGACCGACAACTGCGACGTCAGCGTGCCGGTCAGCGAAAGCCCCGAGGACATCGCCGCCGCGACCGCCTGGTTCCGCGACCGCAACGCCCACATCCTGGGCGCGATCCACGCGGGCCACTATCCAGAGTCCTACCTGCAGCGCGTTGGCGACGCGGCGCCCAAGGTGCTGCCGGGCGACTTCGAGCTGATCAGCCAGCCGACCGATTTCCTCGGCCTGAACATCTACACGGGCCACTACGTGCGGGCGGCCGGCAACGCGGCCGGCTATGAGCAGCTCGCGCTGCCGAAGAACTACCCGCGCGCCGATCCGCCGTGGCTGCACCTGGTGCCGCAGTCGATGTACTGGGCGCCGCGGATGGTGGCCGAGCTCTACGGCCACCGCTCGATCTACATCACCGAAAACGGCTGCGGCTACGACGACGAGCCGGTCATCGGCGGCGAGTGCCACGACCTGCACCGGCGCGACTTCCTGCGCGGCCACCTGCGCGAGCTGCATCGCGCCATCGGGGACGGCGTGCCGGTGGACGGCTACTTCCTGTGGTCCTTCATCGACAACTTCGAATGGGAGGACGGCTACCAGCGGCGCTTCGGCATCGTGCATTGCGACTACGGCACGCAGGTCCGCACGCCCAAGCTGTCGGCGCGCTACTACGCGCGGATCGTCCAGGAACGCCGCATCCTCTGAGGACCGCCATGAGCGCCACCAGTCTGACCTCCTCCGACGCCGGCACCGCGCCGGCACCGCACGTGATCCGTCCCGCCGACCGCGTGCCGATGCCGCAAAAGGTCGGCTACGGGCTCGGCTCGATGATCGACCTGTGGGGCCACTGGCTCTACGCGTCGCTTGCCTTCCACGTCTTCAACGTGTTCCTGGGCGTCGCGCCGGGCCTGATCTCGACGGCGCAGATGATCAAGATCTTCATCGACGCCGCGTCCGATGCGATCTTCGGCTGGATCTCCGACAACACCCGCACGCGCTACGGCCGGCGGCGGCCCTTCATCCTGGTCGGCGGCGTGCTGGCGGGCGTCGGCCTGCCGCTGATGTTCGCCGTCGGCCGCGGGTGGACGGACATGCAGTACTTCACGTTCATGGTCATCTCCACCGCCATCTACGTGCCGGTGATGAGCTGCTTCAACATGCCGTGGCTGAGCCTGGGCTCGGAGATGACGCCGGACTATCACGAGCGCACCAACGTGATGTCCATCAAGAACGCGATCCAGAAAGCGCCGGAGCTGGCGATGTTCTTCGCCGCGCAGTTCACGACGCTGGCGTGGTTCCATGGGGCGGACGGCAAGCCCGACATCCTGCGCGGCGCGCAGACCTACTGCGCGCTGCTGGGCGCGGTGATGGTGGCGGTGTCCATCGTGATGTTCATGACGGTGCGCGAGCGCTACTACGAGAAGCTGGTGGCGCACTCGCAGACGCACATCCCCTTCGCCGACACGCTGTGGCGCACGCTGCGCTGCCGGCCGTTCCGGCACATCCTGGGGATGATGCTGGCTTACGGCATCGGCACGGCGATGGTGTCGGCGCTGGGCTACTACGCCACCGTCTACTACGTGTGCAAGGGCGACATCGCGCTGGCGACCAAGTGGAACACCGCGATGGGCGTGGCCGGCATGGTGTTCGGCTTCATCGGCATCCCGTTCTTCAACTACATCGCGCGGCGGCATGGCAAGCGCGCGGCGCTGGCGCTGGTGTTGTCGCTGGCGATCTGCGCCTTCATCGGCGACTGGTGGCTCTACGACCCGGAGCGCCCCGCGCTGCAGCTGCTGGCCTGCGGCTTCGTCGCCTTCACCGGCGCGGGCTTCTGGACGCTGTATGGATCGACCGTGGCCGACGTCATCGACTACGACGAGCTGCAGACCGGCCAGCGCCGCGAGGGCTCGTTCGCGGCCTGCCAGTCGTGGATTTCCAAGGTCGGCATCGCGCTGGGCGTCGGCGCGTCGGGCTGGATCCTGCAGTTCACCGGCTTTGATTCGAAGCTGCCGGTGCAGAGCGAGCACGCCATCTTCATGATCCGCATCCTGCTGTCCGGCATCCCGGTGCTGGGGCTGCTGCTGGCGCTGATCTCGGTGTCGCGCTTCGAGCTGACCGAGCGTGGCATGGCCGAGATCCGCACCCGCCTGGAGGCGCAGCGCGGCGCGGTCTGAAGGTCTTTTGACTGCAGGCCGGCCGCGGGGCCGGCGCTCGGCTTCTCTGCTGTCTATCGAGTTTTCCAGAGTCCTCACCGGACCATGCGCGCAATGGCGCGCATGCCCATCACAACTCACGGAGACAAGACGATGAAGGCAAGAACCCTGGCCGCGCTGCTGATGGCGGCGACCGGCCTGACGAGCGGATGGGTGGCGAGCGCGCAGAGCTGCTCGCCGACGGCGATCAATCCCTACGTCAGGGTCGGGAGCGGCGCCTGGAGCAACACCTCGTCGGCGACGGTGGCCGCGGGTGGCACGCTGACGCTCGGACCGCAGCCGACCAGCGGCGGATCCTGGGCCTGGTCCGGCTGCGGCGCGTCGGCGACCACGCGCGAGCTGGGCCTGACCGCGAAGGCCAGTTGCACGGCGGTGGCCACCTACACCAACAGCTGCGGCGCGAAGTCCACCCAGAACTTCGCGATCACGGTGCCCGGCATGCGGGACCTGACCAGCCTGCAGCTGTCCAAGCTGATGGGCGCGGGCTGGAACCTGGGCAACTCGCTGGAGGCCATTGGCGGCGAGACCGCGTGGGGCAATCCGGCGGTCACGCAGTCGATGTTCAACGCGGTGAAGGCGGCGGGCTTCAAGACGGTGCGCATCCCGGTGTCCTGGAAGCAGTACGCCGATGCCAACGACAACATCAGTGCGACGTGGATGGCGCGGGTGAAGCAGGTGGTGGACTACGCGCGGAGCGCCGGTCTGTACACGATGATCAACATCCACTGGGATGGCGGCTGGATGCAGCCGACCTATGCGCAGCAGGCGGCGGTGAATGCGCGCATCACCAAGTTCTGGACGCAGATCGCCAACGCCTTCAAGGGCTATGACGACACGCTGCTGTTCGCGGGCACCAACGAGGTGATGGTGGATGGCGACTACGGCACGCCGACGGTCGAGTACTACACGGTGCAGAACAGCTTCAACCAGACCTTCGTGAACGCGGTGCGCGCGACCGGTGGCGGGAATCTGGCGCGGCACCTGGTGGTCCAGGGCTTCAACACCAACATCGATCACGCGGTGAACTTCGCGACGATGCCGGCGGATTCGGCGAGCCAGCGGCTGATGATGGAGGTGCATTTCTACGACCCGTACAACTTCACGCTGAACGAGAACAGCAGCATCTGGCAGTGGGGCGCGGGGGCGACGAGTCCGTCCAACACGGAGACCTGGGCGAACGAGGCCTACATCGACGGGCAGTTCCAGAAGATCAAGACGCGCTTCGTGGACCAGGGCATTCCGGTGATCCTGGGCGAGTTCGGCGCGATCCGGCGCACGGAGTTCTCGGGCGCGGAGGCCTACCGCACGGCGTGGGACCGGTACGTGGCGCGCTCGGCGTGGACGCATGGGGCGGTGCCGGTGTACTGGGACGCGGGCGGGGCCTCGAGCAACCACAGCATGGGGCTGTTCGACCGCAACACCGGCGCGACGGTGTATCCGGGGATCGTGAGCGCGATCGTCGATTCGGCGAAGTGAGCGCCTGGCCAGGATCGTCATCAGGGTTTGCCGGTAGCGCTGCTCCGGTGCATTCGTAGGAGCATCCCTCGGCGCCGCGCTTGGCCAGCGCAGGCGCCACACCCCAAGGGAGGCCTCCATGACCCGTGCCTGGTCGACGCTTGCCGTCGCACTGACGATCCTGGTTCCCCATGCCGCGGCGCTCGCCGCGGACGCGACGCCGCCGCGCGAGCTGCGCCGCTTCCACGACATCTTCAAGGAGCTGGTCGAGACCAACACGACGCAGTCCACCGGCAGTTGCACCGTGGCGGCCGAGACGATGGCCAGGCGCTTGCGCCAGGCGGGATACGCCGAGAGCGACATGCGGCTCGTGGTGCCGCCGGACGGGCCGAGCAAGGGCAACCTGGTGCTGCGGCTCAAGGGCAGCGGCGAGAAGCGGCCGCTGCTGCTGGTGGCGCATCTGGACGTCGTCGAGGCCCGGCGCGAGGACTGGATCCGCGACCCGTTCAAGCTGGTCGAGGAGAACGGCGTGTACTACGGGCGCGGCACGCTGGACGACAAGTCGCATGCGGCCTCGCATGTGAGCAACATGATCCGCTACAAGGAGGAGAAATTCCTTCCGAAGCGGGACATCATCCTGGCCCTCACCTGCGACGAGGAGATCGTCCCCTCGAAGTGGGATGGCGTGGACTACCTGCTCAAGCATCACCGGCCGCTGATCGATGCGGAGCTGGCGCTGAACGAGGGCGGAGGCGGCGTGCTCGACGCGCAGGACCGGCCGGTGTCGTACAGCCTGCAGATCGGCGAGAAGGTCTTCGTCACCTATGAGCTCGAGGTGACGAACCCCGGCGGCCACAGCGCGCGGCCGGTGCGGGATAACGCGATCTACCACCTGGCGGAGGGGCTGGCGAGGCTGACGAAGTTCGACTTCCCGATCCAGTTCAACGACACGACGCGCGCCTACTTCGAGCGGGTGGCGGCGCTGGAGGGCAACAAGGACGAGGCGGCGGACATCCGCGCGCTGCTGGCCAAGCCGACGGACACGGCGGCGCTGGAGCGCTTGTGGGCGAAGTCGCCGCTGTACAACTCGAGCGTGCGCACGACCTGCGTGGCGACGATGGTGGAGGCCGGGCACGCGACGAACGCGCTGCCGCAGCGGGCGCGTGCGACGGTGAACTGCCGCATCCTGCCGGGGCAGCCGGAGGAAGAAGTGCGCAAGACGCTGGTGAAGGTGCTGGCCGACGAGAAGATCGCGGTGAAGGCGAGCAACGAGGCGCTGGCATCGCCGCAGCCGCCGATGTCGCCGGCGGTGATCCAGGCGGTGGAAGCGACCGCCGCGGAGTTCTGGCCGGGTGTGCCGGTGATCCCGACGATGCTGGTCGCGACGACCGATGGACGATTCCTCAACAACGCGGGGATCTGGACCTATGGCGTCGGGGCGTTCACGGGGACCGAGCCCAGCGGGGTGCATGGGCTCAATGAGCACGTGCGGGTGAAGTCGCTGGAGGAGTTCCAGGAATTCCTGTATCGGTTGGGGAAGCGCTTGGCGATGTGAGGCCGGTTCAAGCCGCCGCCTTGCACACGTACAGCGACGACATCGTCGCCAGCTGTTCCGGCGCCATCGCCGCATAGCGCGGCTGAAGCGGCAGCGACTTGGCCAGCGCACGCGTTGGCTCGTGCACCTGCGCGTCGTCGATCAGGACGTCGAATCCCGCCGCGGCGAAGACGGCCGCGTACTCGTGATGCCGCAGCCGGTTCTCGCCTTCGCGGGTCAGCCGGTTGATCCACGCGTGCTTGC
>Ga0209257_1001390_pt1 | contig 28999 bp, 25 predicted proteins | sample AraplaCvi_mCL_r2_FD_184277 | JGI IMG/M metagenome (GOLD analysis project Ga0209257, IMG submission 184277) | Arabidopsis root microbial communities from North Carolina, USA - plate scrape MF_Cvi_mCL_r2 (SPAdes) (version 2) | ecosystem: Host-associated > Plants > Roots > Endosphere | place: USA...
AGGCGATCGCCGCCCAGCAAGCCGGCTTCTTCAAGGACGAGACCACCCCGGTCGAAATCATCACCCGCACCCCTGACCTGCGCACCGGCGAGATCAAGGTTGGCAAGCGTACCGTGGATACCGACGAAGGCGCGCGCGCCGACGCCTCCATGGAAGGCATGGCCAAGCTGAAGCCAGTGTTCGCCGCCAAGGGCACCGTGACCGCCGCGACCTCGTCGCAGATGTCCGACGGCGCCGGCGCGCTGATCGTGGTGTCCGAGAAGATCCTGAAAGAACACAACCTGACCCCGCTGGCCAAGTTCTCCTCGTTCGCTGTTCGCGGCGTGCCACCGGAAATCATGGGCATCGGTCCTAAGGTCGCCATTCCAGCCGCTTGCGCCGCTGCCGGCATCACCCAGGACCAGCTGGACTGGATCGAACTGAACGAAGCGTTCGCAGCCCAGGCCCTGGCCGTGATCCGCGACCTGAACCTGGACACCAGCAAAGTGAACCCGATGGGCGGCGCAATCGCCCTGGGCCACCCGCTGGGCGCAACCGGCGCGATCCGCGCTGCGACCGTGGTGCACGCACTGCGCCGCAACTCGCTGAAGTACGGCATGGTCACCATGTGCGTAGGCGCCGGCATGGGCGCGGCAGGCATCATCGAGCGCGTATAATCCGCGCAACGACGCGATAACGCATCAGCAAGGCGGGTCGATTGGCCCGCCTTTTTTACATCCACAGTCCTGTGAGCAGACAGGGTCAGACCCTTGGGTCTGACCCAGGTTTACCGGGGTAAAAATGGAGACAACAATGGCCATCCAGACCAGCAAAGCCGACGGCATCCTCACCATCGAATTCGACCGCGTGGACCGCAAGAACGCGATCACCTCCGCCATGTACCAGACCATGGCAGACACCATCAACGCCGCCGAATCCGACGCCGAGGTGCGCGCCATCCTGATCACCGGCAAGCCGGAGATCTTCACCGCCGGTAACGACCTGGTCGACTTCGCAATGACCACCACCGCCAACGACGGCGTGGCATTCACCGACCGCCCGGTGATCCAGTTCATGAAAGCCCTGTTCAACAGCACCAAGCCGGTCGTGGCAGCCGTGAACGGGGCAGCGATCGGCATCGGCACCACCATGCTGATGCACTGCGACCTGGTGTACGCCGCCGACAACGCCAAGTTCTCGGTGCCGTTCGCAGCACTGGGCCTGTGCCCGGAATTCGGCTCCAGCATGCTGCTGCCGGCCAACGGCGGCCACGCCCGCGCGGCGGAAAAGCTGATGCTGGGCGAGCCGTTCAGCGCGCAGGAAGCCTACGACATGGGCCTGATCTCCAAGCTGCTGCCGGCCGACCAGGTGCTGGCGCACGCGCAGGCGCAAGCGGCCAAGCTGGTCGCGCTGCCGGCCGAATCGATCCGCCAGACCAAGCGCCTGATGAAGGCCGGCCGCGAAGCGCTGAAAGCCCACATCGACGTGGAGAGCGCCCAGTTCGGGGCCATGCTGACCGGCGCCGAAGCCAAGGAAGCCTTCACTGCCTTCTTTGAAAAGCGCAAACCGGACTTCTCGAAGTTCGCCTGACAAGAGCCGCGATTGATTTCCGTGCCTGCCTGGCTGCCATTCGGCTTGCTGGGCCTTTCGATTGCAGGCTCCGGGCTGGCCGCCACCCATGGCGAGCGGCCGGCTTTCTTGCGCCATCTCTGGCTGGTTTTGCTCGCACTGGCGACCGGCGCCGGACTGGCGGCGGGCGTGTTGCGCCCCATCGCCCTGGCCAGCATCGCCGCCTTGCTGGCTTTCGCCTTGGTGGCGACCCGCCATGGCAAGGCCGCTGTGCGGGCGCTGTTTACGATATTGGCGCTGGTGCTGGCGCTTGCGCTTGCAATGCACGCGGTACCCGGCTACGACAATCCCCTGCTTTTGAAGGATGTCCGGCTGTCGCCCCATTCGGCGCCTTACACCTTGTATGCGAACTTCGACAAAGGGGTGGTCGGTCTGGTGCTGCTCGTGTTGTTCTGCCGCCGCGCCAGTTCCTGGCGCGATTTTGCCGCCGCATCGAAGTCGCAAGCTGTCGTGTTTGCGGGGCTGTTGTGCGCAGTGCTGGGCACAGGCTGGGCGATTGGATTCGTGCAACCGGATTTCAAGCTGTCGCCGTTCCTGCCGCTGTTCGCCGTCGTCAACCTGCTGTTTGTCTGCGTAGCGGAGGAAGCGTTCTTCCGCGGCGTGATCCAGGAACAGCTCGCACGCTACAGTGATGGCATGGCAGTCGCGGTCTCCGGCCTGTTGTTCGGCGCTGCGCACCTAGGTGGCGGCTGGCAGTTTGGTGTACTTGCCAGCCTGGCAGGCCTGGGTTACGCGCTGCTGTATTCAAGGACGAAGCGCATTGAGATTCCGATCGTCGCCCATTTCCTGTTGAACCTAGTGCATTTCGTCGCGTTCACCTATCCACGCACCGTCTGACTAGTAATCTTCCACCAGGGTTGCGCGCGTGCCGCAGTTCTCGAAGCCATGGAACAGCGGCAGCAGGCTTTTGTGGCATACGACGCCGGGAGAGAAGCAACCATCGATGACGAAGAGCAGGCGCTCGTTGATTGGCGTACTAGCCATCAGCTGTGTATTGAAGCGGAAGGTCGCGACGTCGGGAGGGCTGGAGCTTGCCCCCCGGTCAACCTCGTCGCCGTCATTGTCCTCCCCCATGATCTCCGACAGTTCCCAGTCCAGGCAAGCGAACTTGCCGGTGAATCCTACGTACCAGTAGTCATGCAGCGTCTTGTCGTCGTGGACATACTGCGCAGGGTGCGTGAAGATGCGGCTGACGCCTTGTCCCAGCAATGCGTCCCGTACCGGCTTGCGTACCAGCAGGTTATCGAATTCGAACATCACATCGGGAGGCACCGCCAGCGACGGGTGACCCAGCCGGCGAGCCCATTGCCTTGAAATATTGTAGAAGGCCAGCGGCGGAGCGCCGGGTGGCAAGGGCTTGGTTTCGTATTCGAGTTCTTCCGTCTCGTGGAAAGGACGCGGCGAAGGCAGCGAATCGCTGCGGCCCCGCTTGATGAAGTAATATTCTTTCTCAAAGTTGGTCATGGTGTACCCCTTATTCGTAATCGACCGTACCGACCTGGGGGCCTGACGTCCGGTGCTCGAGGCTGCCGCAGCGGCGGCATGATTTGTCTTTGTGGATTGCGGCTTTCAGTGTTGCCAGGCCGGAGCGCGTGACGAGCGGCATCTGCAGTTCATCTTCCCGCCCTTCGGCCCGCAGTGCGCCAATCCTGTGCACTTCATCTGCGGCGCGCGTGAACTGGACCAGGGACTCGGTGAACACTTCGGGGGCCCAGTCAAATGCCAGGCCATCGTGCCCGTCCGGCAGCGAGGATTCGAGACGCTCGCCGATCTCGACGATGATGTTGTCGACCACCCGCCCGGTGCAAAGCAACAGCAGAGGCAACAGCAAGCGAAGTTCCAGCATCAGCGTGCCGCCTCCGGCCCCCGCGATATAGGCGTACATGGCGGGCGGAATGGCGTCGAACAGGATCTCCATATGGGCCAGCCAGGCGAGCATGCTTTCATGTTCGTCGAGCAGGTCATCGATCAATTGCCGATCCTGCGAAGCGAGGATGGCTTCGGCCAGTTCCGGCCAGATTGCCGGCAGCACGCGCTCGAGGAAGTCGGAGATGCCTGCCTTGTCGCCATTGGCGATCAGGGTAGGCAGGGAGAATACGGCGCCGCGGTGTTCCCGCAAGGCTGCGGCAAATTCAGCGTCGTTGCCTGTGACCCCGTGGCTGAAGTCGTGCGAGGCGGCGCGAGGTTCGCGGCCGGGCCGCAGCTTGATGCCACTTGTGTCGGGCACGTTTTGCATCGATTCCTTCCACCACACCCATTCGTCCTCCTGGTCGGACTGTGCCTGGTCGCCTGGGGTGGCGTGCTTGCGCAAGCTGTCGGAATAGTCGCTCCACAACCCTGCGTCGAACACGATGGGCCGTGAGCGGAGCCATTTGGCAGCCGGCGGATTCCAGCCCACTTCCGCCGCGGCCTGGTAGGTGACGGCGCCCGCTTCCTGCCAATGCCTGCGGTAGGACTCCAGTGCTTCGACCATGTACAGGAAGGCACAGTGCAGGCGCAAGGCGACCATCTTGCGCTGTTCGCGGATTTCATGGGCAAGTTGTTTGGTGAGAAGGTCGATGGCGACCGGAGATACAGGTGTCGACATGGCTCTGTAGATTGCCAAAAAAACAAACAAGTATTATGGCAGCAACTCCAAAGTCGTGTCGTACAGCCTGCGGTGCCGCGTATAATGCAAGCGAATTTTTCAACCGGAGAATCCATCAATGTCCATGCATTTCCTGCGTCGCGCCGCCGCCCTGTCCGCGCTGGCCGCCGCTATCGCCATCCCTGCCCAAGCCGATAGCTTCACGTCGTCCGCTTCGAGCGCAGGTTCCGCTTCCTCCGGTAGCGTGTCCGACTCCATCGGCGGTTCCAGCAAGAGCTCCAGCGGCGACGACAAGAAAGTGGCCGCTGGCCAGTACCGCGTCATCGAAGTAGCCGAAGCAGCCGGCAAGCCGGGCGCCACCCGCCTGAAACTGCAAGGTCAGGGCAATGAATTCTTCCTGACCCTGCCGAAAGCCGCCCTGGCTGATCGCGCACTGCCGGCCGGCGCGCTGGTTCAGGTCAGCGAGCGTCCATATGGCTACGAGTTCGCTTACGCCGACACGCGCCAGGCCTTCTTCCTGGCCCTCGACGACGCATGGCAACGCGAACTGCGCTCGCACGCCATCTGATCGCCGCCTGCCTTGCGCTGGGCTGGAATGCCGCAGCGCAGGCGGGGGGAATGATGTTCTGCGACCGCCCGGCGAAAGTTTCGGCGGCGGCGCAGGACCACGTGCTGCGTTTTGCGGCCGTGGTGAAAGATGAATTGGAACGTTCGGGCGCCACAGCCGCCTTGGTGTCGCGCGCTGGCCTGGACCTGGCGCGACTCGGCATGCGCTATTCGCATGCCGGCCTGGCGCTGAAAGCCAATCCGAACAGCCCGTGGTCGGTGCGCCAGCTTTATTACGCGTGCGATGAAAAGCGCCCGCGCATCTTCGACCAGGGCATGGCCGGTTTCGTGCTCGGTGCGGAAGAGCCTTCGCAAGGGCACCTGTCGCTGGTGCTGCTGCCGGAGGAGCAAGCCAGCACGCTGCAGGCGGCTGCGCTGGACGCGCAAACCCCGCTCTCGCTGCTGGCCGGCGAATACAGCGCCAACGCCTACGCTTACAGCACGCGCTACCAGAACTGCAACCAGTGGCTGGTGGAGCTGATTGCGAGCGCCTGGGGCGCTGCAGCGCCGCGGCGCGACGATGCCCAGCGCTGGCTGCGCGAGCGCGGCTATGAGGCGGAGCCGGTGAACGTTGGCCGCACGCTGGTGATCGCCGCGCATTTCGTACCGCTGGTGCATGTGCTGGACCACCCTGACGAAGACCTGCGCGCGCAGACCATGCGGGTCAGCATGCCTTCGTCAATTGAGCATTTTGTTCAACGCGAAGCCCCGCAGGCACGTCGCATTGAGCTGTGCTACAACTCGAACCACGTCGTGATCCGGCGCGGTTGGGAACCGATGGGCGCAGGCTGCGAGGCGCAGCCAGGCGACGAGGTAGTCGCCTTTGATAACAGTAAAGACAAGGTCATATGAATACGCACATTGCTTCGCTTTACCTGATCTCCGCAGGTGCGCTGGCAATGTCTGCGTTCCAGTCCGCCCTGATGGCGCGCAACAGTTCGTACGGGCGTTCGTGCTGGGCGTTTGCAGTCATCTGCCTGACATTTTCCTGCTTCCAGTACGCGAACGTGCAGCAACAGCTGGCGCCCGGTTTGGAAGAAGCCATCGCGGCGCACAAATGGGTTAATTTCTTCTCGTTGCTGCTGGCGCCGCAATTCTGCTACCTGGTGGCCTCGCTTGACCCAAGCCGGACCGCATACCGCCTGACCTACGGCATCGCTTTCATTTCGGCCGTGCTGGCGGTGGACAATGTCCTGATGGCCTATGGCTACCGCTTTTCCGCATTGGATACCGATGCCCCGACCGAGCTGCTGTGGGGCGGACAGGCTTTCCTGCTGTTCGGCGAAACGACGGCCGCCTATGCGGTCAGCCGCCTGCTGTCGCTGGGTGCGGCGGCATTTGCCGTCGTTTACTGCGTCCGCGTACAGCGCCAGAAGGCACGCTTTTCCAACCGCCTGGTGTGGAGTTCCGCTGCGCTGGTGGTGGTGACGACCGCATTGGGCGGGGCAACCGATACGGGCATGTTGCCCATGCCGTACCTGAGCGGCTTCGGTTTCCTGTTCCTGGCCGCATCCTATCTGCTGCTGGTCAGGCGCGAAGCGACCCAGCGCCTGACTGAGAAGGCGCGTATCAGCGCCGCCCTGGAGCGCGAGCTGGAAAGCCACAAGCAGTCCAGCCGGCGCATCGAGCGCGCCCTGACCAATGATGAACTGACCCGATTGCCCAACCGCGAAGGCGCGCTGGAAAAGCTGCGCACCATGTTCGCCTGGAGCGAGTCGAGCCTGACCCGGACTGCGGTGCTGCTGCTCGACCTGGACCGGCTGGCGATCATTAACGGTACGCGTGGCTACGAAACGGGCAACCAGGTATTGATCGAAGTGGCGCAGCGGCTGCGCGATCACTGCGGCAAGCGCAGGCTGGTGGCAAGGCTCGGCAGCGCGCGCTTCGCGGTGGGCATTGCCGGCCACAAGACGCTTTCCGGCATCGAGCGCGAAGTGGAAGGCGTGCTGGCGGCAATCAAGCCGCCTTTTTCGGTGGCGGATACCGTATTGAACATGACGTTCAGCGCCGGCGTCGCGATCTATCCCGACCATGCCAACTCGGCGGAAGACTTGCTGGCATCGGCGGGCCTGGCACTGCACGAGGCGCGCGACCTGGGGCCGGGCAACCTGCGCGTATTCCATCCTTCGCTGCAGCAGTCGCTGAGCGAACGCATCGGCCTTGAGAACGAACTGAAGGAAGCACTCGAGAACGGCGAGCTGTTCCTGCACTACCAGCCGCAGGTTTGCGCGGTGACCGAGCGTGTGCTGGGCATGGAAGCCCTGATCCGCTGGCAGCACCCTGAACTGGGCCTGGTGATGCCTGACAAATTCATTCCGCTGGCCGAGGCGACAGGCACGATTGCTGCGATCGGATCGTGGGTGATCGAAAGCGCCTGCCAGCAGCTGCAGGATTGGCGGGCACTGGGCTTCCACGAGGTGAAGATGGCGGTGAACCTGTCGGCGCAGCAGCTACTGCTAAGCGACCTTGGCGACAATGTGCAGGCGGCTTTGCGGCGCGCCGGCCTGATGGGCGCCGACCTTGAACTCGAAATCACGGAATCGGTCCTGATGCAGGATCCGCAACGCTCCATTGAGAAACTGGAATCCTTGCGCGACCTGGGCGTGCGGCTGTCGATCGACGACTTCGGCACCGGCTATTCCTCGCTCGGCTACCTGAAAATGCTGCCGGTGCATTCCTTCAAGCTCGATCGCAGTTTCGTGCGCGATATCGGCACCAGCGAGAAGGATCTCGAAATCTGCGCCACCGCGGTCGGCCTGGCACGCAACCTCGGCCTCGAAATCGTCGCCGAAGGCGTGGAGGACTCGGTGCAGGCGGAGCAACTGCGCGAGTTGGGCTGCAACCTGCTGCAAGGCTATTACTTTGCGCGCCCGCTTCCGGCACACGCGGCCACCAACTTCCTGATGGAGCAGGTGGCGGCTGCGGCCTGATGACACTTTTTATAAACAACTCAGCAGCAGATCCTGTATAAAACCAACCCAGTACGCGCGTAGTTCCGTGTTTATAATAAAATAACGTGAATTGCCAAGAAGAAAACTGAGGACGGAATGGATACTTCCCTTGCTTCGCTCTACCTGGTCTCCGTGGGAGCGCTAGCAATGTGTGCATTCCAGGCGGCCTTGCTGGCGCGCAGCAGCACCTATGTGCGCGCTTGCTGGACCTTTGCGGCGATCTGCCTGACCTTTGCGCTGTTTCAGTTTTGCAACGTCCGGCAGCAACTGGCGCCGGACCTGGCGGCAGCCATTGCAGCCCATAAATGGGTCAACTTCTTCTCGCTCCTGCTGGTGCCGCAGATCTGGTACCTGCTTGCTTCGCTCGATGAGCGCAAGTTGGCGTTTCGCCTGTCGTACGGCGTGGCCTGTGTGACGGCCTTGCTGGTGGCGGATAACCTTGCGGCGCCTTTGGGCTACCGCTTTTCCGAACTCAAATCCGAAGTGCCTGTTGAACTGTGGTGGGGGGAGCGTGCCTTCCTGCTGGCAGGCGAAACCACCCCGGCCTATGCCGTCAACCGCCTGCTGTCGATCGGCGCCGCGGCGTATGCCGCCACCTTCTGCATCCGCGTCCGGCGCCAGCGAGCGCGCTTTTCGAATCGCCTGGTATGGATCTCGGTGGCGCTGATCATCGTCACAACCGCGCTTGGCGGCGCCAGCGACGCCGGTTGGCTGGAGCTGCCGTACCTGAGCGGCTTCGGTTTCCTGTTCCTCGCTGCTTCCTACCTGCTGCTGGTGCGGCGTGAAGCAACCCAGCGCATGACGGAAAAGCTCCGCATCAGCGCTGCGCTGGAACGCGAAGTGGAGAGCCACAAGCGCGCCAGCCTGCGCTTTGAACATGCGTTGACCAACGACGCGCTGACGCGCTTGCCGAACCGCTTGGGTGCGCTGGAAAAGCTGCATGCCATGTTCGTCCAGAGCGAATCGAACCTGACCAGGATGGGCGTACTGCTGCTTGACCTGGACCGGCTGGCAATCATCAACGGCACGCGCGGCTATGAGGCTGGCAACCAGCTGCTGGTCGAAGTGGCGCAACGCCTGCGGCAGCACTGCGGCGAGGGCAGCCTGGTGGCCCGCCTTGGCAGCGCGCGTTTCGTGGTCGGCATGACGGGACACGAGACCTGGGCCGGCATCGAAAGCGAGATGGAAGCGATACTGGCCGCGGTCAAGCCGCCATTCGCCATTCCCGGAACGGTATTGAACATGACATTCAGCGCCGGCGTGGCGCTGTATCCCGACCATGCTTCGTCGGCGGAAGACTTGCTGGCCTCGGCGGCCTTGGCCCTGCACCAGGCCCGCGATGCGGGGCCGGGCAACCTGCGCGTATTCCACCCTTCGCTGCAGCAGTCGCTGAGCGAACGCATCGGGCTGGAACACGAGTTGAAGGAGGCGCTGGAAAATGAGCAGTTCATCCTGCACTACCAGCCGCAGGTTTGCGCGGAATCCGGGCGCGTGGTGTGCATGGAGGCGCTGATACGCTGGCAGCATCCGTCGCAAGGCCTGGTGATGCCCGACAAATTCATTCCGCTGGCCGAAGCCACCGGCGCTATCGCCGCCATCGGCTCGTGGGTGATCGATGCGGCCTGCCGGCAATTGGCAAGCTGGCGTGAAAACGGTTTCACTGATGTCCGCGTGGCAGTCAACCTGTCGGCCCAGCAGCTGCTGCTGTCGGACCTTGGCGATACCGTGCAGGCGGCATTGCAGCGTGCCGGCCTGCAAGGCGCCGACCTCGAACTTGAGATCACGGAATCGGTGCTGATGCAGGATCCGCAACGTTCCATCGAAAGGCTGGAAGCCTTGCGCAGGCTGGGCGTACGCCTGTCGATCGACGATTTCGGCACCGGCTATTCCTCGCTCGGCTATTTGAAACTGCTGCCGGTGCATGCCTTCAAGCTTGACCGCAGCTTCGTGCGCGATATCGGCAAGTCCGCCAAGGACCAGGAGATCTGCGCCACCGCAGTGGGCCTTGCGCGCAACCTCGGCCTCGAGCTGGTGGCGGAAGGCGTGGAAGATGCGACCCAGGCCGCGCAGTTGCGCAAGCTGGGTTGCCACTACCTGCAAGGCTATTATTTCTCCCGGCCGATGGCTGCCTCCGCGGCGACCGCCTTCCTGGCAAACGAAAGGAAGGTCGCATGAGGCCGGGCTGGAAGCCGGCGCGGCGTAACCGCAATGCCGGTACCAGGGCCAATGGCCTGGGGCGCGAGAACGATTTCGACATTCCTTTCCTGCGCAATCGCGCCACAGCCTATTTCGAACAACTGGCGCGACCCGTCATGGTGCGGCGCCGGGTGGGCGGGCGCGAACTGGTGTTCCTGATCGAACCGCCAAGGCAGGGCTACGCATACCCCTGCACGGTAGACGACGTCGTGGCAGTGCTGACGCAGGTCCCGGCGGCGCACGCGGGCCTGGTGGAGCTTGTGGTTCTGCGCCAGCCGACGCGCAAGCAGGAGCTGCATGCGCCGGTCTGGGGACGTGCGATCTGGAATTTCGAAGGTAACGGCTTCAACGGCCCCGCCATTGTCCTGGAGGCGCGTTCGCTGCTTCCCTACCGCTGGAGCAAGCGTATCGATCCGGAACGCGCACGGGAGCTAGCGCGGTTGAAGGAGGATGGCCACGAGATTATCAGCACGCGGCGCGGGTTCGAATTCCGCCCGACGCCCGACAGCCTGCGCAATACTGTCCTGTTTCGTACCTTGCTGCATGAACTGGGACACCACGTCGACTATTGGCTGCGCACCGATGACAGTTATTACCTGCGGACGCAAGCGGCGCGCGAGGACTTCGCCCATCGCTATGCGTCGGAAGAGCAAGCCCGGCTCCGGCGCTTTGCACCGATGGTCGACCTCGAGCGCATTGCGGCGGATGGCCTGCAGCCCTCCTGGTTCACCTGGGAGTCACTCCCAGTGCCAGGTCTGGCCCCAGCTTTCCTGGTAGTCCCACAGGTGCAGGTCCTGGCCGTCGAATGAACCCCACCAGGCGTCCTTGACGTCGACCGCCTTGCCAGGAGCATGTGCCGGACGCAAAGTCTGGCCAGACCAGGAGAAGCGCTGGTTGGCCTTGTCGTTGCAATCCCAGACCACCAGCTTGGCGCCATTGCCGGTGCCGAAGGCGTAGACGTCGACGCATTTGTCGGGATTGTTTTTGCTGCGCAGCAGGCCGTCCGGATCCTGGTACCACAGTTGCGTGACCTGTCCCTGGCAGCTCCAGTGATGGACCGGCGTGCCGTTGGACATATTGTTGCCCTCGATATCCATGCACTTGCCGCGGCCGTCGACCAGTTTGCGGAACACATAGGCGCTGCCCGGCTTGACGCCGGCGGTCACGCCCGCGCCGGTGATTGAACCGTCCGATACGAGACGGATACGTGCGCTGTCGCCGTTGACCATGAAGCTGGTGGCGATGGCGCCGGACAGCGATTTCACCAGCACGCCATTACGGTCGTAGACGTGGACGAAGTCCCGGTTCGCATCGGTGCTGCCGTTGATGTAGACCTTCAGCGCGGCGGCGCCTGGCATGGTCAGCCACTGCGAGCGGTCTTCATTGTTGCCGTAAGCCCCGCTGCTCCAGGAGGTGGCAAGCGGCTCGATGCCGACGCTGGCGCCGCTGGAAGTGCCGGCGCCGTCCGACACCAGTTGCGCGATCACGGCGTTGTCCGCCACGACCAGGGAGTGGGCGAGCGTAGCGCTGAAGCTTTGCAGCAGGCGGCGGTTGCTGTCATAGATGCGCAGCACGTCGCCGGCGCCAAGCGAGCCTGTGACGTTGACGCGCACCGCGCCGGCGCCGGGCAGGCGCAAGGTTTGCGCGCGGTCCTCATTGTTGCCATAGGCGCCGGTATCCCAGCGCGTCGGCGCATCGTCATACTTTTCCCATTTGCCTTCTTCCGCCTGGTCCGAGTAATTGAGCCAGACAGGATTGGCGCCGGCCGCCAGGCGCAGGCGCTCGTTCATGTAGGCGTTGGCGGGTACGGAAAACGCGAAGCCATTGCCAAAGGCCGCGATGCAGGCCTGCCTGCCGCCTAGCCAGGCGCCGGCAGCTGCAGTAACGCGCCAGTCGTCGGGTTGCGCCTTGTTCTGGCAGGCGAAGCGCAAGGCAGCGGTGCAGGCGGCATCGTTCCAGCGACCATCGCCGCGCATCTGCGCACAGTCTTCGTTGTTGTAGTCGTTAGGCTCGCCATCGGCCCAGGACCAGATGGCGGAAGCGATCATGCCTTCATCCCAGCGGTCCGCATCGACGTTGTCCACGCCGCAGCGCATCAGCGCCGGAATGTTGGTGGCGTCGATGGTGCCGGTTTCGTCGACCCAGGAATCGGGCAGCACGTCCTTGCCAAGCTTGGAGTCCGAAACCGCGTAAATCTTGTCCTGCTCGACCGGAACGCCGTCCACCGTGCAGTTGCCGGTATTGACGTACTTGACCTGCCGGCTGTTCCAGCCCCCTGCGGCGCCGGTGGCGAACAGGGGACCTTGCCAGATCACGGCGCCGTCGTAGGTGTTGTTGGCCGACTTGACGATCACGCGCTTGCCGCGGGCGATCATCTCGCGCGGCGACTCCCAGCGGCCGGCAGGCTTGTCGGAAGGTTTGTACAGCAGGCTGCCAAACACGGATGTCAACGGGCCCACGACGCCGGCCTGGTTGTTGGCCCGGTCTTCCAGGTCGACGAAGACAATCGCCTTCGGATTGGCGTCGAGCCAGTTGCGGATCTTCCACAGCTCGTTGGGGTAATTGTCGGGGGCGCCGTAGATCGCCGAGCAATCCTGGTGGCACAGCTGCACCTCGCCATTGTTCATGTGGAGGTCAAGGTCGATGTTGCGGATGCCAGAGTTGAGCAGCTGGTTCATCGGCCAGCGCTGGTTGGCCCAGGTTGCGCCGCTGTCGTTCCAGGCGTTGTGCGCGCCCAGCACCTGGGCGCGATTGAGCGGCGTGTCCATCGCCACGTCGTATTGGGTCCGGATGCCCAGGCCAAGGTCGGCAGCATGCGCTGCCTGCATCCCGAACAGGAGAGAAACGATGACGCCTGCCAGCTTCATTCTGCCTCCGAAAGTGAGTGTCCTGAACCGGCAAACTTACTCCACGAAAGGCGATCGCACGATGGAGGCTCACCTCTAAGATTTTGGCTCGTGCGGTCATTTACTTGTAGCAAAGTCCTGTTAATTTGGCCGGTTCGCAGTCCGAAAAAATCCGTTCACCGATAGACAATTCAGAGGAGCGATAGATGCTGAAACCCTTTAGCTGCGCGGTCGCGATCGCGTGCGCCTGTTCCGCCTTGCCTGCCATGGCCGCCTGCCCGGACTACGTGACGGCAGCCAACCCGCCCGCGCTGTCAGGCCCCGCGCGCAAGGGCTTTTCCAATTTCGGCAACACCATCCTTGCCGGCTTGTACAAGCCATGGCATATGGCGCACGATGTCATCGTCAAGGCCGGCCAGGCCGCGACCATCACCGGGAAGTTCGACTATGACGCCGTCCTGCATAAGGACCTGGAGGGCGAGAGGGTGCACGCCTACCTGTACGGCACCGGCATGCAGCAATGGCAGTACCTGGGAAGCTTCATTACCAATAGCGACGGCAAGGTCAATGTGCCGCTGGGCGTGCGCCCGGTCGGCGACTATGCGGTGCGCTTCGTTGTGGAGGGGGACTTAAGCAGCACCAGCGGCTACCTGAGCGTGGTCGACCCGAGCCGGGACGCGGTGCTGTTCGATATAGACGGCACGCTGACGATCAACGATTTCGAAGCCTATGCCGACTACGTCGGCGTCAAGACCGCAACGGCATACTCTTATGCGCCGCAGGTGGTGAATGCCTACCGCCAGAAGGGCTACCAGGTCATCTTCCTGACGGCCCGCCCTTATTGGGTGACGAAGGATGGCCTGGAGTGGCTGAAGATCCAGAACATGGGGCAATGGCACTACCATTCCAACCCCTACGGCGACGGTCCCATTCCGCCCAATACGCAACAGTTCAAGACCGATTACGTACGCTACCTGCGCAACACGGTCGGCCTGAACATTGTGCGTGCCTACGGCAATGCCACCACCGATATCGCGGCCTACGCCGACGGCGGCATACCCAAGGCGCAGACCTATATCATCGGTTCGAACGCCGGCGCCTCCGGCACGCAGCCGATCCAGGGTGACTACACCGCCCATTACAGCTTCGTGGTGGAGCCCACTCCGGTAGCGAGCTGCCGCCTGTAACGTGGTAGATTCCCACTTTGAACATTGAGACGGAGGTTTGAAGTGGGAATCCTTGACGGCATGCTGGGCAACGCATCGAAGATCGATGTCGCGGACTTGCGCGAAGACTTTGCGAAGGTCCTGGCACCGAATGAGCGGGTGGAACATGCCTACCAGCTGATACGCGACTATTTCGTGTTCACCGACAAGCGCCTGGTGGTGGTGAATATCCAGGGTGTCACGGGCAGCAAGAAGGAGTATCACTCGATCCCTTACAAGAGCGTGACGCATTTCAGCATCGAGACCGGCGGCACGCTGGACCTCGACGCGGACTTGAAGATCTGGATCTCCAGCACCGCTGAACCGTTCACGCAAAAATTCAACAAGCGCCTGAGCATTTACGAGGTGCAGGCAGTCCTGGCAAGCTACGTGCTGAAATAGCAGGTTTTCGCGCATCCATCCTTCGCCGGCGGGCGAATTGTTGCGATGGTGCGGCGGCTAGCATGATGGCTTTACAGGAGCTTGCCATGCCAGCCTACGAAGTAATCGATATCCCCAGCCACCAGCCGGCCCTGGTTGCGCGCGTGCGCCACACGGCGCCCGACCGTGCCAATGGCGCGCTGCCCGTGCTGTTCGTGCACGGCTCTTCCTTCCCCTCTGGACTGTCATTCGATTTCCGCATGGACGGCCAGTCCTGGATGGACTGGATGGCGGCCCGCGGCTACCACGTGTACGCGCTCGATTTCCCCGGCTATGGCCTGTCGGATCGCTACGCCGCAGACGCACCGTCGCCGCCTGGCCGTGCGCGCGAGGTGGCGCAGGATGTGGGCAACGCGGTGGATGCCATCCTGCGCAGGAGCGGCGGGAAGCAGGTCCTGCTGGTCGGGCATTCCTGGGGCGGCTCAGTAGCCGCGCGATATGCGCAGGATCATTCGTCCAAAGTGGCAAAGCTGGTGCTGTTTGCGGCGATCACGCCGCGTGCGGTTCGTCCGCCGGCGGACTCGCCGGTGCCAGCAGCCAATGCATACGAAGAACTGACGCCGGCCCAGCGCATCGCTGCCATGGACGGCTTGCGTCCGCCGCAGGAGCCAGTGCTGCTGCACCCCGATATCTTCACGCGCTGGGGCGCGCAATGGTTGGCATCGGACGCGCGCCTTGACGGCGCCGTGCGTTTCCCGGCCGGCCCGAGTGCCGACCTGGCGGACCTGCAGCAGGGTCGCGGCTACTACGATCCCGCGCGGTTGGAAATGCCGGTCCTCCTGGTACGTGGAGAATGGGACGCATGGCCCAGCGATGCCGACTATCGCGGCCTGCTCGCTGTGATCAGGAACGCTCGCCATGCGACCATCCCGTGCGGGACCCACGTCATGCACCTGGAGGCCGCGCGCTTCAAACTGTATGAAGCAGTGCAGGATTTCCTGCGTAGCGGGCCACAAGGAAGTCGATGAAGGCACGCACCCGCAACGGAAGATTGCGCCGCGTTGGGTAGACTGCATAAGCCTCCACCGGGGCCTTGCGCCAGTCTTCCAGCAAAGGGTGCAGCTCGCCGCGCGCAATCGCCTGCGCAACGATGAAATGCGGCAGGTAGGCGATGCCGTGCCCTTGTACGGCAGCTTCGCGCAGGGCGGCGCCGTTATTGACGCGGAACGTTGAGCGCACGTCGGCGCTGAAGGCAGCCCCGCTGCCGGGATCGCGAAAAGACCAGTACGCGCCGTCATCCAGGTTGCTGTAGGCGAGGCCCCGGTGCGACGCCAGGTCGTGCGGCGTGCGGGGCGTGCCGTTCTGCGCCACGTATGCCGGGCTGGCGCACACGGTGTGTTCAATCGAGGCGATACTGCGCGCCACCAGGCTGGAATCCTTCAGGCGCGAAATCCGGATCGCCAGGTCGAATCCCTCGTTGACGATGTTGACAATGCGGTCGTTCAGGTCCAGCTCGACGGCAAGGTCGGGATGCTGCGCAGCGAATTCCGCCGCCAGCGGCGCCAGGCACATCACGCCGAAGGACATGGGGCCCGCCACCCGCAGCCTGCCGCGCAGGGCGGCACTGCCCGATGCAACCTCGGCCTCGGCATCGTGAAGGTCATCCAGCAGGCGCAATGCGCGTTCGTAGAGCAGGGCGCCGGCCTCGGTGACGCTCATGCTGCGGGTGGAGCGGACCAGGAGCTGGGTGCCGAGGCGGTCCTCCAGTTCGCTGATGCGCCGGCTTACCGCAGACTTGACCACGCCCAGGCGTATCGCTGCCCCGGAAAATCCTTCCGCTTCCACGACCGCTACAAACGTCTTCAAGTCTTCGTAGCGGTCCTGCATTGTTCTCCTCCCGTGGATTCTGTGTGCTCAGCGCGAGGCCCCCGGCCGCCAGCCATGCGCCTATGATGGTGGCCAGTATAAAACCTTCACAGGAGAGAAACATGAAAATCGGGATGACTGTCGCTGCATTGTTGCTGGCTGCCGGGGCCGCGCAGGCCGGTGAGCCAATCTGGGACGCCAACAAGGTTGAACTGAAGGTGCAGAAACTGGCGGAAGGCGTGTACGCCATGGTGCCGGCCGACGCGGCCAAGGCTGCCGACGGCGTGCCGCTTGCCACCACCTCCGGCATCCTGAGCGGCAGCAAGGGCGTCCTGGTGGTCGACACCATGATCAATGAGCGCCTGCACAAGCAGGTCATGGCGGAAGCAAAGCGCCACGGCGTGCTGCGCTACGCCGTCAATACCAGTTACCACGGCGATCACTCCTACGGCAACTACTACCTGCCGAAATCGACCACCGTGATCCAGCATTCCGCGGCCAAGGCATACGTGGACGCCAATTTTGCCAAGGACGTCCAGTTCATGGAAGGAGCCTTCGGCAAGGGGCGCGGCATCGACAAGATCAAGCCGCGTACCGGCGACGTGCTGGTGGCCAAGGACAGCCGTGTGCAGCTGGACCTGGGCGGCAAGGTGATCGATATCATCGACTTCGGCTTCGGGCAGACCGGCGGCGACCTGGTGGTATGGGACCCGCAGGCCAAAGTGGCCTTTACCGGCAATCCCGTGATCGCCGGCCAGCCCTCATTGCCATGGCTGCTGGATGGCCATGTGCAGGATACGCTGGACACGCTGACCCGTCTTTACGACTTCCTGCCTGCCGATGCGCGCATCGTGCCGGGGCACGGTCCCGTGATCGGCAAGGAGGCGATGAAATGGCACCTGGATTACCTGGCTGCGCTGAAGTCCGCCGTGCAGGATGCCCATGCCAAGGGCATGACGCTGGAACAGGCGCAGTCGCACGCCGACCTGCCGGCATTCAAAGGCTATGCCATTTACGACTGGGTCCACAAGGGCATCAACATTCCTGCGGCCTACGCGGAATTCAAAAAGTGATCAGTTGACGCCGTAGCGGGCCCGGATGGCCGCCAGAGCGCCGTTTTGCTCGAGCTGGGTAATCGCCTGGTTGATGCGCGTGAGCTGGGCCTGGGTTGTGCTGGCGGCATTCAGCATCAGGTGCACCGGAGCGCGGTAGGGAATGTAGGGAATCTGCACGATCCGGACATTCTGCAGCCGCGCGATATGGCGCAAGGCATTGGCGTCGCCCATGATCAGGTCGCCGCGCCCGGCCTCCAGCATCTTGATGCCTTGCTCGAAGGTGCCGAAGGTACTGCGCCGTCCTTCCGCATTCAGCAGCGGCAGCACGCGGTCGTAGTCCTCGCCGTAATAACCGAGGCGCGGCGCCAGCAGGCTGGCATGGCGGTTGACGATATCCTGGAAGCTGTCGATGCGGCGCAGTTTGTCCAGCTTTTCCGGCACGGTGAACAGGCCGACTGTCTCCTGCCGGTAGGGCAGGCTGAAACGGGCATAGCCGCGCCGCTCTTCCGTGGCGGAAGCAGCCATCAGCAAGTCCAATTTGCCTTGCTGGAACAGGACATTGCGGCGCGCCGGCGGCATTTCCTTCTCCAGTTGCAGCCCGCAGCCGGCGTGCTTGAGGATGGCCTGAAGCAATTCGAAATCGACGCCGCCCAGCACTTCCTTGTCATTGTGATAAAAATACGGTGGCCATTCTTCCGGGGCCAGGCGCAGGGTGCACGCCCCGGCAGGTCCGGCAAGTTGTATCAGCAGTGCAGCAAGCAACAGCCTCATGGCCGAAGGCATCCGAAAATATCCACGAGGACAGTGTTTCAGATGGCAGCGTTGCTGTAAAGAGGAAAGCTTGTCAGTGTGGTGCCGGTATATTTCCCGACCGCCGGCCCCGGTAGTGGCGCCGCAGCGCCAGGTGCACGCATTTTGCTGGTCCAATATGACGGCCGTTTGACGCCCGTGTGACGGCTTGGTGTAATACAGGCCATGAACGAAATACATGCACTACTGCAACAGGCCATCGCACTGCACAAGAAGGGCGAATTGGGCCGCGCGCAAGCCATCTATGACGAGGTGTTGCGCGCCCAGCCACTGAACTTCGACGCCCTGCACTTGAGCGGCGCCCTGGCGCGCCAGCAGGGCGAGCCCCAGCGCGCGCTGGACTTGATCGAGGGCGCGCTGGCCATCGACAACCGCCGCGCCATCGCCCACTGCAACCGTGGCGTGGCGCTGCAGGACCTGGACCGTTTTGACGAGGCCCTGGCCAGTTTTGAACGTGCGCTGGTCTTGCAGCCGGATTATGCGATCGCCCTGGGCAATCGCGGCAATGCACTGCGCCACCTGGGGCAAATCGAGCGCGCGCTGGAAAGCTATGATGCAGCGCTGCGCCTGTCGCCCGACAATGCGGACACCCTGTGCAACCGTGCGCTGGCGCTGCAAGCGCTGGCCCGCCACGACGCGGCCCTGGACAGTTTTGGGGCAGCACTGAGGGTGAGGCATGAATACCCGGAAGCCCTGCATGGCGCCGCCGTTTCGCTGCTGGCGCTGGGCAAGCCGGCCGATGCGCTGGAAGGTTTTGAGCGTGCTTTGCACCTGCAGCCGGAATACGCGGAAGCATGGTGCTCGCGCGGCGCCTTGCTGCTGCGCGCCCAGGATTACGAGGAAGCGCTAGCGAGCTTTCAGGATGCGCTGGCCGTGCGTCCACGCTACGCACGCGCCCAGCTTGGCCTGGCGAACACCTTGCGCGCCATGAGCCGCCGTGAGGCGGCCGTGCAGGCGTACCAGGCAGCACTGGTGTTTGGCGCCGACGCCGCAACGGTCGGCTACATGCTGGCCATCATGGGCGCCGAGCAGGCGCCGGGCGCCTCGCCGGCTGCTTACGTGAAAGCGCTGTTCGACCAGTACGCCGGCAATTTCGACCGCCACCTGGTAGACGTGCTGCGTTACCGCACGCCATCGCTGCTGGTCGAGGCGCTGCGCCGCCACCTGCCGCCGGGCGAACTCGATGTGCTGGACGCCGGCTGCGGCACCGGCCTGTGCGGACCGCTGTTGCGGCCACTGGCCTGCCTGCTGGAAGGCGTGGACCTGTCGCCGCACATGCTGGACCGCGCCCGCGATACCGGACTGTATGACGGCCTGTATTGCGGCGACATGGTGGGCTACCTGCGCGTACGGCCGGCAAGTCTTGACGCCATCGTTGCCGCCGACGTGTTCGTCTATGTGGGCGACCTGAAACCGGTGTTTTCCGTGGCCCGCCTGGCGCTGCGAGCTGGCGGCCGCTTCGCCTTCTCGGTGGAGGAATACCAGGGCGCCGAAGACTTCGTGCTGCGCTCCTCCGGCCGCTACGCGCACTCGCGCGCCGGCATTGAGGCGCTGGCGCGAAGCTACGGCTTCACCATCAATGAAATCACCCCGAGCACCTTGCGCCAGGAAAGCGGCGAAGACATGCCGGGCCTGCTGGTCATCTTATCGATAGCCGGAGAAAAGTAAGCATGGCAGAGCCACTTGAAATCGCCGCAAACGCGATCATGGCAGTCTCGATCTTCCTGGCGGGACGCAACAACATCCACTCCTGGTGGACCGGCATTGCCGGCTGCGCGCTGTTCTCTGTGCTGTTCTACGGCTCGCAGCTGTATGCCGACGTGGCGCTGCAGCTGTTCTTCATCGCGACATGCATTATCGGTTGGCGCCAATGGCTGCGCGGCGACCATGGCCATGCGCTGCATATCCGCACTACGCGCACTGCGACCTTGCTGAAGATGGCGCTGGCGGGCATCGCAGCTACGGCGGCCTACGGCTTGATGCTGAAGCATTACACCAATGCCTACGCGCCTTTTGTCGATTCGACGGTGCTGATGTTCTCCATCATCGCGCAAGTGCTGCTGATGGGGCGCCGTATCGAGACCTGGCCGGTATGGCTCCTGGTGAATACCATTTCCGTGCCGCTGTACGCCAGCCGCGGCCTGTACCTGACAGCCGCGCTCTACGTGGCCTACTGGATCAACGCCCTGGTCGCATGGCGGCATTGGCGCCGCCAGCGCGCGACGGGGCATTAGAGTTTGTGTTCGTAGCTGGCGCGTATCCAGGCGCCGTTGCCGGTGGTCCCAACGTCTTCCTTGCGACCGCCGGCGTTCGTGTAAACGCTGGCCGCCAGCGATTCCTGCCGCAGCAAGTTGCCTGCGGTGAGACGCCACTGGCTGCCAGCCGCCGTGCGGTAGCTGACGTAACTTTCGAGGTCTCGCTGGATGCCGTTATAGGCCAGCTGCGACTCGGTAATGCGAACCCAGCCGGTCGCGCTGTAGCCCAGGTTGGCGCCAGCTCCCCAGGGCCCGGAGCGGTGTTCGATGCCGGCGTTCGCGGTCCATCGCGGCTGACGTGCCAAGCGGTTGTCGGGACCTGGCACAACGTCCACGCTGGACCAGTGGCGCCCGGCGCTGAGCGAAAAGCGCAATGGCGTTGCGCGAATGGGCCCTTTCCATTCCAGCTCCAGGCTGCCGGTGCGCGCATGGCCGAAGTTGGCCGGCAAGTTAACCCAGCGCCCGTCCCGCAGCGCGATTGCATTGAAAATCACGTCGGTGATCCGCCGGGTGCCCGCCGAAAGCGAGAACAGGGCGCCGTCGCCGCCATAAGATTCGAAGGTGACGTCAAGGCCCCGTGCCACTTCCGGCCGGAGCGAAGCATTGCCGGACGAATCGGGCGTCAGTTCGGTGTTGAGCAGGGTCCGGAAGCGGCGCGGCATCAACTGGTTCGGCGTGGGGGCTTTGTAGGTGCGGGCCAAGGCAAGGCGCAACTGACGGCGCTGTTCGCCGGGAAGCTTCCATAAGGCTTGCAGGATCGGGCTGGTCACGCCAGTGCGCGTGACAACCTCGCTGATGTCGGTACCGCTGCTGAGCGTCTCATTGGTCTCGCGGCGCAGTCCGGCATACAAGGACCAGCCATCGCCGACCTCCCACTCGTCCTGCAGATAGGCAGCCAGGCTGCGCAAGCGCGTGCGCGATGTACGGTCGACGTCGTCCGCGAGGACGGTAGCGTCGATAGCGGTTTCGTCCTGCCGTTCCCGCTCACGCTGCCCGCTGGTGGAAACATCCCAGCCGAAGCCAAGCGCGTGGCCTCGCGCAGGCGGAAGGGTGACCTTGCCGGTCCATGCGCCACGCCGGCTGTCTGCGTCGACGTCGTAGCGCCGCTCGAGCGTACGCTTGCCGGCAAGTGCGTCATAACTGGACTGGCGGTCGCGCTGGTCGTCGTTGCCGCTTAAGCTGACTGTCGATTCGATTCGGCCGCCTTGGTCCCATTTGCGCGACCAGGTGCCTTCGGTGCGCAAGCTTTCGTTTTGGTCTTTGCGCACGTAATCGGAGCGGGCGAATGGCAGCAGAGTGCCACCGGTGAGACGCACGTCGAGCCTGCGATCGGCGTGGAAACGAACCACGCTGGCGAAGGTTTGCCAGCCTATGGCTTCGCTTGGCGAAACAGTCCAGTTCAGGCGACTGTTAACATTCAAGAACATAAAACGGTTGCGGCTATACACGTCTTCTTCGCGCTGGCTGGTGACAGCACCGGCTGGATTCCTCCACAGCACGTCGGTATGCTCGGGACGATGGTTGTTCCCTTGGGTCATGCTGGCGTTAAAGGTATGGCTTCCTGTGTCGTCCTTGTCCGCCAAGCCAATGCCGGCACTGCGCGAAGGCAGGTGGCCGGGCAAGGTTGCACTCGCACGCCATTCCCGGGACGGCTTGTTGGCCGACTTGCGCAGGACGACATTGATGGTTCCGGCAACCGATTGCGTGCTATGTTCGGCGGTCGCGGAACGCATCACTTCGATCTTGTCGATCATGTCTGGCGCCAAGTTCTCCAGCGAAAAACCTGGCGGTGGGCGGTCGCCGTTGACCAGCAACTGCGTGTAGCCGGCACCCAGGCCGCGCATGCGTGGGCCGCCTTCGCCAACCGTTACGCCGGGCAGCCGCTTCACGACGTCAAGCGCGTTATTGTCGCCGAATTTCAGGATTTCCTCGCGCGTAACTATGGTGCGCGAGGCCGTGTCGCGCTGGCGCTGCAGGTCGGCGCTGGCTTTTACCTGCACGATCGGCGGGGTTTCCTGGGCGTAGGCGCGTGCGAAGACCATCGCCGCGCAGGCGATCAATCGAAGTTTCATGGATTTTTGTTACTTCAGGACGAAGATGGCATTCACGGTCTGTGAATAGGCGATTGAGTCCGGCACGCTGTATTTTCCGGTTTGCGGCGCGGTGCCGCGCGTTTCGCGGCCGGCCTGCTGCTCCATGAACGGCGCGCCGACCTGGGCGAGCGGGCCGCGTGCAATGGCCACCACCGGGCCGAGCTTGCGGCCGAAGGCCTTGGCCAGCGAGTTGCCCTTGTTGCGCGCGTCATCGGCCGCTGCGGCCATCAACTGGGTATTGATTTCGTCGCCATCGGTGCGGTCGAACGTGGAGCTGATGCTGGTAATGTGGGCCATTTCAACCAGTCTGGCGATCAGGTCCGGCCATTGCGCCAGGTCGCGCACGCGCGCATGGAACAGGCGTCCCATGGAATAGGCTGGCGCTTGTCCATCGCCGAGCGGGACGGTCTTCTTTTCGACTTCGTAGGATTCGATGTCTGCTTCCTGCACGCCGTGCTCGGCCAGCAGCTGAATCGCGCTGGCGCTCGCTTCCTGCAACTGCGCCGCGGCCATTTCGGAACTGGCGTTCTGGGCACCGGCTTCGAACTTCACTTCGCCGATGTCGGGCCGCATCCAAAGTTGCGCCTTGCCGCTGGCGCTGACGAATGGGTGCTGCGGCAGTGCGGTGCCGGATGCCTGGGCGCTGCAGGCGGCGGACATCAAGCATAGTGCCAGTGCCGCAACGGTGGATCTCAACATCATTTGCCGTGCTCCTGGATCCAGACATATTTCAGGTCCGCTTTGCCGGGCCCGTTCTTGAAGCGGCATTTGGCGATACCGCTGCGGGCAGCCTCGTCCAGGGCAGGGTGGCCGGATGATTTGACGATGGCCGAATCCTTGACGCTGCCGTTTTCGTCAACCGTGAAGTTGAGGGTGACGGTACCGGTGTGCCCTGCATTCAGGTCCGCTTGCGGCCACGCCGGCTTGGCGCAGGAACTGAAGTCCACGACGGTGCGCTTGGCTGAATCGATCGAGCCGGCGTGGGCGCAAGCGGTAAGGCTTGCCAGCAGGGCTGCGGTGAAAAGTTGTTTCATTGCTCTATCTCCTTATTCGAGGGTCCATACATACTTCATTTGCTGCCAGGTTTCGACAGGCTTGCCGCGTACCTTGGCAGGCTTGAAATGGCATTTGCTGATACCGGCCTGCGCCGCCTTGTCCAACCCAGGGTGGCCGCTGGAGCCGAGCACTTTCGAACCTGCGACCCTGCCGCCCTTGTCGATGTTGAATGACAGCGTCACGGTGCCGGTATGCTCGGCTTGCAGGTCCTCGCTGGGCCACAGCGGCTTGGCGCAGGATTTGAAGTCGACTACAGCCGGCGTGCGCGCTGCCGGCACGTTGGCAGCGTCAACGCGGGCATTCGCATAGCCAGCCAGACACGCAGCAGTGACGCCCAGTATGGCCACGACAGCCTTCCAGTTGCTGTGCTGCTGCGGCGGCGCCACCAAGTGACGGATGCGCTGCAGCAGGTCGCCGCCGTCTGCCGCTAGCGCCAGGCGCTGCGTGACGAACTGCATCTTTTCCAGTTCGGACAGTGCCTGTGCCAGGCGGCGCGGTTCACCGGTCAACTGCGCGGCCATGCTGTCGGCCACCAGTTCGCGTTCCTGACGGATACGGCGTGACAGCCACCACACGGCAGGGTGGTAGAACAGCAGGATTTCAACCGCGTTCTGCAGCAGGTTGACCAGGAAGTCATGGCGGCGCACATGGGCCAGTTCGTGCGCAAGCAGCGCTTCCAGCAATTCCGGTGGCATGCGCGCCAGCAGCGCAGCCGGCATCAGCACGACAGGGCGCCACCAGCCCGCAGTAATCGGGCTGGCCAGCGTTTCAACGATGCGCAGGCCGACATCGCGGCGTATGCCGAGGCGCCTGGCGAGGTCCGACAGGCGTTGCTGCCAATGCTCGTTGCGGCCGCCGGTGCGGCGGGCACGGGCGATCCATGCCAGGCCCAGGGCGCTGCGCAGGGCCAGCGCGGCGACGCAAGCCAGCCAGGCCGCGACCAGCAGCGGCAGACGGCTGTCAATGTTCGCCAGCAGTTCGCTTTGCCCGAACTTGCTGTCGCCGCCTGCCAGCACCAGGGCTTGCAGCGAACGCGGCGTGGTTTGCAGCGCGCTCGCAAATTCATAAGCGGGCCACAGCAGGCATGCCAGCATGGCTGCGCAGGCCACGGCATAGCGCGTGCCGGGACGCGAGCCGCGCATCAGCCAGAGCAGGGCGGCGGCAGCGAGGCCGAGCAGCGCGCCTTGCCAGAGGAAGTGGATCAGGGCCCAGCCGGCGGCATGGATGACGTCATTCATTCGGCTTGTCCTCCTGCTTCAGCAATTCTTCGATTTCGGCGCGCTCTTTTTTCGAGATGCCGCTTTTCAGTGCCGCCAGCACCAGCGCCTTGGCGGAACCGGCGAAGGCGCGCTGCAACAGGTCCTGCAGCATGTTGCCCTGCATCGCCTCGCGCGCCACCGCGGCAGCGTAAATGTGGGAGCGCTGGCGCTCATCGCGTATCAGCAGGCCCTTGCCGTGCATGATCTGCATCAGGCGCAGCACGGCGCCATAGGCCAGGTCGGGTTTCTCGGCCAGCATGGCTTCGTGCACCTGCTTCGCGGTGGCGGGGCCCAGCGGCCAGATCGCCTGCAGCAGTTCCAGTTCGGCGGGAGTGGGTTTCGGAATGGTCGCCATATTTATTTCCTTGTAACGTTTTGATTAGAATAGCCTGTCTAGACATAGTTGTATACTTCGCTGTTTTCGCCGTGGCGAAATGTAGACAACGCTGTCTATATATCCAAATTGCATATAAGTCTGAAATTTAATTAGTTTCAGAAATGAAAGGTCGGCGCTATAGTTGCCACATGAAAACGCAAGCTGTCCACCGCCGCCACACCATCTACATGCTCTGCATGGCGCAGTGCATGTGCCGCTGCTAAGCACCCGATCCCCGCATTCCCCGCAACACCCATGCTCCAGCCGCCGACCAGGCGCTGAGGGCGACGTACACCCAAAAGGAAAAACATGATCAAGCCACTGAGCATTACGCTGGCCATTGCCGCCGCATTCCCGCAACTCGCTTACGCCGAAGAAGAACTGGCGCGCGTCGTTGTCACCGGTTCGAATATCCGCACCTCCCAAAAGGAAGGCGCCAGCGCGGTGCAGGTGCTGACGGCGAAAGAATTGGCCGCCACCGGCAAGACCACCGTGGCCGACATCCTGCGCACCATTTCCGCCAATAGCGGCAACAGCTACAACGAGCAGTACACCGGCAGCTTCTCGGCCGGCACGGCGGGCCTGTCGCTGCGTGGCCTGGGCCAGAAGAACACCCTGATCCTGGTGAACGGCAAGCGCGTGTCTTCCTATGCGACGGCGCAGGACCTGCAGGAAGTCTTTGTCGACCTGAACTCGCTGCCGATGGCCGCGGTGCAGCGCATTGAAGTGCTCAAAGATGGCGCCTCTTCCGTCTACGGATCGGATGCCGTGGCCGGTGTGGTCAACATCATCCTGTACAAGGAGTTCAAGGGCACCGAGGTCGGTGCGCAAGTCGGTTCGTCCACCGAAGGCACCGGCCAGATTGAACGTAGCGCGTCGCTGCAGACCGGTTTTGGCAGCCTCGATGAAAAAGGCTGGAGCGTGGTCTTCTCTCTCGACGCATTGAAGCGCGACAAGCTGCAGCAGTCCGACGTGTCTTACCTGCGCGGCAGCGATTTCCGTGCTTATGCCAACGGCACACTGGCGTGGACGCCGACCAATTACTACGGCACTTCCGACGCAACGAAACAACTGGGTGGCGCGCAGGGGCCGCTGCAGGTGCAGAACTACGGCGACATCACGCCGGGCAAGAGCGGCCAGGTGTTGGCCTACAACCCGGCCGAATTCCGCACCCTGATCCCGGGCGTGGAGCGCGTGCACACCTCGCTGCGCGGCACCCTGAAGCTGAATGACGACACCGAATTCTACGCAGAAGGCCTGTACGGCTATTCGTGGGCGGAGCAGACCTTTGGCGCACCTTTGACCGTGGGCAGCGGCCTGCGTGCCTGGAACAACACCAGGCAGGCATTGGACAACATCACCGTGGCGCTGCCGGTCGGGCATCCGAACAACCCAGGCGCGACCGCGCTGCCGTTCACTGCCACACTGTTCGACCTGGGCCCGCGCATGAAGCAGGACAAGGTGGACTTCTACCGCACGCTGACCGGCATCAAGGGTGTCTGGAGCGGCTGGGAATACGACGCATCCATCGCCCGTTCGGGCAGCAAGCTGAAAGAAACCGTGCAGAACTTCGTCAACCGTTACGAGTTCGAAAAGGTGCTGGCGGACGGCAGCTACAACTTCGCCGACCAGTCGAAGAATAGCGACGAGGTACGCAATCGCCTGCGCCTGTCGACCCTGCGTCCTGCCGAATCGACGCTGACCGTGGCCGACTTCAACGCATCGAAGGAATTGCTGGAACTGCCTGCCGGCGCTCTGGGCTTTGCATTCGGCGGCCAATGGCGCCAGGAAGAAATGAACTCCAACACGTCGACAGCCGTGCTGTCCGGTACCGAACTACGCCCCGCGATCAACATCATCAAGGGCAAGCGTGAAGTGACGGCCGCCTTTGCCGAATTCAACGTGCCGGTGCTGAAAGACCTGACCGTCAACCTGGCCGGCCGCGCCGACAAGTACAGCGACTTCGGCTCCGCCTTCTCGCCGAAAGCCAGCGTGCGTTACCAGGCTGCCCCATGGCTGCTGCTGCGCGGTACCGTGTCGCGCGGCTTCCGCGCACCGTCGCTGCCGGAGATCACCAATTCGACCTCGGTCAGCTACGGTTCCGTGATCGATGCGAAGGACCCGATCACCCCGAGCCAGCCGCGCGGCGTCACCAATATCACCGTGGCCAATACCGAACTGTCGCCCGAGCGCTCGAAGAACCTGAACCTGGGCTTCGTGGTGTCGCCATCGGCCAACAGCAGCGTGGGCGTTGACTTCTACCATATCCGTACCAAGGGCGTAATCGACACCGAAAGCACCGATACCATCCTGGCCAACGAAAGCACCCGTCCTGAGAAAGTGGTGCGCGACGACCAGGGCCGCATCCTGACCCTGTATCGCCAATATGCCAATCAGGGCGAACGCGTGGTGAGCGGCATCGACGTGGACCTGCGCTACAAGCTGCCGAAGACAGCCTATGGCAACGTGACCCTGAATGCGCAGTTGAGCCGCGTGTTCAAGTATGAGCAGCCGCTGTCGAACGGCGAGCCGCTGACCAATGGCGCCGGCACCAATTACTTCGGCTCCATCCCGAAATGGCGCGGCACCACCAGCGCCACCTGGGAACTGGGCCAGTGGACCACCAACGCCGCGTGGAATTATGTTGACGGTTACGAGCAGACCACCCGTCCGGGCGAGCGCGTGAAGCCGTTCGCAACCGTGGACCTGAATGTGGGCTACAAGGTCAGCGCTGCCACCAGTGTGAACCTGGTCCTGGCCAATGCATTCGACCGTAAGCCTTCGTGGGATAGCTCGTTCGCCTTCTTCGACTTCACGCAAGGCGACCCGCGCGGACGCTTCGCCTCAGTCAAACTCAATCACAAGTTTTAATAATGGAGGCGCGGTAGCTGCTGGGGGTGGTGCCCATCCGTTCGCGGAAGGCGGTAGCGAAATTGCCGGCATTGGCAAATCCCAGTAGCAGCGCGATGTCCTGGACATCCATGTCGGTATCGCGCAACAGGTGCATGCCGCGCTGGATGCGCGCTTCGCGGATATAGGCAAACACGGTCATGCCGGTGTGGGTACGGAACAGCTGGTTCAGCTTTTCGCGGTAGGTGCCCACGCTGGCGGCGATTTCCGCCAGGCCGGGCAGGGCAGCCAGGTTGTCGTAGATCAGGCGCTTGGCTGCATTGACGATGACCGAATCGGTGTCGATCGGCCCGGCTGCCGCGGCCTCCACCGGGGGGCGCTTCATCAGGTTCAGGTGCACGTGGATGCGTGCCGCCAGTTCACCCGGCGTAAACGGCTTGCTGACGAAGTCGACGCCGCCAAGCTGAAGGCCCATGATGCGGTCTTCCACGGCCTCGGTGCCGCTCAGGAAAATAATCGGGATATCGCGCGTGGCCGGGTTGGCCTTGAGCAGGCGGCAGCAGGTATACCCGTCCATATTCGGCATCCGCACGTCCAGCAGGATCAGGTCGGGCTGGCCGGACAGCGCCAGTTGATAGCCCTGTTCGCCATTGAAGGCCACCGACACCCGGTAGGGCATCTCGCTTAACAAGTCGACGAGCATGCGCTGCTCAAACGCGGAATCATCCACGATCAGGATATTTCGCACTTGTGCGTCGCTGGTCAGGTACATGGTCGTTCAGGGTGGGCTGTGTTGCTTATTATGCCCATGTTTAAAAAAATGTTGCGCCTTTCACATCGGGCAAAGGCATTCTCTCCTCTGGCAAAAGTAATGTGCGCCGCAACAACGCCGAATGGAAAGAAGATAGCGACGTTCCTTGCAAGAGTGATTTTTGGTGAGTCTTTTAGGGGTGTTTTCGCGGTTCAATTGAGTCTGAAGCATTCAACTGGTTAAATTAA
>Ga0209257_1001393_pt1 | contig 28974 bp, 26 predicted proteins | sample AraplaCvi_mCL_r2_FD_184277 | JGI IMG/M metagenome (GOLD analysis project Ga0209257, IMG submission 184277) | Arabidopsis root microbial communities from North Carolina, USA - plate scrape MF_Cvi_mCL_r2 (SPAdes) (version 2) | ecosystem: Host-associated > Plants > Roots > Endosphere | place: USA...
CCTTGTCCTTGTCGGTGGATTTCTTGGTTTTGTCAGCGGCTGCGGCCACGAGGGGAAGCTCCATAGGATTGCTTCCTGGCTACATGCAAACGCTGTGCCGAACCCCGACGGTTTTTCGTTGCCGGGATTTTGACGGGGTGTTTTGTGACCTACGTCGTCAACTTCAACGTCAACTTCAAAGGCGTCGGCTCTGCGTTGCCTTCTGGCTTGGCGGGGCGGTATGGGTTCGTGGGGGACGCCGTGAATACGTCCTTGTAGGCTTGGTCGCCGCATCCAGGCGGCTCACACCCCCACAAACCCATACCGCCCCACCTTTGACAGTGTGTCATTGACGGCAGGTAAGAGCGGTAGGGCCCGACCGTTGGTCGGGCCGGCCTTACGCGTACGCGTCCACCAACCCACGTTGACGCATCAACTGCGCGGGCGACACGATGGTTTCGGTCATGGCCAGGTCGCTTTCGCTGCCGTCGTGTGCCGGATTGCCACTCCCGTTCTTCCCATCCTGCGCGGTCTGCTGGTGGCCCACGTCGGCATTACCCAGCTGGAAGCCCTGGTCGTTCAGCATCTCGCGCAGGCGCGGGATGCTGGATTCGAGGGCGTGGCGGACGTCGGCGTGGGCGCTGCTGAAGGTGGCGTGGACCTTGTCGCCATCCATCTGCAGGCGCACTTCGATCAGGCCGAGGTCGTGCGGGGTGACTTTGATGGTCGCGTGGCCGATCTTCTGGTCGGCCAGCCAGCCGATGCGGGCGCTCATGGCGTCGTCGAAGTCGTCGCCGCCGATGTGCGGGGTGGCGGTCGGCTCGCCCTGGAACGGGGTGCTGGCGGTGGCGGCGGCCTTGAGCTCGGCGGCGGCGTTCAGGGCGTGCAGGAACGGGGTGGTGGGGGCGTCGGCGTCCCCGGCTGCGTTGGCGATGGCGTCGGCCAGGGTGTCCGGCACGGCGGTGTCTTCGCTGACCAGGGCATCTGCTGGCAGGGCAAGCGGCGCGGGCGTGCTCGCGGCGCTGTTGGCGTCGACGCCGGGCAATGCGGGTGCGGTCAACGGGTTGGCGGGGGCGGCCTGCGCGACGGGCAGGGTCGGGGCGGCGTTGGCCAGGGCGGTGTCTGCATTGGCGGCGGGTGCGGCCATGACGGTGACGGCTTCGACGCCGGCCAGGGCCAGGCCGGCCAGGCCGAGCGGCGGCCAGGGGGCGGTGTCGGTGTCGTCGGTGGGGTCGCTGCTGGTCGGCTTGTCGGTAGCGGCCGTGGCCGGCGTGGCGGCGGGGTCGCTGGCCTCGCTGGGGGCGTCGGCGGCGGGGCGGCGAGTGGCGTCGCCTGGGCTGCTGCTGGCGCTGTCGGGGGTGTGCTTGTCGGCGGCGCCTTTGGCGGGCGCGTCCTTGTTGCCACCGTCGGCCTTGAGCAGGGCGTCAAAGTCCCGACGGTCGCTGCGGGCGCCAGTGGCGTTGCTGCGTGGGCTGGGGGTGGCGGGGCTGGCGCTGCTGCTGGCAGCGGTGCCGAGGCTGCTGCCGGGCAGGCTGGGGGGCATCACGGGGCGTCTCCGGTGTCGGTGTCGGCGGCGCGCGCCAGGCGGCTGCGACGGGCGCCGATGTCGTCCATCTCGCGCTGGTCGCGGCGGTCGACCAGGACTTTTTCCTGGGCGCGATAGCTGGCCGCGAGCTGTTCGAGCACGGCCTTGTCGCGGCTGGCGAGGATCAGGCGGGCGCGTTCGGCTTCGACTTTCTCGCGGTTGTTGTCCACGGTCTGGCGCTGCTGGGCGACGGCGGTGTCGAGGCGGTCGAGGAAGGCGCGGCGGTTGAGCAGCTGGGCCGGGCTGGTGGCGGCCATCTGCGCGCTGGCGTACTCCTCGGCGTAGCGGCGCAGTTCGTCCAGGCGCGACAGGTGGGTGTCGAGCACGCGCTGGCGTTCGGCGAGGTCGCGGGCGACTTCGTCTTCGTGGTCCTGGGCCCGCTTGAGCAGGGGATCGATGCGCTTGGATTGCATGGCTTAGCCCTCAGGTTCCACCAGGCGCTTGAGCGCGGCCTGGCTGTGCGGCAGGTCGGCCGCCTTGCCGACGTCCTGGCCGAGGAAGTCGACGATGTCCGACCAGCGTTCCAGTGCTTCGTCGGTGGCCGGATCGTTGCCGCGCTGGTAGGCGCCGATGGCGATCAGGTCGCGGTTGCTGGAGTAGGCCGAGACCAGGCGCTTGAGCTTGCGGATGCGCAGGCGCCAGGGTTCGTCGGCGATTTCGGTGACCACGCGGCTGACCGAGGATTCGACGTCGATGGCCGGGTACAGGCCGCTGTCGGCGACCCGGCGCGAGAGCAGGATATGGCCGTCGAGGATGGCGCGGGCGGCGTCGGCGATGGGGTCCTGCGGGTCGTCGCCTTCGGTCAGCACGGTGTAGAAGGCGGTAATGGAACCGCGCCCCTTGGCGCCGTTGCCGGCGCGTTCCACCAGGGCCGGCAGTTTGGCGAACACCGACGGCGGGTAGCCGCGGGTGGTCGGCGGCTCGCCCACCGACAGGCCGATTTCGCGCTGGGCCTGGGCGAAGCGGGTCAGCGAATCCATCAGCAGCAGGACGTTCAAGCCCTGGTCGCGGAACCACTCGGCGATGGCGGTGGCGCGGTAGGCGCCGTGCAGGCGGGCCAGCGGCGGGCGGTCGGCCGGGCTGGCCACGACCACGGCGCGGCGCAGGCCTTCTTCGCCCAGGGTGCTTTCGACGAAGTCGCGCACTTCGCGGCCGCGTTCGCCGATCAGGCCGACCACGATCACGTCGGCGGCGGTGTAGCGGGTCATCATGCCGAGCAGGGTGGACTTGCCGACGCCGGAGCCGGCGAACAGGCCCACGCGCTGGCCGCGACCGATCGGCAGCAGCGCGTTGATCGCGCGCACTCCGACATCCAGCGGTTGGGTGATCGGTTCGCGGGCCAGCGGGTTGATCGCCACGCCGGCCATGCCGACGGTGCCTTCGGCGCGGATCGGGCCCTTGCCGTCCAGCGGCACGCCGTCGCTGTCGATGACGCGGCCGAGCAGGCCTTCGCCGACTTCGACGCCGCCGCGACCCAGCGACGGCACCACGCGGGCGTTGGGCAGCAGGCCGTGCAGCTCGGCGCTGGGCATCAGGTAGGTGCGTTCGCCGGCGAAGCCGACCACTTCGGCGTCGACCCAGCCGCCGTCGGCGACTTCGACGCGGCAGCTGGCGCCCATCGGCGATTCGCAGCCGACCGCTTCCAGGGTCAGGCCGACCGCGCGGCGCAGCACGCCTTCGCGGATCAGGCCGCGGCCATGTGCGCCGTCGGGCTGGATGTTGTCCAGGCGCGCGGCCAGCCGCAGGTTGCGTGCGGCCGACCAGTCGGCGGCGGGCGAGGGCAGGGGGTCGGGATTCATGCGCTGGCTCCGGATTTGCGCAGCACCGCGTCCAGCGCGCCGCGCAGGCGCGCTTCCAGGGTGCCGTCGATACGCACGGCTTCGGCGTGCACGCGCAGGTCGCCGCGGCTCAGGCTCAAGTCGGGGCTGAGGCGCTGGGTCGGGGACAGCTGCAGCAGCGGGGCGAGCGCGGCGATGTCGTCGGGATGCAGGCGCACTTCCACTTCGCGGTTGGCGCCGCCCACTGCATCGACCGCTTCGCCGACCAGCTGCGCGAGCAGGGCCGGGTCGGCCTGGTAGGCGCGGCCGACCAGGGTGCCGGCGATGCGCACGGCCAGTTCGCCCAGCGCGGCCACCACTTCGTTTTCCAGCCGCACCAGCGGCCGGCTGAAATTGTCGAGGATGCCTTCGATCTGGGCGATCAGGCGGCGCACTTCGGCCTGGCCCTGGGCGTGGCCGTCGGCATGGCCCTGGTCGAACCCGTCCTTCTGCGCGGCGTCCTGGATCGCCTGGATTTCCTCCAGGGTGGGCAGCTGCAGCAGCGGTTCCGGGTCGTGTTCGGGCACATCGTCGAATGCGTCGAGGTGTTCATCCTCCACTGCGGCCGGGTCGGCCAGCAGGTCGGGGGCAAGCCAGCGTACGGCGGCGGCATTCACAGCATCGCCTCCGCGTTGCCGCCCAGGGTGACGGTGCCTTCATCGGCCATGCGCTTGACGATGGCCAGGATCTCGCGCTGCGCCGCTTCCACGTCGGACAGGCGCACCGGTCCGCGTGCTTCCATGTCTTCGAGCAGGATCTCGGCCGCGCGCTGGGACATGTTGCGGGTGATCTTGTCGCGCACCTTGATGTCGGCGCCACGCAGGGCCAGGCCGAGGCGCTCGCCGCTGACTTCGCGCAGCACGAGCTGCAGTTCGCGGTCTTCCAGGTCGATCAGGTCGTCGAACACGAACATCTTCTCCTGGATGCGCGCGCTGAGCGGGGCGTCGATGCGCGAGATCTCGCCGAGGATCGCCTGGTCCTGGCCGCTGTCCATGAAGTTCAGGATGTTGGCCGCGCACTGCACGCCGCCGATGTTGGACGACTTCAGGTTCTGGTTACCGGCGAACTGGCGTTCCATGATTTCGTTCAGTTCGTTAAGGGCGTTCGGCGGAATGCCGTCCAGGGTGGCGATGCGCAGCAGCACGTCGACGCGGGTGCGTTCGGGCAGCAGCTTGAGCGCGTCGGCGGCCTGGTCGGTTTCCAGGTGGGCCATCACGATCGCGATGATCTGCGGGTGTTCGTTGCGGACCAGGTCGGCAACGGCGCGCGGGTCCATCCACTTCAGCGCGTCCAGGCCGGTGGTGTTGCGGCCGAGCAGGATGCGGTCGATCAGGTTGCCGGCCTTCTCGCTGCCCAGCGCCTGCACCAGCATGTTGCGGATGTAGTCGTCCGAGCCGACGCCCAGCGAGGTCTTGGAGCCCAGTTCGCTGTTGAACTGGTCCATCACCCGCTCGACCTGCTCGCGGGTGATGTCGCTCATGGTGGCCATGGCGATGCCGATCTTCTGCACCTCCTTGGGTTCCATGTGGCGCAGCACGTCGGCGGCTTCCAGTTCGCCCAGCGACAGCAGCAGCACGGCGGCACGCTGCACGCCGCTCAGCGGGGCAGGGGGGGCGGCAGGATCAATCATTGGCCACCCAACCCTTGACCACCTGGGCCACGCGCTTGGAGTCGGTCTTTACGGCTTCACGCGCCATGCGCAGTCGTTCCTCGTAGGAGTCCACCGGCAGGGCCAGCGGCTCCTGCCCTGAAAGGTGCACGCGGTCGCTGCCCAGCGCGGGCAGGCCTTCGCCGTCGTCCACCAGCTGCACGTCGGCGCTGTGCGGCTCCAGGCTGTCGTTGCCCAGCGCCTTCTTCGGGGTGCCGGTGATCGAGCGCAGTGCCGGGCGCAGCACGCCGAACACCAGCGCCAGCACCACGATCGCGCCGAGCAGCAGGCGCAGCCCGTCCTGGACCTGCGGCAGTTCCCACCACTTCGGGCCTTCGACCGGGGTCACTTCGCGCACGAACGGGGCATTCATCACCGACACGGTGTCGCCACGTTCGGCATCGAAGCCCACCGCCTGCTTGACCAGCGCTTCGACGCGGGTCAGTTCGGCCGCCGACAGCGGCTGTTCGGTGGTCTTGCCGTTGGCGCCGGGGCGCGGCACGTTGTCCAGCAGCACCGCCACCGACACCCGCTTGATGCGGCCGGCCGGCTGGCGGGTGTGCTGCAGGGTGCGGTCCAGCTCGTAGTTGCGGGTGGCGTTGCGCGAGGTCTCGGTCGGGGCGGCGGCCGCAGCGGCGGGGGCGGCGGCGGCAGCGCCCGGCGGGGTGTTGCTGGCCGCCCCCGGCACGCCCTGCGGGCCCTGGGTGCTGGTGCTGTTTTCGCTGGTCTGCTCGCTGCGGATCTTCTGCGGCTCGCCGTTGTACAGCTCGCGGGCTTCTTCGATCACCGAGAAGTCCATGTCCACGCTTACTTCCGGGTTGACCCGGCCGGGACCAGTCATTGGTTCGAGCAGTTCGCGGATGCGCTGGTTGAACGAGGTTTCCTGGCGGCGCACCTGTTCGAACTGGGCGGCATTCATCGCCGCGTCGCTGTTCGGGTCGGACACGCTGAGCATGCGCCCGCTCTGGTCGACCACGGTGACCCGCTCCGGGGCCAGGTCGGGGATGCTGGCCGCGACCATGTGCACGATGGCGTCGATCTGGCCGCGTTCGAGCTGCTGGCCGCCACGCAGTTCCAGCACCACCGAGGCGCTGGCCACGTCGCGCTGGCGGGTGAAGGCGCTGGGCTTGGGAATGGCCAGGTGCACGCGCGAATCGCGCACCGGGCGCAGGGTGTTGATGGTGCGCGACAGCTCGGTTTCCAGCGAATGCTGGTAGCGCGCGTTCTCCATGAACTGGCTGACGCCGAAGCCGGGATCGCGTTCCATCAGCTCGAAGCCAAGCCGGCCGCTGTCGGTCAGGCCGGACCCGGCAAGCTTCAGGCGCGCGTCGTGCAGGTTCTTCTCCGGCACGGTGATGCCACCGGTGGCCGGGTCCAGTTCGAACGGAATCTGCGCGGCGCGCAGCAGGTCGGTGGCTTCGGCGGTGGCCTTCTGGTCCAGCCCGGTATACAGCGGCACCATGCCCGGCTTCTGCGACCAGAAGAACACGAACAGGCCTGCCGCAACGGCCACGGCGATCATCGCCATCAGGCCGAGCCGACGGGTGATCTGCAGGCTTTGCAGCCGGTCGAACCACTGGCCCGCCTTTTCGGCGTTCAGGGATTCCTTGGTGAGCGACAGGGCCATGCGGTTCTATCCTTACAGCGGCATGTTCATCACGTCCTGGTAAGCCTGGACGAGACGGTTGCGGACTTCCACGGTGGCGCGGAAGGCGATCTGGGACTGCTGGGAGGCGACCATGACCTTGGCCAGGTCGGCGCCGGGCTCGCCCAGTTCGAACGCGCGGGCGAGGGCGCCGGATTTCTGCTGCGCTTCGTTGACCCCGGCAATGGCGCCGCGCAGGGTGTCGGTGAAGCTGGGGCCCTGCACGTCCTGCGGGGCGACCAGGCCCTTCAGCGCATTGGTCTGCGGGCTCTCGGCGAGCGGGCTGACCGGCTGCCCGACCTGGGTCTGGTAGCTGCGGATCTGGGAAAGGATCGAGGTGACGGAGTGTGACATCTGGAACGTTCCGGCTGATTGGGGGGATCTCGAGTGATGACGTTGCAAGCCCCGTGCCGAAACGGCTGAGTGGTTCAGCGATGTGGTGATAGCGGGCTGCAGGGACCCGATGCGCAACCGGTCACCTGGCGGGCGCGACGGAAAGCCGATGTGTCGGTACGCCGCCGGGCTGCCGCCGGCGCCCCGGCGTCGGGAAACCGACGCCGGGCCGGTGGCGCGGGTCGCGCGCCGTTGCGGTGCATCTTGGCTGGCATGGCGGGGGCCGGCCAACGGCCGGCGCTACCGGAGACAACGACGCCCGGGCTGGCCGGGCGTCTGGACCCGTTGCGGGGACCGGTTACCAGGTGAAACCGGCGCCCACGCCTACTGAGCTTTCATCGCCGCTCCTGGCGCCACCGACGGACGCCGTGAAATGCTCGGTGAACCGGCGGCGGAACGTGGCGGCAAAGGCGTTTTCGCCCTCCGACCAGCCCACTCCGGCACCCAGGTAGTTGCGGCCGACATCGGGCATGCCGGAGCTCTGTACGAATGCGGCGGTCATGGCCGCCTGGCGACTGATGCGCTTGTCCATCGTGCGCAGGCTGTCATCCATGGCGTTCAATCGGGAATCGATGCCCGCGAAGCGGTCGTTGGCCTCTGCCCTGAATTGTTCCAGTGCGGCTGCTGCGCCGCTCGCCATTCCGCCGATCTGGTTGATCTGCTGGTCGGTGTACTGGTTGGCGGCCACCAGGGTGTCGCCGGCGACCTGGTCGGCGTAGGTGTTCGCTTCGGTCAGCGTGGCGTCGGCCTGGGCATCGGTGTAGGCGTTGGCCGAGTTGAGCGTCGTGGCTGCCGTGTCGTTGAGTTGGCTGACATTGACGCCGTCGGTGCCCGCAGTGCCCGCGCCGACGTTGGTGATGCGACGCTCGGCGCCCGCTGCGCCGACCGATACGGTGTCTGCCTGGTCAGCGACCGAGTTGGCGCCAATGGCGATGGAATTGCTTCCCGTAGCGGCACTGTTGAACCCGACCGCGGTGGTGGCGTCTCCACTGCTGGTGGCACTGCGGCCCAGGGCAGTAGTGAACTCACCGGAGGCGTTGGCCAGACCGCCGACAGCGACCGCGTTGCCGCCGGCGGCACTGCTGTCGGTACCGAAGGCTGTGCCAAGCCCTCCGCCCGCTGTCGCGCCGTCACCGCAGGCGAAGGCGCTGCCGCCGGTCGCGGTCGGCGCGGTGCCGCCGGTCTGGTTGCAGACCGACTGGGCCAGTACGGGAGACGCTGCTGACAGGAATACGCCAAGCGCCGCGCCGGTGATGAGGATGGAACGGGCGAGGGCGACGCGCGAAACACCACGCAGTGCAATGCGATACCAGGAACGATCCATGGCGGAGATCCTCGGGTGGCAGCGCGCCCGCCGGGGCAAGGCCGGTCAGACGATCTGCATGAATCCCCCGATTCCCCGTACGCGTCTCCCCCGCATACGGCTGCTGGCGACGCTATGCCCGGTGCCGTCACGAACAGGTGAAGGAGGCAACCTGCCGGACACCCGCTGGAAACACGCACGGCGTGCAGCGTGACCGAAGGCCCGGGAATATCCCGGGCCTCCTGTGCCTGGTGTCCGCCTCAGGTCTCTGCGCCACGCGAAGCCGATACCTGCTGGTTCACGAGCATTTTCAACGTCGCCAACTGCTCGGCAGTAAGCTGTTGCAGACCTCCCTTGGTCAGCGTTTCGAAGCTCTGTGTGGCACTGGATGACGTCGTCCCATCGTAGGTCGGCGGTTTGTTGTCGGTAGCCATGGTCATTACCCTCGAACGAGCGAGCGTCGACCACCGCTGCCGATGGCGACGCCGCTGCAACCACCCCCGGTTCCCCGCGCAAGGCGGGTGCGGCGACTGTTTCAGGTCATCCGTTCGGCGTGGGTGAAAGAGACGGGAACGAAATCCATCGGCCGAAACGGACAAGGCCCGGGACGAGCCCGGGCCTTGCGCTGTATTCCAGCCTGGGGCGATCAGCCGGCCAGTTCTGCCTGGTCGCGTTCGATGCCGTACTTGCGCAGCTTCTCCACCAGGGTGGTGCGGCGCAGGCCGAGCAGCTGGGCGGCGTGGGCGACCACGCCCTGGGTCCGCTCGAGCGCCTCGTTGATCAGGGTCAGCTCGATGTTGGCCATGTGGTTGCGCAGATCCAGGCCGGCGTCGGGCAGGGCCGGGGCCTTGCCATCCGCTGCGCCGCCATTGGCCGCGGTGGCCGCATCGGCGGCCGGGGCATGGAACGAGAAACTGCGCAGGTCGAGCCGCTCATCGCTGGGCGCTGCCGCGGCAGGCGCGGCGGCCGGTGCAGCCACGGCGAAGTCGCCGCGGTAACGGGCCGGCAGGTCCTGCACGCGCACGCTGGCGCCGGGATGCAGCACCGCCAGGCGCTCCACCAGGTTGGTTAACTCGCGCACGTTGCCCGGCCATTCGTAGGCGGCCAGGGCCTGCAGTGCTTCAGGGCTGAAGCGCACTTCGCCACGGCCGGTGCGGGCCAGCTGTCCGGCGATGGTGGTGACCAGCGCCGGCAGGTCCTCGCTGCGCTCGCGCAGTGCCGGCACCTCGATCGGGAACACGTTGAGGCGGTAGAACAGGTCCTCGCGGAACTTGCCCTCGGCAATACGCGATTCCAGGTCGCGGTGGGTCGCGGCGATCACCCGCACGTTGCAGCGGATGGTCTGGTTGCCGCCGACACGCTCGAAACTGCGCTCCTGCAGCACGCGCAGCAGCTTGACCTGCATCGGCAGGCTCATGTCGCCGATTTCGTCCAGCAGCAGGGTGCCGCCCTCGGCCATTTCGAAACGGCCCTTGCGCGCGCTGAGTGCGCCGGTGAACGCGCCTTTTTCGTGACCGAACAGTTCGCTTTCCAGCAGCTCCGCCGGAATCGCACCGCAGTTGATCGCCACGAACGGACCGTCGCGGCGCGGCGAGCGCTGGTGGATGGAACGCGACACCACTTCCTTGCCGGTGCCCGACTCGCCCAGCACCAGCACGGTGGTGTCGAACGCGGCGACCTGTTCGATCATCTGGCGCAGCGCGCTCACCGCCGCACCGTCGCCGGTCGGACCCTGGTCCTGCACGGCGCCGGCCTGGTGTTCGGCATCCAGCCGCTTGAGGCTGGCACGGCGCAGCAGCGCTTCCATCTGTGCGTGGCGCAGCGGTGCTTCCAGCGGCCACACGTTGGCTTCATGCAGGCCGTGGCGTTGCGCGAAGGCGCTGGCGTCGCCGTCGATCAGCATGACCGGCGGCGGCAGTGCGCCCTGGCCGGCCCAGGCGAAGAGGGCCTCGCTGCGCTGGCCGGGTTCCAGCCCGCCGATGATCACCGCCATCCAATCGGTGGCGCGGTGGCGGGTGGTATCGAAGTCGGCGGCGTCGGCGACCCAGCGTGGGTTGAAGTCCATGAATTCCAGCAGGCTGACGGTGCGTTCGGCGCGCACGGCGTCGTTGTCCAGCACCAGGATGCGCGACTCGCTCATGGCGTGGCCTCCTTCAAGCCTTCCAGAATCGGCATGACCTCCTGGATGTAGGACAGTTTGCTGACGAAGTTGTCGGCGCCGGCGCGCAGCGAGTGCTCGCGGTGCTCGACGTCGTCGAAATGGCTGGCGATGACGATGTACGGCGCGTCGTCCTGGCTCTTGATCAGGCGCGTGGCCTGCAGCCCGCCCATTTCCGGCATGGCCAGGTCCATCAGCACCACCTGCGGGCGCAGCGCCTCGGAGCGCTCGATGGCTTCCAGGCCATTGCCGGCACTGCCGACCACGTCCAGCCAGTCGACCTTGCGGAAGTGGCGCATGGCCGCGTTGATGAAGCCTTCGTGGTCGTCCACCAGCAGCACGGTGAGCTTGTTCATGTCGTGTACTTCCTCAGCCCACCCGGGCCAGTAGCGGGGTGCGGGCACTGTGCCGGCGGCGTTCACGGGCCGGCGCGATGTCCAGTTGTTCGCGGTATTTTGCAACGGTTCGGCGGGCAATATTCACCCCCTGGCGTGACAGAAGTCCCGCAATCGCCTCATCGGCGAGCGGCTTGCCGGCCGGTTCGGCGTCGATCAGGCGCCGCACCATGGCCTTCACGGCCTGCCCGGAGACGCTGGCGCCTTCCAGGCGGACGGCGAAGAAGTGCTTCAGTTCCAGGGTGCCGCGCGGGGTCTGCAGGTACTTGCCGGTGGTGATGCGCGAGACGGTGGACTCGTGCATGCCGATCGCATCGGCGACTTCCTTCAGGGTCAGCGGCGCCATGGCCTCTTCGCCGCGGCTGAGGAACCCGGCCTGGCGCTCGATGATCACCCGGGTGGTACGCAGCAGGGTGTCGTAGCGCATCGACAGGCCACGGGTCAGCCAGCGCGCTTCCTGCAGCATGTCGCGCAGCGGCTGGGCGCTGTCGCCGGCGTCGGCCAGGGCGCTTTCATAGGTGGGGTTGATGCTTAGGCGGCGGCTGGTGGCCGGGTTCAGTGCGACCCGCCACTGGCCGTCGGCGTGCCAGGCGACCACGTCGGGGATGACGGCGCCGGCGGTGTCCGGCAGCAGGCTGTCGCCCGGGCGCGGCTGCAGCGAGAGGATCAGCCGCACCGCTTCGTGGATGTCGGCCACTTCGGCGTCGAGCTGGCGGGCGAGGGCGGGGTAGTCGTGGGCGGCGAGCGCCTCCAGCCCGTGGTCCAGCACGCGCAGGGCAAGATGCCGGGCCGGCACGCGGCCCTGCAGGGCGCGCAGCTGCACCGACAGGCATTCGTGCAGGTCACGCGCGGCCAGGCCGGCCGGGTCGCCGTGCAGGATCTGCTGGCGTACCGCTTCCACGCCGGCGGCGTCGACGTCGCAGTGGGCGCTGGCGAGCAGGGTGAGCTGGTCCAGCGGGGCATCCAGGTAGCCGGCGTCGTCGCAGTGCTCCAGCCAGAAACGGGCCACCGCCAGCTCGCGTGCGTCCAGTTCCAGCGACAGGCGCTGCAGGGCGCGCAGCTGCGGGTCGCTGGATTCGTCGGCGGCAATGCGCTGCAGGCGGTCGTCGTCGCCGTCGTGCCAGCTGGCACCGGCCACGTCCCACATGGCCGGTTCGGGCAGCTCGTCGAACGCGGCCACTTCCACCGTAGTGCCGGTTTCGGGGGTGGTCGAGGCTTCCGGCGCCGGGGCTTCTTCCAGCTCCAGCAACGGGTTGGTTTCCAGTGCGCGGCGGATTTCCAGCTCCAGCTGCATGCCATCCAGCTGCAGCAGGCGGATCGACTGCAGCAGTTGCGGCGTGAGGTGGAGCTGCTGACCCAGCTGGGTCGACATGGTCGGCTTCATGTGTGTATTCCCCGTCGCACCGACTCCCCGGTGCGTTATGGAACACATCTTGCTTCTGATCCCACGTGGGGAAAATCAGGGGGTTCCTGAGCGGGGTCGTCGAGATCCTGACAGGGTGTAGGGAGATTCCCTACCGTATTCCGGTTCTTTGACGCGGGTGACCGCCGAAAACCGCGTGATCACGTGGCGGGCGACGCTTCGACCGGATCAAAATTCCGACGGAGGCACCGGTGGTGCCTGCCTGGTGTCGGGGAACCGTCGCGGACTACTCCAGTTCGTGCTGGTGCCGGGCCGCCAGCAGCAGCAGGTCGTTGGCGCGGCGACAGCCGAGCGATTCCATCATCCGGGCGCGATGGGTTTCCACCGTCTTGACGCTGATGCCGAGGTCGGCGGCGATTTCCTTGTTGCTTTCGCCCTTGCCGATCTGGCGCAGGATCTCGCGCTGGCGCGGTGACAGCGCGGCCACGCCCACCGGCTTTTCCCGGCCCAGCATCGGCGCCAGCATCTTGGCCGAGATCTGCGGGCTCAGGAACACCTGGCCGGCATGGGCGGCGCGCAGGGCCAGTTCCAGTTCCTGCGGGGCGGCGTCTTTGACCACGAAGCCGACCGCGCCGCGGTCCAGGGCATCGCGCACGTGCACGGCGTCGTCGTGCATGGTCATCATCACCACCCGGGTCCCGGGGGCGCGCACCAGGATGTCGCTGAGCGCTTCCAGCCCGGTGCGGCCGGGCAGGGACAGGTCCATCAGGATCACGTCCGGCGTGTGCAGCAGGGCCATCTGCAGGGCCTGCTCGGCGTTGCTGGCTTCGGCGGCGACCTCGACCTCGGCAAAGCCCTGGAGCAGGCGACTGAGGCCGGCGCGGACCAGGGTGTGATCGTCGACGATGAGAACGCGCACGGGCAGGGTGGTTTGCGAAGGTCAAGAAGTTCTTCACATTACCGGACCCGACGCCGGGAGCCAAGCGCGAGGCAAAGCCAAGCGCGGTAGCTCCGACTGTTAGTCGGATTCGGCGTTTGGCGGATCGCCTGCAGCCGGCCAGAGGCCGGCTCTACGTGGCGCGGGCGTTTGGCGGATAGCCTGCAGCCGGCCAGAGGCCGGCTCCACGTGGGGCGGGCGTTTCGCGGATCGCGTGGGCCGGCCAACGGCCGGCGCTACCGGGGCGCGGGCGTTTGGCGGATAGCCTGCAGCCGGCCAGAGGCCGGCTCCACGTGGGGCGGGCGTTTCGCGGGTCGCGTGGGCCGGCCAACGGCCGGCGCTACCGGGCGTGGCGGCCGGATCGCCCGTTGAGGGGGCCTACCGCGCGCGGCGCGCGTCCGCTACCTGCCGGCGATGCAACCTGAACAGATGGCGTTCCAGCGCCATTTCCAGGCCGTCGCTCATCGGTTCGAAGCGCAGCCAAAGGAAACAGGAGCCGGCGCCGCTGGCCGCTTCGGCCAGGATCGACACCGGCAGGTCGATATGGTCGGGCAGCCAGTCGCAGGGCTGCAGGCGGATGACGCCCAGGCTGCCGGCGGCCGCGCCGGTGCGTGCACCGAGCTCCAGGCGGATGCCGCGGCGCGACCAGCGCAGCGGGCGCAGGTCCAGTTCGGGCGTGCTGTGCCGGACCAGTCGGCCCAGCAGCACCATGGCCAGGTCCAGCTTGGCTTCCACGCGCTGCAGCTGGGCACTGTCGCCGCGCTCGTCGTGGCTGTCGTCGGCGCGTGCGTCTTCGACCAGGGCGACGCTGCGCAGCAGGGTCTCGGCGCTGCCCGGGCGGATCACCGCGCTGCCCAGGCGGAATTCGGCCGGCAGCGCGAGTTCGCAGCTCAGCGTCTCATCGAACAGCTCGCTTTCAGCCGGATGATGGATGTCGCTGGGGCGCGGTTCGTTCATGACAGGGATTCGGCGGTGAGGTAGGCGCGCGCGGCGCGGCCGGCGGCAACGCCCTGGCGCAGATGGCGTGCCGCGTCATCGCGCTGCTCGGCCATCATGCGCAGGATGCGCTGCTGGCGGCCTTCGAGCGCGGTCAGGCCGGCCACGTCGGCCAGCGCGTCGGGCTGCGCCAGCCAGGCCCGCTGGTGGCGGTCCAGGTCATCCAGCGATTCACCGGCGGCCAGGTAATCGTCCACGCGCAGGGCGGCTTCGACCGCGTCCAGGTCGGCGTTGAGGCAGGCCAGTGAAAGCCCGGCGTCCATCACAGGGCAACCGCAGCGGGCTGGCGCTGGTCGTGCGGAATGGCATTCCACGCCGCGTCGATCTCGCCCAGCAGTTCCAGCGATTCGCGAAGCGCCTCGGGGTCGTTGTGCAGGTTGGCTTCGGTCAGGCGCTGCATGACGTAATCGTACAGGGCCGACAGGTTGCCGGCGATTTCACCGCCGGCCTCGTGGTCCAGCGAGCCGTTGAGATGGCCGACGATGGCGCAGACCTCGCCGATCGCTTTGCCCTTGCGCGCCTGGTCACCGCCTTCGAGGCAGGCTTGGGCCAGGCGCACGCGTTCAAGCGCACCCGACAGCAGCAGGGCGACCAGCTTGTGCGGGTCGGCATCGATGATCGAGCTCTGCACGCCGACCTTGCGGTACTGCTCGGTGAATTGACGGTTCGAACCGTACATGGATCCTGTCTCCTTCGTGCGGGCCGGGGCGCCTCGCGGTATGCATCGTTGGTACCGATATCGGCCGCGCGCGCGCCCAACTTGAGCTCCTGGCTCAACCCGACAGCTGGCTCAGCTGCTGGCTCAACGCCGAACTGCTCTGGCTGAGCTTGCCCATCAGCGCGTCCAGTGCGAGGAACTGCTTCTTGTAACGCTCCTCGACACCGGCCATGCGCGTATCCAGAGCCTTGCGGCGCTTGTCGATGTCGGTGAGCGTGGCATTGATGCTCTTGGTGCGGGAGACGAAGGCGCCTTCCTTGCCGACCGTGGTGTTGACGTAACCGTCCACCATGTTGAACAGCTTGGTGGCGGCGCCATCGTCGCCGGTGAAGGCCTGGCGCACCGCGCCGGACTGGTTGACCAGCGCGGCTTCGAACTTGGTGTTGTCCAGCACCAGGCTGCCGTCGGCATTGGGGTAGGCGCGGGTCTGCAGGCCCAGGGTCTTGGGGTCGAGGCCGTTGGCCGCCAGGTCCTTCAGCACGCCGCTCATCATCGAGCGCAGCTGGCTGGCCGCGCCGCGCATCTGCGCGTCGCCGGTCAGCGAGGACGGCTCCTTGTTCTCCACGTCGTACTTGGTCGCGTCGTTGATCGCCGACAGCGCGCCGTTGTAGGCGGTCACGAAGTCCTGCATCACCTTGCGCGCGGCGGCCACGTCGCTGCTGATGGTGACGCTGCTTTCGCCGACCTTCTTCAGGTTCAGGGTCAGCCCCGGCACCACGTCGGTGACGGTGTTTTCGCTGGCCACCACGGCCACGCCGTCGATGGTCAGCTTGGCGTCGGCGGCCGCGGTACGCTCGGACATGCTGGCGGCCAGGGCGGTCAGGTCGGCGTTGCCGCTGCCGGCGCGGAGCTTGATCGCGTTGGCGGTGCCGGACTTTTCCTGGGACAGGGACAGGTACTGGTCATCGCCCGAGGCGATGAGGGTCGCCTGCACGCCCAGGCCGCGCGCGGCCTTGTCGATCTTGGTGCGGATCGAAGACAGGGTGTCGTCGGCTTCGACCTGGATCTCCAGCGACTTCATCTTGTCGCCCACGCCCACATCCAGCGTCAGGGTTCCGGCGCCGAAGGTCTTGGTCTTGGCCACCGCGGTGTCGGCGATCCATTTGTTGGCCGCTGCCAGCTGGTCGACCTTGACCACGTGGGTACCGGTGGCCGCTTCGTTGGTGCCGCTGGCGGTCAGGATCTCGTCGGTGCCGGTCTTGGTCACGTTGAACAGGCGCGCGTCGAAGGCGGTGGAGGCCTTGAGCGCCTTCAGCGAGGTGCTGAGCACGTCGAACGCGGACTTGACCGTGCCCACCGCCGAGAGCTGCATCTTGGCCTTGGACTGCTGCAGGTTGAGCGCGTTGTCCGCAGGCTTGCGGTCGGCCGCGACCAGGCTGGCCACCATGCCGGAAATATCCAGTCCCGAACCGATGCCGCCGTAACCAAAGTCAGCCACGCTGTTTCTCCTGTCTGTCAACGAAATTAGCGGCCATGGCCGCCGGGTCTTTAGATCAACGTTGATGCAGGAGTTGTGCCAGAGGCAGGGCGCGGAAGATTGGCACGCGCATTGCAGGGCATATAGGGCGGGACGCGGTACGGTCCGGCCAGGGGTCTGTAAAAAACCCTCCCCCAATGCAGGGGAGGGCTCAGGCTACTGAAAAAAGCGGGGGGAGACGAAGCCACCCGGGGAGTTCAGTCAAACTTACAGCGCTGATAACGGTTCGGCCGCAGGGGCGGGCGATGGCCACGGATGCCATGGACATGGCCCGGTCCTGCAAGGGGTTTGCTGCTTCCTGGGGTTTGCCCGCGCCGCCGGCCGAAGCCGGCGGCGTGGACGCGTGGCTCAGCGCAGCAGGCTGAGCACGTTCTGCGGCACCTGGTTGGCCTGGGCCAGCATGGCCGTACCGGCCTGCTGCAGGATCTGGGTGCGGGTCAGCTCTGCGGTTTCCTTGGCGAAATCGGTGTCCTTGATGCGGCTGCGCGAGGCGGACAGGTTTTCGGTGGACGTCTGCAGGTTGGCGACTACCGAGGTGAAGCGGTTCTGCACCGCGCCCAGGTCGGCACGGGTGTTGTTGATCGAGCTCAGCGCCTTGTCGACGATTTCCAGCGCTTGCTGGGCACCGGCAACGGTGTCGATCTTCAGGTCGGACAGGTGCGAAGCGGTGGTGTTGGCGGTGACGTCGGTGGTGGTGACGCCGGCCACCGAGGCGCCCGCGCCGGCCACGGCCAGGTCGGCCAGCTTGGCATCGGCCTTGACCGAGGTCAGGGTGATCTCGCCGGCGATGGCGGCACCGTTGGCATCCACCGCCTGCGCGGCGAGCAGACCGGTCTCACCCAGCTTGCTGCTGATGGCGGCGGTGATCGCCTTCACTGCGTTGGCCTGGTTGGCCGCATCGGCGCCGGCCACGTAGTCGAACTTCACATCGCCCAGCGCTATGCCGCCGACCGTCATCGCACCGATCGTGCCGCTGGCCAGATCGGCCCCGTCCACTTCGATCTTGCCGGCGGTGGCGAAGGTTGCCGCGCCGAGCGCGCTGGCCTTGGCATTGACCACCTTGTCGATGGCGATGGCCTGGCCGGCGTTGGCACCAACCTGGAACAGCTGGCTGGAGAACGAACCGTCCAGCAGCTTGGTGCCGTTGAAGTCCGACTGCTTGGCGACGCGGTCGATTTCGCTGACCAGCTGGGTCACTTCGGCCTGCAGCGCCTTGCGGTCGCTGGCCGAGTTGGTGGCATTGGAGGACTGCACCGCCAGTTCACGGACGCGCTGCAGGTTGTTGCCGATTTCGCTCAGCGAGCCTTCGGCGACCTGGGCCAGCGAGATGCCGTCGTTGGCATTACGGATGGCCACGTCGGTACCGCGGATCTGGGTACCGAAGCGCTCGGAGATGGCCAGGCCGGCGGCGTCGTCCTTGGCGCTGTTGATGCGCGAACCCGAGGACAGGCGCTGGATGGTGGTGGCCAGGGAGCTGCCGCTGGTGCTCAGGTTGCGCTGAGCGTTGAGCGACATCGTATTGGTGTTGATCACTTGTGCCATGGGTATTCCTTCGGTAAAGCGTGAAACGTGCGGCGGTGAAAGCGGCGCCGGTTTCCCGGCGCCTTCGGGTCAGACGCGATCAGCGCAGCAGGCTGAGCACGTTCTGCGGCACCTGGTTGGCCTGGGCCAGCATGGCCGTACCGGCCTGCTGCAGGATCTGGGTGCGGGTCAGCTCTGCGGTCTCCTTGGCGAAATCGGTGTCCTTGATGCGGCTGCGCGAGGCGGACAGGTTTTCGGTGGAGGTCTGCAGGTTGGCGACGACCGAGGTAAAGCGGTTCTGCACCGCACCCAGGTCGGCGCGGGTGCTGTTGATCGCACCCAGCGCCTTGTCGACGATTTCCAGCGCCTGCTGTGCACCCTTGACGCTGTCGATGTTCACATCGCTCAGCATCTTGCCGGCCGGTGCCGGGGTGGTCGCGGTCGGTGCAGCCGAGTTGAAGCCGGTGATGCCAGCGCTGGTGCCGGCGGTCACGGTCATCGCGGTGAAGGCACCGGCCGAGTTGACGCTTTCCTTGACCGAGGTCAGGTTGATCTTGCCGGCGGTCGCATCGACTTCGGCCAGCACGCCGGTTTCGCCGATCTTGGCATTGATCGCCGTGGTGACGGCGGCCACCAGGGCCTTCTGGTCATCGGCGGCGACGCCGGTGGAGACCACTTCAACCTTGTCGATCGACACGGCCGCCGCCAGGCTGCCGCCGCCGATCTTCACGCCATCGAACGAGATCGTGGTGCCCTTGTTGGCGGCGGTCACGGTGCCGGCAGCAATGGTGATCGAGTTGGCGTCGAAGGTGGCGTTGCCCAGGGCGTTGGCCTTGGCATTGACCACCTTGTCGATGGCGATGGCCTGGCCCGCGTTGGCACCGACCTGGAACAGCTGGCTGGAGAACGAACCGTCCAGCAACTTGGTGCCGTTGAAGTCCGACTGCTTGGCGACGCGGTCGATTTCGCTGACCAGCTGGGTCACTTCGGCCTGCAGCGCCTTGCGGTCGCTGGCCGAGTTGGTGGCGTTGGAAGCCTGCACCGCCAGCTCACGCACGCGCTGCAGGTTGTTGCCGATTTCGCTCAGCGAACCTTCGGCGACCTGGGCCAGCGAGATGCCGTCGTTGGCATTGCGGATGGCCACGTCGGTGCCGCGGATCTGGGTGCCGAAGCGCTCGGAGATGGCCAGGCCGGCGGCGTCGTCCTTGGCGCTGTTGATGCGCGAACCCGAGGACAGGCGCTGGATGGTGGTGGCCAGGGAGCTGCCGCTGGTGCTCAGGTTGCGCTGAGCGTTGAGCGACATCGTATTGGTGTTGATGACTTGTGCCATGGGAATTCCTTCAGGCGGGGATGGAACGCGGTAGGTCGGGATCGGCGCCGGTCAGGCCGGCGCCGATGCTGCCGGACGGATCAGCGCAGCAGGCTGAGCACGTTCTGCGGCACCTGGTTGGCCTGGGCCAGCATGGCCGTACCGGCCTGCTGCAGGATCTGGGTACGGGTCAGCTCTGCGGTTTCCTTGGCGAAGTCCGTGTCCTTGATGCGGCTGCGCGAGGCGGACAGGTTTTCGGTGGAGGTCTGCAGGTTGGCGACGACCGAGGTGAAGCGGTTCTGCACCGCACCCAGGTCGGCGCGGGTGCTGTTGATCGAACCCAGCGCCTTGTCGACCACTTCCAGCGCCTGCTGCGCGCCCAGCACCGAGCTGACGTCCAGCTTCTGCGCGTTGCTGGCCGTTGCGGTACCGGCGGTGTAAGCGCTGGTGGCGGCGGCAGCAGACCAGTCGCTGGTGGCGGCCTGGTAGTTGCTGCGGGTCAGGGCGATGTCGGCGGCCACCACGGCCTTGCCTTCCTTCACCGAGGACAGCTTCAGGGTGCCGTCGGTGTTGGCTTCTGCGTAGATGCCGGATTCGCCGATCTTGCCGTTGATCGCGGTGGCCACGGCCTTGGCCGCGTCGCCGACGCTGGCGCCGCTCTTCACTTCCACGGTGCCGATGTCAACGCCCATCACGGTGCCGCTGAAGCGTGCGTCGGCGGCGACGGCGCCGATCGCCGCGGTGGCGCCGGTGGCGAAGGTGCTGGTGCCGAGCGAACCGGCGCGGGCGTCCACCACCTTGTCGATGGCGATGGCCTGGCCTGCGTTGGCACCGACCTGGAACAGCTGGCTGGAGAACGAACCGTCCAGCAGCTTGGTGCCGTTGAAGTCCGACTGCTTGGCGACGCGGTCGATTTCGCTGACCAGCTGCGTCACTTCGGCCTGCAGCGCCTTGCGGTCGCTGGCCGAGTTGGTGGCGTTGGAAGCCTGCACCGCCAGTTCACGCACGCGCTGCAGGTTGTTGCCGATTTCGCTCAGCGAACCTTCGGCGACCTGGGCCAGCGAGATGCCGTCGTTGGCATTGCGGATGGCCACGTCGGTGCCGCGGATCTGGGTGCCGAAGCGCTCGGAGATGGCCAGGCCGGCGGCGTCGTCCTTGGCGCTGTTGATGCGCGAACCCGACGACAGGCGCTGGATGGTGGTGGCCAGGGAGCTGCCGCTGGTGCTCAGGTTGCGCTGAGCATTCAACGACATCGTGTTGGTGTTGATGACTTGTGCCATTAGGAGAGGTCCTTGAGCGGATGCACGTGTATGGGTTCAGACGCTCGAGACGTGCTTCAGGAGCGGCTCATGTCAGCGCTGCAGCAGGCTGAGCACGTTCTGGGGCACCTGGTTGGCCTGGGCCAGCATGGCCGTGCCGGCCTGCTGCAGGATCTGGGTGCGGGTCAGTTCTGCGGTTTCCTTGGCGAAGTCGGTATCGCGGATGCGGCTACGCGAGGCGGACAGGTTTTCCGAGGAGGTCTGCAGGTTGGCGACAACGGAGGTGAAGCGGTTCTGGATCGCACCGAGGTCGGCGCGCACGCTGTTGACCGATTCCAGCGCCTTGTCGACCACTTCCAGCGCCTTCTGCGCGCCGACGTAGGTCGACACATCCAGGCCCTTGACCACTTCGCCGGTCGCGGTGGCGGCGACGGCACTGGGGGCGGCGACGGTGGAATTGGCCAGGCTCAGCTGGGTGGCGCCGGTGATGACCAGATCGCGGTCGGCCTGCACCGAGGTGAGCTTCAGGCGGTGGGTGTCCGGGGTGCCGGCGGTGGTGACCACTTCGGCGTAGACACCGGCTTCGCCGATCTGGTTGTTGATCTGGGCGGCGGCGGAGGCGGCGAACTCGGCGGTGGTGGTGCCGCTGATGGTGCCGATGGTGACGCCGTTGATGGTGACGCCGGTCAGGTCGGTGATGGTGGCCACGTCGGCGGTGCTGCTCACCGGCGGGGCGAACTTGGCATTGCCCAGCGAGCTGGCCTTGGCATCGACCACGTTGTTGATGGCGATGGCCTGGCCGGCGTTGGCGCCGACCTGGAACAGCTGGCTGGTGAAGCTGCCGTCCAGCAGCTTGGTGCCGTTGAAGTCGGACTGCTTGGCGACGCGGTCGATTTCGCTGACCAGCTGGGTCACTTCGGCCTGCAGGGCCTTGCGGTCGCTGGCCGAATTGGTGGCGTTGGAGGCCTGGACCGCCAGTTCACGCACGCGCTGCAGGTTGTTGCCGATCTCGCTCAGCGCGCCTTCGGCGACCTGGGCCAGCGAGATGCCGTCGTTGGCATTTCGGATCGCGACGTCGGTGCCGCGGATCTGGGTGCCGAAGCGCTCGGAGATGGCCAGGCCGGCGGCGTCGTCTTTCGCGCTGTTGATGCGCAGACCGGACGACAGGCGCTGGATGGTGGTAGCGAGCGAGCTGCCGCTGGTGCTCAGGTTGCGCTGAGCGTTGAGCGACATCGTATTGGTGTTGATTACCTGTGCCATGGGTCGTCTCCCTTATTGGAATCCCGGTGCTGGAATGAAACGAAGCGCCGCCGTTTGTTTTTGTTTGGCTGTGTGCTTCGTGGTTGCCAAATGAATAACGGCGCTTTGTCAACAACCTTTAGCCGGAAATTTCATTCAGGTTTCCAGAGGCCCCACGACGGCAGGTAGAGCCACGCCCTGCGTGGCTGAACAGCCATCCCCAGCCGCCAGAAACGAAAAAGGCCGCGATGCACAAGCATCGCGGCCTTGGGGGCCCTTCGAAGGGGAAGCGCTGGCTCAGCGCAACACGTTGAACAACGACATCTGCTGCATCTGCGAGAACAAGGTCTGTGCCGCCTGCAGCGCGGTGCTCTCCAGCTGGTACTGGCTGATCGCATCGGCGTAGTCCAGGTCGCGCATCTGCGACAGGGTGCCCTTGAGCGTGACCGTGTTCGATTCGCGCATGTCCGCTGCATTGTCCAGCGCCTTGAGCTGGGCGCCGCCGGCCGCGCGTGAGTCGATCATCCGCTCCGAGGCCCGCGCGATGTCGCGCAGGCCGCCCTGCAGCAGGTTCTGCTGCGCCGCCGACTGCGCCGGCGTGCCGGTGTCCATCTTCAGCGAGCCGATCAACCCGTCCAGGGTGCTGAAGATGTCGCGGCTGGTCGCCGCGCCAACCTCGAACCGGTCCCCGGCCGCGGGCACACCGTCGATATGCAGGCGAACGCCATTGAGCACCAGGTCGTCGCCGGCCTTCATGCTGCCGCTGGACACCACCGCGCCCCCGGCATCCAGAACCTCGTACTGGTCCGCGGCGGTGAAGCGCACGCTGAAGGCCTGACCGTTCCAGCTGTCGCTGCCGTCGCGGGTCACGTTGGTGAGCACGCCGGTACCGGTGTTGGCGCTATGCGCGGCCCCGTCCACATGGCCATCGCCGGTGCCGATGCGCAGGAAGATCTCGCTGCCGGGCAGGGCATCCAGCACGTAGGTATCCGGGCCCACTTCGACCTGGCGCTGGTTCTGGTCGCCGTTGTAGACCACCTTGCCGTCGACCTGGCTGAACGGCGGGCTGCCGTCGGCAGTGCCGCCGAACAGGTAGCGGCCGGTGCCGTCGGTGCTGTTGGCCAGGGCCAGCAGGTTGCCGCGGATCGCTTCGATTTCCGTGACCATCGACTGCTTGTCCGACGCCGCCAGCGCCGGATTGTTGGCGTAGACGGTCAGTTCGGTGATGCGGCCCATCATGTCGCCGACCTGGGCCAGCGCGTTTTCCTGCAAACCGAGCCGGTTCTGCACGTTGCCGGCATTGAGTTCCATGCGTTCCAGCGCGGCCAGGGTGCGGTCCAGGCCCACGGCGGCGCCCGAGGCGACCGGGTCGTCCTTGGCGGTCACCAGGCGGCGGCCGGTGGCGATCTGCTGCTCCAGGTGGCTCATCTTGGCCTGCTTGGCCATCATCAGCGACACCGACTGCTGGAACATCATCCCGGTGGAGATGCGGTTGTTCATCGGCTCACGGCTCCGAGGATGGTCTGGAACATGTTGTCCGCGGTGGAAATCAGCTGCGACGCCGCCTGGTAGGCCTGTTGCAGGCGCAGCATGTCGGCGGCTTCCTCATCCAGGTTGACCCCGGACACGGCATCGCGGGCGGACTGGGCCTGGTCGGTGATCACCTGCTGCGCCTGCAGCGAGTAGTCGGCCGAGCGCGCGGCGGCGCCCACCTGGGTGGTCAGCCCGCCCAGCGCACCGCTCAGGGTCACCGTACCGTCGTTGAAGGCCTTGGCCTGTTCCACCTTGGCCAGCAGCAGGGCGGTGCTGTTGTCCGAAGAACCGGCCGGGGTGGGGCCCATGGTGAAGGTATCGCCGGCCTTGGGCGCACCGTCGAGCACGAAGCTCCAGCCGTTGGCGCTGATGGTCTGGCCGGCGGTATAGGTGAACGGACCGTTTCCGTCGAGGGTGTACTGGGTGCCGCTGGTGAACACGATCGCCGACGGCGTACGCAGCGCCGGGTTGGTCGGGTCGGTGACCTTGACCCCGGTTAGCTTGCCGGTGCCGCTGTTGGACAGCGCCGCGTTGCCCTTTACCGGCGCGGCGGCGGCAATGCGCGAGGTATCGGTGATGGCCACCGACATCGTGCCGGCCACGCCAGCGGTGGGCTGCAGCAGCATGCGGTCATCGGCGGCCGGGGTGCCGCTCATCACCAGCTCGACGCCATTGATGACCAGCGGGTCGGTGGCGCTGCCGGTGCCGGTCATCGGAATCGCGGCGCCGGTGTCGGCGCGGGTGGCCTGCCACTGGCTGCCGTCGAACTTCAGCACCACGTTCTGCCCGTCCAGCTTCGACAGGTCGCCGAAACTGGCGCTCATGCGCGCGGTGCCGCTGTTGTTGGCATTGCTGGTGACGCGCGGGCTGCCGATGTTGAAGAAGTCGCCGCCCAGGTTGCCGTACAGGTCCGCGCCCTGGCGGTGCACCTCGTTGAAGCTGCTGGCCAGGCCGATGGCGAGCTTGCCCAGTTCGGCCTGGGTAGGGGTGAGCACGGTCTCGCGGAACTCGAGCAGGCCGCCGATCTGGCCGCCGAGGATCTTCGGGTCCAGGGTCAGCTTCTGGCCCTGGGTTTCCAGTGCCAGCTGGAGGCGCTCGGGCTGGTACGGGTCGGTGACGGTGGTGACCTTGCTCGCCGTGGTGCCCACCACCAGCGGCTGGCCGCCGGCGGTGTAGACGTTCATGAAGCCGCCGTCCTGTATCACCGCGGTGCCGCCGGTGTAGCCGATCAGGTTGGCGACCAGGGCGTCGCGGCGGTCGAGCAGGTCGGGCGCGGCGGTATTGGCGTTGCTGCCGATCGCGCCGTTGAGCTGGGCGATCTCCGCGGCCAGCCGGTTCACTTCGGTGGCGCCGGCGATCAGCCCGTTGTTGACCTCGCCATTGAGGGTGTCGAGCTGGCCGTTGAGCTGCTGGAAGCGGCTGGCCAGGGTCTTGCCGCCGTCGAGCATGTTCTGCCGGTCGGAGGTGCCCGAGGCATTCGACGACAGCCCGCTGACGGTGTCGAAGAAGTTCGACCACACCCCCGACACATTGGTGGCGGTGTCGGAGAACATCGCGTCCACCCGGTCGGCCATGCTCGAAAGCTGCTTCAGTCGCGCCAGCTCACCGCTGCTGTCGAGCAGGCGCGAGATCGCCAGCTGGTCGGCCACGCGGCGCACGTCGGTAATGCGGGTGCCGTTGCCGATATCGCCATAGCCCAGGTTCTGCGGGCTGGCGGTGGCGAAGTCCACTTTCTGCCGGCTGTAGCCGGGGGTGTTGATGTTGGCGACGTTATGGCTGGTCGTAGCCAGGGCGCGCTGGAAGGCGAGCAGGGCGCTGGAGCCGGTGGAAAGTACGGACATGGGTTACCTCAACGACGGATTGCCCCCAGCCCGGCCGGGCTGGCGGTGCTGGCAAAAGTGCGGCCCAGGCGCTGGCTGGCGTCGCCCACGGCGGCGATGGCGCGCTCGATGGTCGGGCCGCCGGCGATCGCCGCGATCTTGGCCGCGTAGCGCGGGTCAGTGGCGTAGCCGGCCTTCTGCAGGCCCTGCGCGAAGCCGCGCACGTCGGCGCCGGCCTGCAGCGCGTTCTGGTAGCGCGGGCTGTTCTTCAGCAGTTTCACGTAGTCGGCGAAGCTGTCGCCCACCGAACCGTAGGCACGGAAGCTGGCGGTTTCGTTGCGGCGCACGCCATCCACGTATTCGTGGGTACCGCTGGTGGCGCGCTCGCCGCTCCAACCACTGGCCTTGATCCCGAACAGGTTGTGCGAGCTGCCGCCGCCATTGCGCTGCACCAGTTTGCGGCCCCAGCCGGTCTCCAGTGCGGCCTGCGCGACCAGCGCCTTGGCATCGACGCCCAGTTCGCGGGCGGCCTGCTGCGCATGCCCCCAGATGCTGGCGACGAAGCCTTCCGGCGTGTGCGGGCCAAGCTGCGCCGCCGCGGTGCTGGCGGCCAGGGTATCGACCGCGCCCGGCGCGGCGCCAGGCCGGCCGACATCGCGCCAACGGTCATCGGCCATCGCCCAGTCGGCGCTGGCGGTGTCGGTGCCGGTGCCGGTGGCGGCACCGTACGGGGTGTGGCCGCCGATCGCCTCATGCATCTGGCTGCTTTCGCGGCCGGCGATCAGGTCCAGGGCGCGCTCCATCGGCTGCAGCACGGCCGATGCCGCGCCGCCCGCCATTTTCTGCAGGAGGGCGACCTCGTCGGTGCCGGCGGCGGTGACCTCGGCGGCGGGCAGGGCCATCGGCGCGGCGCTGGGCGCATGCAGCCGATACGCACGCAGCGCCGCAGCGGGATCGAGCCGGGTATCGGTCGGCTTGGCGCTCTCGCCTTCGCCACCGCCGAGCTGGCGCGAAATCATCGCCGACAGGCCCAGGCCACGCCCGCGGGTCATCGCTTCGGCGATCTTCTGGTCGTACATGTCGCGGAACATGGTGTTCTCGCCCGGCAGCAGCGAATCGCCGAAGCTGGCGTCGCGCATGCTCTTGACCAGCATCTGTGCGAACTGGCCTTCCAGCTGGCGCGCGACCTTGTCGACCTTCGCCGGGCTGTTGGCCTGGGCCGGATTGAGTTCCAGCGACGGTTGGATGCGCATCAGATCACCTCGAGTTCGGCACTGAGCGCGCCGGCCTGCTTGAGCGCCTCCAGGATCGCGATCAGGTCGCCCGGTGCGGCGCCCACGGCGTTGACCGCGTGCACGATCTCGTCGAGCGTGGTGCCGCCGTTGAACTTGAACATGCGGCTGCCGTCGTTGGTCGCGGTAATCGTGGACTGCGGCGTGGCCACGGTCTGGCCGCCGGCGAAGGCGTTGGGCTGGCTGACGTTGGTGTTTTCGTTGATGGTCACGGTGAGCGAGCCGTGCGAAATCGCGGCCGCGCCGACCCGGACCTGCGCGCCGATCACCACGGTGCCGGTGCGCGAATTGACCACCACCTTGGCCGGCGCGTTGCCGGGGGTGAGTTCGAGGTTTTCGATACGCGCCAGCAGGCCGATGCGGGCCCCGGGGTCGCTGGGCGAGCGCACCGCCACGGTGACGCCGTCGACCGCGCGCGCGACGCCCTCGCCGAAGGCGTTGTTGAGCGCGGCGACCATCCGCGAGACGGTGGTGAAGTCGTTCTGGTGCAGGTTGAGGGTGATGTCGCCGCCGGCGCTGAACACGTCGGGCAGGGCGCGCTCGACGGTGGCGCCGTTGGGAATGCGGCCCACGCTGGGCACGTTCACCGACACCCGCGAACCGTCCTTGCCCTGCGCGCCGAAACCGCCCACCACCAGGTTGCCCTGGGCGATGGCGTAGACCTGGCCGTCGGCACCGCGCAGCGGCGCCATCAGCAGCGAGCCGCCGCGCAGCGACACTGCGTTGCCGACCGACGACACGGTGATGTCGATCGGCTGGCCCGGCTTGGCGAACGGCGGCAGCTCGGCGTGGATCGCCACCGCAGCCACGTTCTTCAACTGCGGGTTGACGTTGGCCGGCACGTTAACGCCCAGCTCGCCGAGCAGGTTCTTCAGGCTCTGCACGGTGAACGGCGCCTGGCTGGTGCGGTCGCCGCTGCCGTCCAGGCCCACCACCAGCCCGTAGCCGACCAGCGCATTGCCACGCACGCCGCCCACCTGCGCCAGGTCCTTGATCCGCTCAGCCGAGGCAGGCGCAATGCAGAAAAGGGAGATGAGAACGGCGTAGAGCGGGGCTCTGCCCCGCTGCGGAAAAATGATCGACATGATGCTCTTCATACCCACCTCAGAACGGCACCAGCGCCGAGTTGAAGAACCGGCTCAACCAGCCCATCGCATTGGACTGGGCCACGGGACCGCGACCGCCGTAGACGATGCGCGCATCGGCCACCCGGCTGGAGGCAATGGTGTTGTCGGGATTGATATCCGCCGCGCGCACGATGCCCTGCACCTGCACCAGTTCATCGCCCTGGTTCAGGCGCAGGTTCTTGGCGCCCTGCACGACCAGGTTCCCGTTCGGCAGGCGCTGCATCACGGTGACGGTCACGCTGCCCTGCAGCCGGTTGCTCTGCGCGCTGCTGCCCTTGCCGGTGAAGTCGCGCGAACCCGCCGCGGTGGCGCTCAGGATGTCCTTGCCGCCCAGGGTGACCGGCGCGCCGAACAGGGTCGGGGTGCCCAGCGCCAGGTTGGATTCCTTGTCGGTGCTGGTGTTGGCGGTGGTCTGCGCGGTGGTGCTTTCGGTCAGGGTGATGGTCAGCAGGTCGCCGACGTCGCGGGCGCGGCGGTCCGAATACAGCTGCAGGCCCGGGCCGGCGGCGTAGATGGCGCCGGCAGTGGCCGGTGCGCTCGGGGCGACGACGGGAACCACCGGAGCCATGGCCGGGTACGGCCGGACGTCGCCGGCGATCACGCAGCCGCCGAGCAGGGCGACCACGCTGGCGGCGGAAAGCAGGCGAAGGGCAGGGGTGAGAGGCAGCATGGCGGGGTCCCGGATCAAACCGATCAGACGTTGTTGTTGAGGTAACCGAGCATGGCGTCGGTGGTGGAAATGGCCTTGGCGTTCATTTCGTAGGCGCGCTGGGTTTCGATCATCGACACCAGCTCTTCCACGACGTTGACGTTGCTGCCTTCCAGCGCGCCCTGGACTACGCTGCCCAGGCCGTTCAGGCCGGGATTGCCGTTCTGCGCCGGGCCGGAGGCGGTGGTTTCCAGGAACAGGTTCTCGCCACGCGCCTGCAGGCCAGCCGGGTTGACGAAGTCGGTGAGGGTCAGCGCGCCGATTTCGACCGATGCGGCGTCATCGGCCATCTTCACGCTGATGGTGCCGTCGGTGCCGATGGTCAGCGACTGCGCGCCTTCGGGAATCTGGATGCCCGGCTGCACCGGATAGCCGCTGTTGGTGACCAGTTCGCCCTGCTGGTTGCGCTGGAACGAGCCGTCACGGGTATAGGCCGACGAGCCGTCGGGCATCTGCACCTCGAAGAAGCCACGACCGTTGACCATCACGTCCAGTGCGCGGCCGGTCTGCTGCTGGCTGCCCTGCTCGAAGTTCTTCGACGTGGCCACCACGCGCACGCCGGTACCCAGCTGCAGGCCGGTCGGCAGCTGCGTCTGCGCCGACGATGAACCGCCCGGCTGGCGCACCTGCTGGTACAGCAGGTCTTCGAAGCTGGCACGGTCCTGCTTGAAGCCGGTCGTGTTGGTGTTGGCGAGGTTGTTGGACACCACCGACATGCGCGTCTGCTGCGCATCCAGTCCGGTCTTGGCGA
>Ga0209257_1001398_pt1 | contig 28850 bp, 34 predicted proteins | sample AraplaCvi_mCL_r2_FD_184277 | JGI IMG/M metagenome (GOLD analysis project Ga0209257, IMG submission 184277) | Arabidopsis root microbial communities from North Carolina, USA - plate scrape MF_Cvi_mCL_r2 (SPAdes) (version 2) | ecosystem: Host-associated > Plants > Roots > Endosphere | place: USA...
GCCATCGCCTTTGGCCTTCGAACCGGACGAGGGCCGGCTCGGTCCCTGCCGGGGAATCGCCAGGCCCGACGGCACCGGGTCCAGGTCCAGCACGCCGCGGATGAAATCGCGCAGAGATACCACCAGCTCCGCCGTGTGCACGGGCCGGCCCGCGACCATTTCCTCCGCCGCACGCGCCGCCAGCCGCACCTGTTCGTCGGTGCCCAGCAGCAGGATGTCCGACAACGCGCCTTCCACCGCATCGCGGATGCGGCGGGAACGATCCGAACTGGGCCACGCCAGTTCCGCGTTGCCTGGCTCGAAGCCGGCCGGCACCGCCTCGTCGGAAGCAACGCCACGCCGCTGCAGATCGCGCAGGTGCGTGGGATCGACCGAGAGGTCCCCGGTGAACGAACCGCCCAGCGTCTTGTACGCGGCGATGAGCGTGCGCAGCCGCTCGTTGATCTGCCGGTTCTCGCGCTCGCGTCGCGCCTGCACGATCTGCATGACGATCAGCCGGATGCCCACGCCGATCAGCGTGATCACCGCCAGGCCGACCAGCGTCGACAGCACCGCCTGCCAGGAACTGAAATCCAGATTGCGCATGGAACCTCCTTCGCGAACCCGGGCAACGTAGCGCATCGGCTGCGGGCGATCCGTGGACGCCGATGCCCTGGCCGCGCCTCACGCCGCCCTAATGCGCCCGCCACCACAGTGACGCCACCTTCCGGTCGGGGACGCACCATGAGAATGCTCGCCTTCGCGCTCGTCTGCGGCACGCTGCTCGCCATGCCCACGCCGTACGCGGACGCGCAATCGCGCAAACAGCCGACCGCACAGGTCGAAGTCTCCAAGGGCGCCACCACCCTGCCCGGCACGACTTACGCCTGGGTGCCGATGCCCGCGCAGCTGAAAGCCGAACTCGACAAGCGCGCACAGGATCCGGCGTTCCGCGCCCGCCTGCAGGCGTCGCTCGACAAGGCGCTGCAGGCCAAGGGCTATCGCCGCATCGATGACGTCCGCAAGGCCAACCTCGCCGTCGCGTACCGCGTCGGCGTGCAGGAGGTGCAGCAGACCAGCGTCACCGAGCGCATGCAGCAGGGCGGCGTCGTGCGCGAAAGCGCCGTGGAATGCGGACCGTACGGGTGCTCGCAGATCCTCTCCAAGGGCGCGGACGGCGTGCCGACGTTCAAGGTGCATACGGTCGACACCATCGAAGGCGGCCTGCAGGTCGAAGTCATCCAGCCGTCGGACATCCGCGTGCTGTGGCGCGCGCTCTATCGCGGCTCGATGAAGGCCAAGGACGCCGGCAAGCTGAACCTCGACGCCGTCGCCACGCAGACGCTGGCCGCGCTGCCGCGCGCACCGTCGAAGTAAGGGCGCAGCGGACGGCCGGTCAGGCGCCGTCCGCGGCCTTCTTCTCGTTCTCCGTCGCCTTCTCCACGATCTCCTCGTAGAGCTGCACCAGCTGCACGCCGAGCGAGTGGAACTCCGGGTTGCGCGCGACGAAATGCTGCCCGTCCTGCGCATCCTCCAGCGCGTCCTTCATGAAGGCGATGTCGGTATCGGTCATCCGTTCGCCGGCATCGACGCGCTCCTTCAGCGCCATCGCACGCGGCAGGCGGAACTTCACCAGGCGATCGAGCAACGTCTGCAACGTCGCCATGTCATCGGTGTGTTGGGACATGGAAGCCGCCTCGGATGAGGAGCCGCCATTGTGCCCCCGCCCTCGCGCGCGACACTTCACATGCGATTCACCGCGCCGGCTTGCCCAGTCCGGGCGCGAACGGCCCCGCCATCGCCTTTAACAGGCTGCGCTGGTCGTCGTCGCCGGTGAGTTCCCACATGAAGACGCCGCGCAGCCCGCGCGCCTTCGCCAGCTGCGAGCGCAGCGCGATCGACTTCGCATCCTCGTAGCTCACGAACACGTTCTGGTCGGCATTGAACAGGTACGGCGTCTGCGCGACGTCGTGCCAGTGCTGCGTCCATTTCGGATCCGCCAACAGCTTCGACTGGATGTCGCGCCAGTCGCCGGCGGCGTACGGCTCGCTGTAGGGCTGGTACAGCCCGTCGTTGTCGGCGCTCTTCACGCGGAAGCCGCGTCCGTAGAACGGCACGCCGAGCACCAGCTTGTCGGCGGGCACGCCATGTTGCAGGTAGAAATCGACGGCGCCTTCGACGTTGTTGGCGCGACGCAGTTCGGGCGGCAGCGGATCGTTGGCCACTTCACGCAGCGGTGCATTGAACGTGGACACGCTGGAGAACGCGGTGCCCATGTCGTAGGTCATCAGGTTGACGAAATCGAGCACTTCGCCGAGCGCCTTGAGGTCGTAACTCTTCGCCGGATCGTAGGGCCCCGCCGATTGCATGCGCCCGGCCGGCAATGCGGCGGTGACCAGGTAGGACTGGCCGCGCGACTTGGCCTTCGCATCGAGCTGGCGGCGGAATTCCTTCGCCAGGAGCGTCATGTTGGCGCGATCCTCCGGGCGCGCGGCGATCTCCTTGGGGCCGCCGTACACCGGGAATTCCCAGTCGAGGTCCACGCCGTCGAAACTGCCGCGATGCGTGTCGAAGAACATCGACACGCACGAGGACACGAAGCGCTTGCGGCTTTCGTCCGTCAGCGAGGCGTCGGAGAAACCACCGGCTTCCCAGCCGCCGATGGAGATGATCGTGCGCAGCGCAGGGTGCTGTTTCTTCAGCGCGGCGAGTTGCTTGAAATGCGCGGGCGCGTCGTTGTCGACCACGCAGCGGCCGTCCTCGATGCGTGCGAACGCGTAGAACAGATGCGTCACGGTGTCGGCCGGGATGTTCGACACCGGATAGCGCGAGGCGTTGCCGCCGGGGTAGTACGCACCGACGATGGGCTGCGCGGCGAAGGCCGACGCAGTGAAAGCGGATAGGAGCATGGCGACGACGGCGAGGCGCTGGCGGAGCATGTGGGGGCCTTGTGTGGGGTGTAGCGAACGATAACCGGGATGCGGAAGCTAAGCCCCTCTCCCCGCGGGAGAGGGGCTGGGGTGAGGAGCGAGAGCGGTTACTCACGCTTGCCCTACAACACTGCGCGGTTGCTTCTTGCCACCTGCGCATGGCGCGACAGATCAAAATGGGTTCCAGCTTTCGCTGGAATGACGAGGCGGGCGTGATGCCGTGGCAGCCTGGATCCCTGCCTTCGCCGGGATGACGGCTTCGCTCACCCCAGCGCCACCGCCCTGCCCGTCCGCACCGACTCATAGATCGCCTGCATGATGCGCACGTCGCGCAGGCCTTCCTCGCCCGGCACCTTCGTCGGCTGGTTCTCCAGGATGCACCGCGCGAAATCGTCCATTTCCGCCGCGAACAGGTCGATCTCGGGAAAACGGATTTCCTTCCCGTCGCTGCGACGCCCGTGGTTGCCGTCGTAGAAGAACGCCGGATCCAGTTCGAACCATCCACGCTCCGCATTCACGCGCAGGTTCTGGATGCGCCCGGCCTTGTAGCTGGTGCTGCAATACGCAACCACGCCGCTGGGAAACTTCGTCGTCCACGCGATGGTTTCGTCGACCTGCGCGAACTTCACCGGATCGGTCTTCGTCTCGATCGCCGACACCAGCACGGGCTCTTCGCCGGTGAGATACCGCGTCGCCTGCAATGCGTAGATCCCCACGTCCATCAGCGCGCCGCCGCCAGCGAGTTCGCGCTTGAGCCGCCACTGCGTCGGATCGCCGACGTCGATCGCGAAGCCCGCCTGCACGATGGTCGGCTTGCCGAACACTTCCTCGCGCACCAGACGGATGCACTCCAGGTGGTGCGGGTCGTACTGGCAGCGATACGCCGTGCCGAGCAGGCGGCCCGCGCTGCGGCAGGCGTCGATCATCGACTGGCAGCGTTCGACCGAGATTTCCAGCGGCTTCTCGCAGAACACATGCTTGCCCGCCTTCGCCGCGGCGATGGTGTGCTGCGCATGCAACGCATTGGGCGTGACGACGTAGACGAAGTCGATGTCCGGGTTGTCGGCCATCTGATGCATCGTGTCGTACGAATACACGTTGCCGTCGGGAATGCCGTACTTCGCCTTCCACGCCGCCGCTTTCGCCGGCGTGCCGGTGACGATGCCCGCGAGCCGGCAGTTCTGCGTTTTCAGCAGCGCCGGCGCGATCTGGTTCTCGCTCAGCTTGCCCAGCCCGCAGATCGCCACGCCGAGCTTTCGCGACTGCCGCGCTTTCTCGCGCGTGGCGCTGGCGCTGGTGCTGATGAACGGCGCAGCGGCCAGTGCGATGGCGGTTTCGGCCAGGAACCTGCGGCGATGCGGATTGGGCATGATGGCGTCTCGAAGGGAACGCGATGCAACCGGTGTTGCGCCTTACTTGTGAGCGAGCGCGTACTCCAGCGCCGCGCGCACGGCGACGGCCTGCGCCTGGTTGCACTGTTCCGGCGTGGCACGCGGGCTGTCCGGATACACCTCGGTCGTCGTCTTGTAGCGCGCATCCGTGACGCCCGCGCACAGGCCCAGCTTGCGCAGCGCGTACTCGATGACGCCCGGCGCGACGACAGGCGATCCGATGATCCGGCCCTGCGCATCGCTGGGCGCGATGTGCGTGACCTTCGCCACCGCATCGATCACCGCCTTCTGGAATTCCGGCTGCGGGTTCTCGCTGTCGTCGACGAGGTAGAAACCGTCGGGAATGCCATCGGGCTCGAACGGCTTGCCGTCGCGCGCGGCGAGCGCGGGTCGGAATTCGGTTTCATCTGTGTCGGTGGTTTCGTGCAGGTCGATATGCAACAACGCGCGATCGCGTATCGGCGCGACCAGGCGCATCAGCGCTGCGGACTCTTCCGACGGGCTGTTCTCGCGGAACGAACGGTTCGGATCGACCGCATTGGGATTCCAGCGGTGGATGCGCTCGTACGCCCACGGACTGATGCACGGCGCGACCAGCAGGTTCACGCGCCCGGCGAAATCCGCCGCATGCTCGCGAACGAACTGCAGCGCGCCGTGCACGCCGCTGGTTTCGTAACCGTGCACGCCGCCGGTGACGAGCGCGACCGGCAAGGCGTCGTTCCAGTCGCGGCTGCGGATCGCCAGCAGCGGGAAGTGTTCGTCGCCGTATTCCAGCCGGCCGTACTCGACGACATCGAAATCGGCACGCAGCAGCTCGATGGCCGACACCACTTCGTCCGCGTAGCTGCGATGACGCACCTGCCCCGACAGCCACTGCGCCTTCTCCGCCGCGCCCCAGGGCGTACCGGGTGTGCCGATGGGATAGAAGGCGGTGTGGTTCATGGGCGGTGCTCGGTGCGTGGGGTGTGAACGCGGACTCTAGCATCGCCGCACGCGCGGCGGCCCGCGGGCCATCACATCGCATGGATGCTGGCGGCGATACGGCGGCTCAGGCTTCGACGGGGATCGGGTGCACGCGTGGCGGCGATGGTGCCTGCGCGACATCGATGCGCGCCTGCACGGCCTGTCGCAACACCGCTTCGTTATGTTCCATCGAACGATCGACCGAGCGCCGTGACCATGAAGCCGACTCCGCCAACCGCGCACGCGCCCGATCGGGCTGTCCATCGAGCGCGCACGCCAATGCTTCGCAGCGAAGGCGGAGGGCCGGGCATGTCCAGCCCATGTCCGGACCGAGGATGTCCATCGGCGATTGCGCCAACGGCTCGTCCGCCATCGCGCGGGAGAACGCCGCTTCGCACCGAAAGACGGCGATGAGGCCCGCCAGCGCGTTCGCCATCGGCGGCGACAGGCCGATGATGTGCAGCTCGACCTCGCGCATCACGTCGTCCACGCGCTCCCATTCGCCTTCGACCTGCAGTGCCTTCAGCCGTGTCCACAGCACGATCATCGGGCCCGGCTGCGAACTGTGCTCCAGCGTCTGGAGGTACGCGTCGGCCCAGGGGCCAAAGCGTTCGCCCGAGAGCAGGCGCGCATTGAGCATCGTGTACGCGACCTGCGGATCATCCTGGCCGATACCACGGATCCATCGCCACAACTGCAGGCCGTCGCTCGCCAGCGTCGTGCTGGTCCATGGAAGCAGGTTCGACAGTGCGAGCATCGCGTTGAACACGCCGAAGCCGAACAGCACGACACCCGAGGGTCGATGGCTTAACACGTCCCAGAGTTGGAAGCTCACCAGGGCGAGGGCCACGTTAACCAGCGGGCCGCCCAGGATCATGGCCATCATCTGTGGCCGAAGCGACCTGTGCGGCGATGGAAGGCTCGCGACGAGACCGGAAAATTCGCGTGGGCCGCGCTTCCAGCGAATGCGCCACCCATCGCGCAACGCATGGAGTGCGACGGGCCCGACCTGCATTCGCAGTATCGTCGCACCGCCCAGGACGGCCGCCGAAGCATGGCCCAGTTCATGGAGCAGTACCGATACAAAGATCAGACCGAACGGGAGAAGGAATCCCCACCAGGCATGCGACCCGGTGATGCCGCTGAGGAACAGCAGGACGAAACCAGCCCACGACAGGACGTGTCGGGCGAACGAGCTGACGCGCATGATCCACGGGGCCGGCAACCACTCCGAATCGGGAACGCGATGGGAGACGTCGCCGTCAGCCATGACGCAGGTCTCCGCACGACGACACGCCGATATTCGACCCCGTCGGTCCACACATGCTGATTCCCTTCATTCCGCCTCCCCTGCGGATCGTCCCTGATCGCATGGTATCGCCCCGCGTCCGCGGGCGGCACGTTTGTCCATGCGCAACGCCCGCCATCACGGCGGGCGCCCTCATCGCATCGCGCCGGCTGGGGCATTACCCGGCGTCCGGCGCCTCGCACGACCAGACCGAACTGGCGATCCACTGGTTCGCGCGCGTGAGGTGGTTGTAGACCTCTTCGATCGGCTCGCCGCCTTGCGTGGTGCATTTCGCGACCGCATCGGCGCGTGCGTCGTCCAGTGCGATGCCGGGGTCGTAACTGATGCCCTGGCCGGTCACGTGCGTCACGGCGGCCGATGCCGCGCCCGACGCCAACAACGCCAGTGCCATCGCGGCGACAGTGAATTTCGTCCTCATGCTCGCTCTCCTGCGTTCGTGGTGGACGCAGGCATTCGAATCAGGGGACGGCAACGCACGGGTGAAGATCAGGTAATCCGAAGGTAAATCCTCTCGACGGATATCGCGCAACGTGACGCCTGTCGCTTTGCTTTCGCATCACCCCCGCCAGTTCGCATGTGTCCGCCAGAACTCCACGCTGCGCAGGTACGCCTCGCGGTCCAGCGCCACGCCGGAGCCGCCTTCTTCCACGCCCAGCGCATTGCGCATGATGGTGATGGGCGCCATCGGCGTCTCGACGGGCTCGGCGGTGTACATGCAGCCGACCACACCCCAGTCGGCGTCGATATCGGTGCCCTCCCTCGCCAGTTGCTCGCGGCTGTAGAGGATGACGATGAGGTAGTTCGCGACCGGTGGTTCCAGCCCTTCGAACCAGCGCACCAGCACGGGCAGTTCGTCGCGCGTGCGCGCGTCGTAGTCGGAGCGCAGCAGGTGGCGGTTGTCGTCGGTGATCGGCACCGCCAGGCACTTCGTCGACGTCCAGTTGCTGTGCACGTGCAACTTGCAGAACGGCGCGTAGCCGTCTAGCACCTTCAACGGCGGAACGTCGTTGAGATGACGTTCGAACTGCTCCGGCGTGCAGTCCTGGATGGTGTTGCCCCGGGGCTCGCGCGGGAACAGGCGCGGGCGGGCGAAGTCGGTGAGGAGGATGGACATGGGGCGGGTCGGGTTCGCGGGCCTGCATTATTGGCGATGCGGCGCGTTGGTGCGCGTCAAGCCGAAGCACGATCCGGATAGAGAACGCGCCGCCCTCCTGAGAGGCTGGCAGCCGACCGTTACGGAGCACCGCCCGATGAAGTTCCTGTCCCACCTCTGCGTGGCGTTCGCGGTGCTGGCCAGCGCTTCCGCCCGCGCGGACTGCCCGCTGGCGTTCGCGCCGCCCGAAGTCCGGCGTGCGGCCAGCGAGCACTATTACCGCTCATCGAAACGCGACGCGCCGGCGCCGGGGCATCTTCCTGTCGCCGTGCGATCCAACGAAAGCACGTGCGCGCTCGAAGCCGTTGGCGACGATCCGGCGATCAGATGCATCCAGCCTGCTCGCGATGCTGTGCTGCCCGAAGCGGCGCAGGGATCGAGCGACGACTGACGCGTTGCGGCGCAAGAACGCCCGATCAGAGTTTCATCCCCATCCAGATCACCGATTCCGTCGCCATGGCGACCAGCGGCTTCAGCACGCGATACAGCAGTCCATCCTCGTCCACCTGCGAAGCGGCCTGGTCGTGGTGCGCCCGCTCCTCCTCGACGATGGCGCCGATCGCCTCGCATGCCGCGTCGTCCGTACCGCGCAGCAGCGCGAGCTGGTGTTCCAGATGCCGGAGCACCACGCGCTCGACCGCCACCGTCGTTGCCGCTATCGCAGAGCGTCCCAGCACGCCCGTCATCAGTCCAAGCGCGAGCCCGCCGAAGCCGCACAGCCAGTAGCTCCGGCAGCGCCGCCGGCCCCGGCGCGCCAGTTCGGCACCGAAGATCTCCCGGTGCCGTCGCTCGTGCGAGCGGAACTCGATGAGTTCGGGAACCAGATCCGGTGCGATGAAGCGGGCGACGGCGATCTGGCCGCTGTAAATGGCGATGGCGCCGAACTCACCGGCGTGGTTGACCTTGAGGATGCGGCCGCCCAGGTCCGTGCGATCCCTCGCGTTCAAAGCAACTTCCATCATCGGTTCACGCATCCGCCATCGCCGCGCCGCGCAACCGCCCCGCAGCGGATGCGTAAATCCCGCCGGCCACGATGAAGCAACACAGGTAGATCAAGGCCTGCGCGCGGCCGGAACCGAGCCACAGTGCCGCCGTCGGCACCACCGAAAGGAAGATCGCGAACAACAGCAGGAACCGCTGCATCAGCGGCTCGTAATGCGCCGCCTGCCATTGCGACCATCGGCGACCGAACGAGAACGTCTCGTCATCCCCCTCCGGCAACCGCGCGGCGATGCGCGTTTCGACGCGCGCGATGTGCGCGAGGTAGTACTGCACCAGTGCCTGTTTGGCGAGCGTGCGCGTACCGACGATGGCGATGAAGAACAGGATCGCGACGAAGCCGGTCAGCGGCGCCCAATGTCCGAGCGTTTCCGCAGGGAACTGTGCCGACACCGGCACCCACGCGGCCATCGCGCCGGTCGAGAACAGCAGCCCGAAGTCCTCGAACGAGCTGCGCGAGTAGCTGTCGCACTTGTCGCCCAGGTAGGTGTACAGCCGCCACAGATCCGGCGGCACTTCGATGGGCGCCGTGGTGCGCGTCAGCTCACCGTGTTGCGATGCCGCTTGCCCTGCTCCGTCCATATCGCCCCCTGCGTGTGGTCGTGCGTGGATGTTCTGGCGCTCAAAGCTCCGGCGTGGAATCGGAGATGACGTTCATCGCTTCTTCGGCACGGCGTTGTTGCTTGCGCTCACGATCGGCGTCGCGTGGAATCGGTGCGCTGGCGGCGCAGTGATCGATGTAGCTGCCGGACTTCGCGTCGATGATTTCGCGGCAAGGATCGGCTGTTGTGGGCGCTGCTACCCGCTGTGCAGCAGCCGCGGGCGCAATAGGCTTCGCCACCGAAGCGGAGGGTGTTGGCGGCGTGAGCGTGCGCGTGATGTAGTCGACGATTACGCGATACATCAGCAGCAGGAAGACCATGAACAGGACGCCTGCCAGCAGCTTGATCGCCATCACTGTCACGAGGCTGCGCGCTGCGGTGTGTCCTCGCCCTCGCGCGCCGCCGCCGTAACGAATCCGGTCCTCGGCCGCCGACAGCAACCGCTCGCCAATGCGTCGCGCCACGCCCGCCGGAACGCCATCGGCCGCGCCGATGCGAATCGACTCGAACGCCGGCGCCGGCTCGCGAATCGGCCCGAGCATAATGCGCAGCTCGTCGCCATCGATCAGCTGCACGTGGCCCAGCTTCTGCGCGGCCTCGATGGCGGCCCTGGTGAACTCGCCGCTGTTGGCGAGGATCGCGCCGGTCGCGCCGTGGTTGACCATCAGCCCGAGCAGTTCGTGCACCGCGTTGTGCGGCACCTTCATCGCGTTCCAGTGCTTGCACTGCACGATGATGTACTGCCCGCCGCGTCGCAGCTTCAGATCGATGCCGCCGTCGAACTTCGTCCCGCTCGCGCCGGTGCCGACGTGTTCGACCTCATACCCTTCGCTGCGGTAGTACGCCGCGAGGAGGAGTTCCAATTGATCCCAGCCGACACGCGAGAGAGTGTCGGTGCGGCGATTCGCCACGCGCTTGAGCATGCTCGTCCCCCGACTCTGCTCAGCGAACGCCGGCTACGCGCGGGCCATCCGCCCGGCCACGCCACGCGGGCTCCTCGTTGGCGATATCGATTCGCCCCCCAACGTGCAGCACGTATTCGAAGTTCTGCACCATGCGGCCAAAACCATCGTCGTCGGCGGCGTAGTTGGCGCCCACGGTCACCGTGTGGCGGCCCGGCGGGAGCGGCTTGAGCAGCAGCCAATAGCCATCTGCGGCGGTCCTGGCGAAGTCCTCGTCCATGCCCGGGATCAGTGGAAAACAGCCCTGGCTGCGCACGCGGTAGCGCTTGACGTCGGTCACGCGCACGCCATCGATCAATACGATCGCGCTACCGAGCCGCTCGTTGTTCACCGCGGCGGCGTGCTGCAGCGTCTTGCACGGGATCGGCAGCGCATCGGCGGCGCGACGATTGCGAACATCGCTTTGCCGCATGTTGATGACAGGCACGAGGATGTGGCGGCCGGCCGGGATCACGCATTCGCGTTGCGCGTTGAACTTCCCGTTGGTACCGGCGAGGAACCAGACCTTGCCTTCCTGGCCGAGCTCGCACAGGCGCCCGTCCGGGTCGAGGAACGGCGCGACGGGCATGCGTTCGGCCCACTGCCACCAGCGCGCCGTCAGCGCGCCAACGCTTTCGCCATCCACTGCGCCCTCCGGCGGGAGCAGCATTTCATCCGCAGCTGTGCGCGTGCTGTTGCCCGCATGCGACAGCGTGATGCCGCCGGCGCCAATGAGCAGCATGGCCGCGACGGCCAATCCAGTCTTCATGATTCGCACAAACGCTCCTTGGCTGTCGCGAAGCCTACTTGCCGGAACCGCCGATCGCCGGCGGACTCGGCATCACGATCTCCTGCACGGGCAGCGGCCTGGGCGGATTCAGCGCCTCCGCCCGTTTCATGGCCGCGATCGCGCCCTCCATGTCGTGTCCGACCAGCGCCCTCGAGCGCATGTGCCACGCACCGGCCGACATGGGAAGCGCTTCCACCAGCTCACGCGTGCAGGCGTCGGCTTCTGGCGCCACGTCGGGGTACACGAACGTGCTGCAATGACGCTCCATTGCCTCCAGGCGGTATTCGCCCGTCATGGCGCGCCGGTAGTACGGGCGTGCGGCCGCCGGCGACTCCAGCCTTTCGATGATGCTGCCCATCATGACCAGGTAGCGTGCGTTGTCCGGCTCGTGCTTCAGGGCGACCAGCATGTCCGAATGCGCCCACTCCAGATGGTAGAAGTCACCCGCCAACGCGGCGCGGGCATAGCGGTACCAGGCATCGTCGGGCCGGAACCGCAGCGCCTGCGAGTAGTACGCGATGCCGCGCCAGTAATCCTGGTTGACCCAGTAGCCCCTGCCTGTCTCCGCCATGAGCGCTGCGCCGGGCCCCATGCGTGCCGCCCCCGCGAGCTCCTCCACCACCTCGCCTTCGTTGTCCGCCAGGCCCGGTCGATAGCCCGCCGATTCGCCCAGCAATGCGCCAAGGATCGGATTGCGTCCGGTCCGCGCGGCGGCGTAGGCCACGGCGTGGCGCAATCCATCGTCCGATCCGCCCCACTTCGGCTGCGCCGACACGATCTGTTCCCACGCGACGTAGTACGAGTCCGGGTCCACGTCCAGGCAATGCGAGCTGGCATGCGCCTGCAGCGCGTCGTCGCTTTGCCGCCCGATCGCGCTGAGCTTGGTGCAGGCCACGCTCAATCGCGGTTCCAGTTCCATCGCCCGCAGGTACAGGGGGACGGCCTGGGCGAAATAGCCGCTCATTTCGTTGAGCTGTTCGGCTGACGTGTTGGAGGCGTAACGCTGGCCACGCGCCTTCCAGCCCGCGGCGCCGAAGTGCATCCCCGCCGCCACGTTCGCGAACGCGCTCTTCGGTGATGCCTTCAGCCAGCGCTGCGCCACCGCACCTGCGCGAGTGCTTTCGTTGAACACGTTGAAAGCGATGAAGATCTGCTCGCGCTGCGACGGGTCGCGGTAATGCGCATCCAGCAACGCGGCGAACTTGCGCTCCAACTGCGCCACGCCCTTGCCGTTGGCGAGCAGCGCGTCGATCTGGTCGAGTGTCCACGCCGGCGCGCGCAACAGCGAGCAACGTCCTTGCGCAGCACCGGGCCGCCACTGGTTGCCGGGCAAATCGGGATACGCCTTGCAGCGGACCTCGTCGTCCTGGATCGCATCGGCGGCCTTGACCTGTGCGATGTACGCCGCCCATTCCGCTGGAGGCTCCCTGGGCGGCAGCGTCTGTGCATGAACCGACTGGAACAGCACCGCGCTTCCCAGCGCGATGCCGGCGATGGCATATCCGATCCCTGGCATGTTCTCCCCCTGTGATGGCAACGCTATCGCAGTTGGTCAACGGAGGACAGTGGGAGCGAGCGAGTGCGCCGGGGCGCTGGCAATGTCGCATTCCGGTACGCAGGCGCCACGTGTGCGAAAGTACCGCCCCCACCGAGATACCCCGATGACCGACTCCGTCCGACTCTCCAAACGTTTGGCCGAACTGGTCGGGTGTTCGCGCGCCGATGCCCAGCGCTATATCGAGAACGGCTGGGTGCGGGTCGACGGCCAGGTCATCGAGGCGCCACGGCATGCCGTTACGAACGAGCGGATCGAGCTGGATCCCGATGCCGTCCTGGAGGCGCCGGAGCCCGCCACGATGCTGCTGCACAAGCCGGCCGGTTTCGACACGATCGACGGGCGCCAGCCGGCGGCCGCGCTGGTCACGCCCGCCCGGCGTTGGGCCGACGACTCCAGCGGCGTGCGCCTGCTGCAGCGCCATTTCGACCGGTTGACGCCCCTGGTGCCGCTGGAGGCCGCGGCCAGCGGCCTGATGGTGCTGACCCAGGATGGCCGCGTGTGGCGCCGCCTCAGCGAAGACGCCGCGCAGATCGAGCAGGAATACATCGTCGAGGTGTCCGGCGAGATCGCACCGTATGGTCTGCGCCGCCTCAACCACGGCCTGCGCTTCCAGGGTCGCGAGCTGGCGCCGTGCAAGGTCAGCTGGCAGAACGAGTTCCGCCTGCGTTTCGCCCTCAAGGACGTGCGGCCCGGGCAGATCCCGGACATGTGCGCGCAGGTCGGACTGCGGGTGGTGGCGATGCGGCGCCTGCGCATCGGCAAGGTCTCGCTGGCGAAGATGCCGCCCGGCGAGTGGCGCTACCTGCCGGTGGGCGAGCGGTTCTAGTCGCCGCGCACGCGCATCGTCAGGCCCTTCAGGAAGTTGCGCAGCAGCTGGTCGCCGCAGGGGCGGTAATTGGCGTGCCCCGGCTGGCGGAACAGCGCCGTCAGCTCCGGCTTGGACACCGGCCAGCCCGCGGCTTCGAACACCGCGTGCATGTCCACATCCTTCAGCTCGAAGGCGACCCGCAGCTTCTTCAACACCACGTTGTTGGTAACACGCGTTTCCGGCGGGCGCACCGGCAGGCGCTCGTCGCGGCCGCGGCAGTACACCACCAGCCCGTCGAGGAACCGCGCGAGCACGGCATCGCTGCAATCGGCGTACTCGGGGTCGTCTTCCCGGCGCAGGAACGCCTGCACGTCGGCCTTGTCGAGCGCGAACGCCGGGTCGGCCAGCTGGGTGATCTCCACCACGCGCTGGTCGCTGAGATCGAGCATGTAGCGGATGCTGCGCAGAACGTCGTTGGTGATCATGGGGCGTCGAGCGGTCTGCTGCGTGGGCTGCCTAGTTTAGGCCACCGCACCGTGACGGGCGCGGTGCACGCGCCGCGCGGCTGCCACTGGCGCATACTTCGCACGCTGACCACCACCACCGCACAACCGCACCCAGGGAGCGCCTCATGAAGGGCATGGACCAGAAAAAGGAACAGAAGAAGAAGCCGGCGAAGACGATGAAGGAAAAGAAGGCCGAAAAGCGCGACAAGAAGGCCACCAAGGGCTTCGCGCCGGTCTGACGCCTGCTTCGCACAAGCACCAGACGAGAGGCCCGGGTGATTCCGGGCCTTTTTCATGGACGGTTATCGGCGCGGCCTCGCGGGCGGATCATCCGCCCTTGCGCATCGGCTCCACTTCGCTGCCGATCCAGATGCACGTATAGACGCAGACGCGGCCCAGTTGCAGGTCGCTGCCGTCATCTACGGGGCATTCGCCTTCGATCTCGAGGAAGCAGATGCGGTCGCCGTCGACGCGGTAGCCGGGGCAGTCCTCGCACCCGCCAGCGCCGCCGCCATCGTTCATGCGCGCGGCGGTGAAGTTGTCCTTGGTGACGCGCACGTCGCTGCGGCCGGTCTTCGCCTGCCACGCACGGACCTCGGTCGCCAGCTGTTGCAGCTCGGTCTTGCGCGCGGGCGTGAGCAGGGGCGACTGGACTGCGTCGCGCTTGTAGTCCTCCACGCGTTTCGTGAGGGCCTGTTTTTGGCGTTCGGCCTCGCTACCCGCTCCGGGCTTGCAGCCCGCGAGCCCCGACACGAGTGCCACGGCGAGCACCGCCGCAAGGAGTCGACCGTCCATGCGAACCTCCTGCGGCGGGACGCCGCACAGGTAAGCCAACGGCGCGCATGCGGGTCAACGGACAGTGGCGTCTGCCATCTTCACGCCGTTGTAGCCCGGGTAAGGCCGAAGGCCGCACCAGGGGTTTGCGTCGAAGTTCACGAGGCGGCGAGGTCGGACCCGGGTGCGCTTCGCTTACCCGGGCTAAGTTCGCTTGCCGCAGTGGACGCGTTTCATGCCGCCTCGACCCGCGCGCAATACGCCGCGATGGCCCGCTGCCATGCGGGCCGCGCCAGGCACCGGTCGCGATAGGCCACCAGCCCCGGATACGGCGCGAGCAACGTCGCGTCCTGGACGCCCCTGAGCACGTGCGCCATCAGGATGTCGGCGACGGTGAATTCGTCCGTCGCGACGAACTGGCGATCTGCCATCCATCGCTCCAGGTTCCCTAGCGCGCGGTGCGACCAGCCGACCAGGAATTCGCGGTGTTTGGCGCACTCGCCCTTCGCGGTCCAGTCGAGCAGCAACAGACCCTGCAGCGGCGGCTCGACCGTGTTCATCGCGGCGAACGACCAGCGCATCACCTGCGTCTCGCCGTCGCGGTCGGCGGGAATCAGGCGACCGGATTTCTTCGCCAGGTAGAAGACGATGGCGGCCGATTCGGACAGCACGATTCCGTCGTCGTCGATCGACGGAATCTGTTCGAAGGGACTGAGCTGGCGGTACGCCGGCGTGCTCAGGTCGTGCGCCGGATGGTCCATGCCGGCGATCTCGAACGGCAACTGCATCTCTTCCAGCGCCCACAGCACGCGCAGGTCGCGGGTCATGCCGCGCGCCATCGCGTTGACCTTCGAGAATCCGTAGAGCGTGAGCATGGCGACGTTCCTTCGTGCGTGGGTCTGCGGCGAAGGGTAACGGCATCGGCATGCCAGGGCTTCACGTTCCTGACGCGGATGGCGCGCAAGGCCTCACGGGAAACAAGAAACGTGCATCGCAGCGCCCATTACCCCGGCGCGTGGATATCGACGTCAGAAGCGCCACATATGCGGGAGGCGACGCGACTCATCGGTGCGATCGTGCGGACGGCACCGGCCGATCTCCGAAGCGGCGTGGCATCTGCCCTGGTCGTCCACGATCTCGACACTCGCGCGGAACAGCTCGCCCACAAACGCGGTGCCGTACCGGGGCCTGAGATCGCTGGGGACATCGAACTCGAACCGGACCCGCGCCGACGCGAGCCACGTTTCCGGCAGGCCACGCGAGGCAACGAAGCGCTCCAGCAGCGAGCGGTAGCCTTCGGCTAGTTCGGGCCACGGCGAATCGGCCGGCGGGTTCGTGCGTGGAAGCAGCTCGATCGAGACGGTCTTGTCCGCCTGGTCGCACACGGCAGTGCACAGGCATCCGACGGCCCAATAGCCGCGCAGGTCGTTGTTCCGGCTCACCAGGAAGCCGGCCAGGGAGTTCGCGAGCCCCCGTATTTCCCGTCGCGTCGACATCGTGCGGTTCCTTCCCCGCTAGGCGCTCTGCCGGCTTGCCCGAGCTGGGCCGACGGATCGTACACGCCGGCCCGGGCCGCGATCAGAGATACGCCGTGTCATGCACCCTTGCTCGCATGCCACGCCTTGAGCAATTCGGCTTCCTGCTCGCGCGTGAGGCCTGCGCGCAGCGTTGCCTGGCGCTCGGCCGGCTGGCTGCGGAACCAGCTCATGAGGTCGGTCACCGTGGTCTCCAGCGGGCGATACGTCAGCCCGGCCGCGATCGCCCGCGCGTTGCTCACCGCACCGTAGCCAGCGTAATCGCCGCTCTTGCGCGATACCCAGATCGGCAGTTCCGGCACTTTCTTCTCTTCGAGGAACTCCGGCGTGACGTGCGTATACGTCGGCTTGCCGCCCGCGGCCTTCGCGCAGGTGTGCAGCATCGCGTCCATGGTCAGCGGTTTCTCCGGGCCGACGGCGTTGAACGCGCCGAGCGTGCCCGCTTCCGCCAACCGGATCATCCATTCGCCCAAGTCGCGACCGTCGATGATCTGCACCGGATCGAGGCCATCGCCCGGCACCAGCATTTCGCCGCCCTGCGCGACGCGATGCGGCCAGTAGGTGAAGCGGTCGGTCTCGTCGCGCGGGCCGACGATGTAACCCGGACGCACGATCGTCACGCGCTTGCCGAACTGTTTGTGCGCTTCGGCTTCGCTCAACGCCTTGAGCGGGCCGTAGAGGTTCTCGATGTCGGCGCGCAGCGATTCCTGCGTTTCGGCCATCGCGTCCTTGCCCTTGTAGACGGCGAGCGCGTCGGCCTCGTCGATGCTCGGCTTGCTGCCGTCGGCATACACCGAGATCGTCGAGATGAAGAGGTACTGCCCCACGTTGCCGGCCAGCACCTTGCCGGCATCGCGAACCCAGAACGGCAGGCTGGTGGGGTTGTCGATGCACACGTCCCACTTGCGACCCTGCAGCGACTTGAGATCGCCGGTGTTGCGATCGCCGAACAGCTGCTCCACGTGGCCGGGCCATTCCGGCGATGGCTTCTTGCCGCGATTGAACAGCGTCACCTTGTGCCCGCGCGCCAGCGCGTAAGCCACCTGGAACGGCCCGGTGAACCCGGTGCCGCCGAGGATGAGGATGTTCAGCGGCTTCGCGGCCTTGCCGACGGGCTTGGCGTCTTTCGCGAATGCGAACGATGGCAGCGCGGAAACGGCGGCAGCGAGTGCGCTGAACTTGAGCAGGTCACGGCGGGTGGTCATTGCACGGCTCCGGGTTGGGCGGGCGAACCGGCGGAGACCGTGTTGCTCGGCCGTCCTTGCCCGGTTCCAAACGGGGTCACTTTAGTGCGCGCGGGCGCAGAGGCGTCAATGTCGATAGTCACGGCCGGGACCGCGCAGCCGAAGCGCGCCCTGTCCCCCGGCGTTCAACCACCGCGTGGAGAACCCATGGTCCCGCGTAGCGAGTACAAGGGTTCGAGCAGCCACTCATAGAGCTTGCGGCGTTCACTCAGAATATCGGCTTCCAGCGTCATGCCAGGCCGAAGCGCCTCAGGCTTGCCGTAGGCCATCACGGCCTGCGCATCCAAGGCTACGAGGACACGGTAATAGGGCTCGGTGGCCTGCCCGTTGCCAGCGAGCGCACTGGACTCGCCCGGGTTCACGGCACTGCGTGAGACACGGGTTACGCGTCCCACGTGATGGCCGAACTTCTGATACGGATACGCTTGATAGCGAAGCAACACCGTATTGCCCGGTTCGACGAAGCCAATGGCACGACTGGGCACCAGCAACTGAGCCTCCAGCGTCGAGCCTTCCGGCAATACGCTGAGCAGGGCTTGCCCTGCCTGCACCGCCTGACCGGGTTCGACTAGACGACTGGACACCAGTCCACTCACGGGTGCTTTGATCACCAACTCGCCGCCGGTTTCCTGTTGCACGCGCTCCTGACCGATAAGCGCTTGATCGCGCTCCGTGGCGGCCACGTGCGCGGCGCGCTGCGCGGGAAGTTCCTGAAGCGTCTGTTCCATCTGCACGATGTTGCGGCGGATCGACGTGGATTGACGCTCCAATGCCTGCTGTTCGTTGACGAGTTCGAGCGCGGCTTGCTCCTGTTGGTCGATCTGAACCTGGCTGACGTACTTCTCGCCGGCGATACGGCGGTAACGATCCACCGTGTCGCGTCCAAGCCTTACCTGCTCACGACGAGTCTCGATCGATTGTTCGACCTGCCAAAGCTCCTGCCGCGCCGCAGCCAGCTGGCGACGTGTGCCGGCCTGTTGTGCGTCGATCTGCATCACCTGCGCCCGTCCCAGCGAGACCACGCTGGCGGAGCGAACGTCCAGCCCTTCGCGGATCGCGGCCAAGGAGTCCTGCCCATCCGCCATCGCGCGAGGAATCTCGATTCGAACCAGCGCGACACTTCGTTGAATCCGATTTCCTTCTTCCGGGAGTACGTCTGCCACGACACCAGCTGCCGGCGACACCACGGTGGACAGGCCAAGATTGGGGATCAGCTGCCCCGTTACCCGGGAACGACGGCTGTATTCGCCCAGGAACAGGAAGCCGACGATCACGGAGGCCGCCAAAACCGCGAATGCCGTCAGCAGCCACAACCGCAACGGCTGCGCCAGTGTGATGCCACCCAACTGGCTGCTGCGTTTGGCCTCCAGAACCTCGCGGCGGAAGAGTTCGTGGTTCACGCCGGCACCGGTGCTGTGAGATTGGCAAGGCGTGCCTGCGGGCGGAGCTCCTGCACGATGCGCCCTCCCTGCATGACCAGCACGCGGTCGGCACTGGCGATGGTCTCCGGCCGATGCGCGATGATGATCCGGGTGAGCTTCATGCTGCGTATCGCCTCGTTCACCAGATGTTCGCGTTCCACATCGAGGTGACTCGTCGCCTCGTCCAGGAACAGGATTCGGGGTTTGCGGTAGAGCGCGCGGGCCAGGATCACCCGCTGCTTCTGGCCACCGGACAACGTGGTGCCCATGTCTCCGATGAGGCTGTGATAGCCCATCGGCATGGCGACGATCTCGTCATGAATCGAAGCCAGATGCGCAGCGTCCTCTACGCCATGCTGGTCGTACCCGTCATCGCCGAACGCGATGTTCTCGGCGATGCTGCCTGCGAAAAGCTGGTCGTCCTGCATCACTGCACCCACCATCTGCCGGTAATGGCGATGCCCCAGCCGATCAATGGCCCATCCGTCCAAAGCGATGGAGCCCCGCGTGGGCGCAAGCAGACCCAGCAGGAGCTTGACCAGCGTGGTCTTGCCGCAGCCGGACGCCCCCACTATGGCGACCGACTCGCCGTCCTCAATCGTGAAGTTGCAGTCGCTGAGCACCCACGGCTCACCTTCGGCGTAGCGGAAGCTGAGCCCGTTGACTTCCAGTCGTGCACCCATCGTTCCCTCCCGGGTCTGCGTGATCAAACCGTCGTCATGCTCTGGCTCGGCCAGGACGATGTCCGCAAGCCGCTCGCCGTGCAGACGAAGCATCCGGAACTCGACCCACTTGTCGATCAGGCCAGACACGCGCTGGGCGAACTGGTCCTTGTAGGCCAGGTACGCCACGAGCATGCCAACCGAGAACACGTTCTGCAGTGCAAGAACGGCGCCGATCCAGATGACGGCAATGCGTTCGACGCCGAAGATCAGCTGGCTGGCCGAACTGAAACCCAGGCCGAAGCGGGCCAATCTCAAGTCCTGATTGACCGTGTCGTGCATCAGGTTCAGATACGTCGACCTGCGCACCGGCTCACAACCTGCAACCTAGACGGACTGGATGCCGCGGATGGACTCAAGCAGATGGGTCTGTTGCTTCGCCGCCTTCACGAGTTGCCGTTCGGTTCCATCCCGCACCGGCCGATACACAAGCGCACGCAGCGCCAGATACAAAGCCACCGCAAGAAGCGTGAACAGCGCCAGCTTCCAGCTGTAGAGCAGCATCATGCCGAGTGTGACCACGGCCATGAGCCCGTCGATGATCGCCTCGACGAAGCTGGTGGTCAGGGTCCGCTGGATAGTCTGGACTGCACCCATCCTGGAGACCACGTCACCCAGATGGCGCTTTTCGAAGAAGTCCAGCGGCAGCTTCAACAGATGCGTGAAGACATTCCCCATCCATTGCAGCCCCAGCCTGGTCGAGAGATAGACGACGGACCAGCCGCGCAGCAGGCCGATGGCAACCTGCAGCAGCAACGACAACCCGAAGCCCAGCCCGAGAACCGTAAGCAACTCACGGTCGGCGGACACCAGGACCTGGTCGACCACCCACTGCATGAAGAACGGCGCCAGCAGGACGAAGGCCTGCAGCGCAACTGACAACAGCAGAATGAGCGCCAAGGCGCGCCACAAGCCCGAAGTGCGCCCCGTCAACTGGCGGATGGAGATGGAGGGCGCGGCGACCTGACGCTTGAAATCAGGTGCGGGCGTCAGCTCGAGCGCAATTCCGGTGAAATGTGTCGAGACCTCTGCCAGCGGCAACACACGCCGGCCCAGCGCCGGATCGTGGAGGATGACCTTGCCACCCTTGATCCCTGCGAAGACGACGTAGTGGTTCAGATCCCAATGGAGGATCGCGGGACACGCAAGCTTGGAAAGATCTTCCAACTCAAGTCGAAGGGCACGGCACGTGAAACCCAGCTCGCCCGCTATCGCGATCAGCCGCTTGAGCGGTGCGCCCTTCAACGAGAGCGGAAACCTCGCTCGCAGATCCCGCAACCCGACGGGCGAATGGTGATGTGAGGCGACCATGGCGAGACATGCAAGGCCGCACTCGGACGACTCGGACTGCAGAACGACTTCCATGGTGCTTTAGTTGTCTCGATCGTGTCGCTTTCGACCGCAACGTATCCAGGTCAATGCAATCAGCACGACCACCGTAACGGTCAGCACAAGTACGTATGGCCGCGCCGGCGCCCCATGGTCAAAGATCACAGACACTGCGCACCCCAGGAGTGCAACTGCCGCGTAAAGCGGAGTTGGATTGGGTCGAACCACTCCTTACTGCTCCTTTGTAGCGGGCCGCACTCTACAACCTATCAACTGCCCCACATACCGAACCCGTCGCACAGGCCACGCAGGAAGTCGCAGATGACATCTGCCGCAAGAATCGCAATGAGCAGAAAAGTCCACTTTCCGCCCGGAACTTCACCCTTGGAATCGCACACCACGGGACCAATCGAGCACTTATCCTCACGCATTCCACTTCCTCCATTGCTCAGTAAGCCTGCGAGACGCAACTCACTTACGATTCTTTCGTTCTGCGAATCGTCCGGCACACCATGCCGATGCCCCAGCCACTGCAGCGAGCGCCCAGATCAAGAGATCCTCGGGAACGACCACTTTCAATGGGAATGACATAACAAGGACTGAGACTCCTACGACCAGACCTAGTGCGAAACGATTCATGTCAATGCCCCAAATAAGGGCCGGCGCAATCGCCGGCCCCGGTCGATCACTGGAACAGGTAATAGACGTATCCCTGTTCTAGATGAGCATGAAGTGGCCAAAGAACGCGCCGTGGATGCCCCCGCTAACCGCGCCTGCGAACGCGCCTATCGGCCCGCCGACAAGGAACCCGACTGCCGCGCCAGCCGTTACACCTGCGGCAAATCCTTCTGTGGTTCCCATGTGGGCACCATCCACCATCTGCACTTCAACTTCGCTCAGCACTCTCATCCGTAAAACTCCTAGGCATGAAATGGAACCGGTCGCATCGATCCGGGTCAGATCAGATAAAGGCACACGCCAATGGTGCCGCCAATAAGCGCTCCACCAGCGATGCCGGGCAATCCAGCGATGAAGCCGCCGGCAAAGGCACCGGCGCCAGCGCCCGTGAGGAACGCGGCCGCAACTCCCTCGCCGTCAACAAGCTCGATCTCGTCCAGAGTTAGTTCTCTCATCTCACTCCTCAGTTGGTTATGGCCCTTCTACGCACTCTGCGTGAGGGACTACTTGAAGAACACGGACATGATTTTTACGGCCGTGATCAGAACAGCCACGCCGATGAACACATAGCTCACGGGCTTCCCCAGCGTCAGACCAATCAACATGACGAGGCAGCCAAGCCCAATCGCGAAAACCTTGTTGTCTATTTCGGGGATATGCATCACTTTCCTCGTTTCAGCTTTAGCCCGTCGCTTGAGGTTTTCTGCACTTTCACTGAACGTCCTAAGCCGAGATCGATGAGGCCATAGAGACCATTGGCGCCTCAATGGGCCTTTTTCCCTCATGCCGCGAATGGTGCAGTGATGGTTGCCCCCATCACGCGCGCCGATCAGCTTTAGCTCCAACTTCCATTTGCGATGGCAGCGCATGCAGCAGCTCGAGGACGCAGAGTCGCGTCACCGAGGGACGCGCTTACCCGGGCTACGGTGCCAAGATAGACAGTCAGTGCTGTCGCGCTCGTGCGTAACCACTTGATCGAAGGTTCAGCGAAAGATGGCAGTGACTGCCTTGACGAGCTAAAGACCGTCAGCGACAGCGGCGAACACGAATGTAATCGGCCGTCCGCTTGTGAGTCCCGTGCGTGTCACGAGGCACCCGAAGGCGACGCCGCGAACGATCCGCAGGTTCGAGGCGATCGTAGTCACTCGTTTGCGGCCACACGTTCCGTCCAGGGAAGAAGAATCCCCACCCTGCCGCCGCGATCTGCCCTCGGCCAGGGAGGCCGAGGACCGTGAACAGGAAGAGGGATCGGTGAGGCCGAGGCCACTCGTTCGCGCCGCGAGGGCTGCACCGCCCGCAATGACGCGGGCCGGTGTGGTCAGGGGGGATTGGGGCCGTGGGGGACGACGACGGACAGGGCGAGGTCCATGTGCCCCGCGACGCGGCTGAAGAGTTCGGCCAGGGCGTCGGATTGAATGACGAGGCGCTCGGGGAAGCTGCTGCGGGCCTGCGTGAATTCAGACAGCAGGCGCAGCTGTTCGCAGGTGTCGATCAGCGAGTGGTACGAGGAACGGGGCAACAGGAAGCCGCGGAATTCTGCGGGGATGGAACGAGTGTCCTTGCTCATGCGGTGTCTCCAGCAAACCAGCCGGGCTTGCGCCGGGGATTCGGCGCAAGGTGTCGGGAGGTTCGAAGCCGCACAAACTCGGCGGGCGTATTCCCTCTTGCGAGGTGTTGTATTAGCCGCCCTCCCGACGCGGTACATCACACTGCGTCGTCCCCATGCCCAAGGTTCGGACATAAGAAACCCGCCTATATTTCGGTGGCGGGTACCGGTTTGTGAGGAGCTTCGACTCTCCTTGAGGGCGAGTTTGTCGGTGTGATTGCGGGTGGGCAATAAGCCTTAGTCGCAGGACATGAAGTTCGCGCGACCAGTTACGAACGATCAAGAACTCTTAACCCAACTCCAAGCCGACTATGCATAGCCTCGGTCAAAAGCGTCAATGAAATCCTTCCACAACCCGACCTTCTTCATTACAGACGTTGGGATCAGGCGATCCTCCACCGGAACGCGGTAGCGCTCAGTGAGTGCCAAGTTCAGAACCGCCTCGGGCGTCTTGTATGCGTCAGTTCGCACCGGCTTCTCACTGAACATCAGATTGTGCGCAACGAGCGCAATAAAGCCATCGACACCGACCGCACTCATGAATGCCCGATTGCAGTCTGTAGCTATCTTCCGAAGTAGGTCGGAGCATGTGATCGCAAGAGTTGGATCAACGAAAACATCGTCGTCACGCATAAATACTGGAGCTGCCTTTGTAGTTCTTTCGAGGAGTGGTCGCAGCGCAACATGAAGTCGATCATCGCTACTCGTGACTGCCAGCGCATCCGAAGCACGAAAAGATCGATGAGCAATGCAATCCCTGATAAGCCGAAAGTAGCGCAGCGCCGGCAAATACGCCTCGATGCCATTCGTTGCCCACCCATACCTCAGATACAGCTTCACCACCCGATCCTCATCCCCTCCGGAAGCGACTTTGGATCTGGAAAGTTCTATCCACTTCTCAGCCCGCGCAAGGTCCGCTTCGATTCCATCAATGAAGTCATCCAGGGCCGAGAACAGAGCGACAACAGCGAACGAAGATACGCCGGCGTACATCTGCTTCTGCCGATCGAGATCAATCTCATGCACCGGCGGCATGTTCCAGGCCGGATGCGACGCCCCTATTAGCCGCCCGAGTTCCCGAGGGTTTTCGGACTTAGCCGCGTGATCAACAAGCAGAACCGAGCTTGCGATCGAGACCTTGATGTGCTTGTTTAGGTTCTCGTGAAAGAAGTGAAAAGCTCGATAGGGCTCCAGTTGAGCTCCCGAAATATCAATCATCGTTACCTCAATTCAGAGCTGAGATCGTAGCCCGCGACCATCTTGCGCGGAGCGCTAGCGAGTACCCCGGGTAAGGCTGGATGCCGCACCCGGGACGCTTGCCGCGGCGTCATCCCGGATGCGCCTACTGACTCGAGCGGACTGAGTCGAATCACTCTACGAACTTCCCACCCGGTTTGAACTTCAGCACACGATTAATGTACTGCCCCTTCGACTGACCAAAGGCAGTGAACTCATCCCACACCTGCTGCGGGCATGCCCGATATGCCCAAGCCGTTCCATCCTTAAACTTGACATAGATAGTCTCGTCATCTGCCGAGTATGCCTCTGCGACAACCCAGCTTGAATCAACAGCGGCCCATTCAATCATCGTCATTCCTCGTATTGTCCACGCCATGAAGCCAAGGGGCCCGATACATCGGGAAGCGCCTTCTCACCCCGCCAAGGCTCGAGAGATGGATCTTCGGCGTGAGGCAATGGATCTGGTAGATCCAACATCGTCCGTGACGGTATCAACAGCCCCTCGCCACTGACGATTGCTTCTCCTGTACGCAGCGAGGGAAGAACTGCCGCCAAGCCAGCCACGCTGTCGGGAAGCGCTGACTTGATCGTGCCCTGGTCCGAGCTGTTAGATAGGCGCAATGCCACGAGGGTGCCGCACTGCGCCAACGCCGTATCCGGCAGCTCCGTGGGCCTCTGAGTGACCATGAGCAATCCAACCCCGTATTTCCTCCCCTCACGAGCAATGCGATTAGCGGAGTCTCGCGTGAGCGCGCTGGCATGCGATCCGAGATACCGGTGCGCTTCTTCGAGAACAACAAATACAGGCTGGGGCCTACCGATGCCCGGACCATCAGAGTTCGACCTAACACATAGCTCAAAGATAAGGTTGAGGATGACGCCAATCGCCAGATCAGCAGCAACGGGCGAAACTCCGGCGAAGTCCAGTACCGATATCGGGGACTTCCGCCCCAGCCAATCGCGGACCACCTCTATCAGCGGATCCGGACCTTCGGGAGTTCCTTCTGGCTCAAGAAAGAACTGAAGTCGCGGATCTTTCAGACCGAGGCGCAGCGAATCTGGCATCGTGCCATGCACGCCGAAGTATGGCCCTTGGAAGGGAGTTGCACCGCCGGGGGCGTAAGGCTTGTAGGTAGCGGATTGAAGTTCGTCAGGATTACCTGGATGCAGCAAACATGCTGCGGCCGTGGCTGGGTCCGCCTTTACTGCGCGCGTCTCCCTATTCTCAGCGTCAAGCTTATGCCACACCTCTCTAATACCGAATGGTATGGGGGTATCTGCCGTAATTGCAGTCGGCTCCAACTTCAGCCACGTTGCCGTCTTCGCAAAGTCCCTTCTCGCCTCAGCGACGAACTCCGCGAATCGATTGCTGAAGGCGTTGCTGCCGGTCGTTCCGGCGAAGATTCTCAAGATATCTACAGCTGGGAGTGCCCAGAAGGGGACGTGTAACGCTCCCTCCTTTTCTCCAAGAACGCTACGAACCGATGAGTTACCTTCAAGAGCCTTCTTGTACTCCCCATGAGGGTCCACGACGAGAATGTTGGCACTGGTCCACCCTCCTCTAGCGAAGCTTTGAAGGATGCTAGCGACGGCACTAGTCTTTCCGGAACCTGTCGATCCAACGATAGCGGCGTGCCTTACGACCAATTTTGAAGCGTTAAGGCAAACAGGCAGCTCCTCCGCCGCGGACAGCGTACCGATCCGCAAGCTATTAGCGCCGGGCGGAGGATAGACAGCACGAAGATCGTCCACCGTCGCGAAATGGACTTCATCATCCAACGCTGGAAACGACCCCACTCCCCTGTGAAATGTCGAGGTCGCGCGATGAATCTCTCCGATCAGTTGCACTTGCAGCCAACGCTCTCCGCGCTGCGCTTCGTCGACAGGCTGCAGCCTTCCTGCAAGTTCTGCGATACCAACCAGGCTGACACTTCCGACTAGGTCAACAAGCCCCTGTGGCAGCCTGACGAGCGATCCGATCTGGCCCACTGAGAGCACCGCCCCTCGGTAGATAGGCGAGACACCGGCCATTTTCGGGTCGAGCTCGACGGTTACGGTCGATCCCAGGACATGCCTCACCCGTCCGATCACGGTTGCGTCGGGCCGGCTCACTTAGCGCCTCCTTGAGTCGCACCTTCGCTAATTAGCTTCAGCAACTCACGCGTTGCAGAATCACGCTCGTCCGAACCAGGGCTTATTGTGGAGAGAAAGTCGGCAAGCACGGCGAAATCTACGAGGGTGAGCTTATCGCCTTCCCAATACTTGCATGGCTCTTTTTCCTTCCATGCCCCACGTACGCCGCCGATGACTGCTTCCACCGGCGCAACCAACTGCAGATTAGGAAGCGACTGCGCCCGCTCCGCAAGGGTATCGGTGATTCCATCAAACAAGAAGGCTACAACTTCGGTCCTTTCATGGCGCTCAGCCGCGTCGAATATGAGCTCATTGAGATGCTGATCGCCAAAGGCGTAGCCGGATACCAGCATCAAGGATTCTGGAACGTTAAGTGACCGCCTAAGGCGATCCTGCAGAACCACAAATGGAAAACGACGCGATTCGTCGTACTTCAGCTCTGAAGGATAGATTGCAGCCACTTGACCAGCTTCGACGGCACGACCGTATCTTATGATCTGTGGTCCATCCCACGCCCAGTTCACTGAGCCGTGCAACTTCCATAGGCGCGCGAAGAAGCTTGGCAGAGGGCCGGACGCCAACTCACCCTCAACCAAGTCGACATGAAAGCGCGCTTCCACGACACCGCAGAATCCGTCGAAGTACGGCGCCTTGTGCTTATCAAAAGCCGTTTCCAACACGAGGTCATAGTTGACGGTGAATATCTCGAGCGGCATTTGGTAGGCCGAACGCCTCACCCAGCGCGCGAACTGACGGGCCGGGACCAGGTTAGCTTGTTCGATGCTCAAGGCCGCGATGATGTGTTCGCAAACAGCTCGGTCTAGTTCGGCCGCAGATTCTGAGGTAAGACCATCAAGCGTCTGACCAGGAGAGAGGAGAGCTTGAATGCGGCGAACCCGACTCAACGCCTCCTCAAGGTTTCTAGCTTTGAGTTGCTCTTCAAACCGCACCTTCTGATCGCCGACAAGTTTGTCGAGAACAATCTTCGTCAGTCCCTTGACATCAGGCAGCCCAGCCGCCCGAGACGTTCCGGCACCGAGCAGAACGCATACGTGACGAGAGCGAGTTGCCAGTTTCGAACTGATTGCTCGGATGAACTTACTGGGGTCGTGTTCCGTCACTTGACACCTCCTGTTTTCGCGTCGATCACACAGCAACGCTAATTCACCTTCCATCGTGCGTGCAAATGCCACGCCCTCTCATGTCGAGCGAATACAAGAAGGCCCGCCAATGGCGGGCCTTCTTGGTCAGACTTGGCCATCCAGCGTCACATATTCCGACGGTATTCGCCGCCCACGTCATATAGGGCATGGCTAATCTGTCCCAAGGAGTGGGTCTTAACCGCCTCCATCAGACTGGAGAACACATTCCTGCGCTCCCGGGCCGTGGCCTGTAGGGACTTCAGCCCATCAGCCGCAAACCCATTCCGGTTCCCCTGATACCCCGCCACGTTATCGATCTGCTGCCCCTTCTCGCTTTCGGTGGAGCGGATCAGTTCGATCTCGGTGACGATGTCGCCGCCGTGGTCCTTGGGCAGGAAGGTGTTCACGCCGATCAGCGGCAGGCTGCCGTCGTGCTTCTTGTGCTCGTAGTACAGGCTTTCTTCCTGGATCTTGCCGCGCTGGTACATGGTGTCCATGGCGCCCAGCACGCCGCCGCGTTCGCTGATGGCTTCGAATTCCTTGTAGACGGCTTCTTCGACGATGTCGGTGAGCTTGTCGACGATGAAGCTGCCCTGCCAGGGGTTCTCGTTGAAGTTGAGCCCCAGTTCCTTGTTGATGATCATCTGGATGGCCACGGCGCGGCGCACGCTTTCTTCCGTCGGCGTGGTTATGGCTTCGTCGTAGGCGTTGGTGTGCAGGCTGTTGCAGTTGTCGAACAGCGCGTACAACGCCTGCAGCGTGGTGCGGATGTCGTTGAACTGGATTTCCTGCGCGTGCAGCGAACGGCCGGACGTCTGGATGTGGTACTTCATCATCTGGCTGCGCGACGAAGCGCCGTAGCGCTCGCGCATGGCGCGCGCCCAGATGCGGCGGGCGACGCGGCCGATGACGGTGTACTCCGGGTCCATGCCGTTGCTGAAGAAGAACGACAGGTTGGGCGCGAAGTCGTCGATCTTCATGCCGCGCGCGAGGTAGTACTCGACAATGGTGAAACCGTTGCTGAGGGTGAAAGCCAGCTGGCTGATCGGGTTCGCGCCGGCTTCGGCGATGTGGTAACCGCTGATGGACACCGAGTAG
>Ga0209257_1001401_pt1 | contig 28810 bp, 25 predicted proteins | sample AraplaCvi_mCL_r2_FD_184277 | JGI IMG/M metagenome (GOLD analysis project Ga0209257, IMG submission 184277) | Arabidopsis root microbial communities from North Carolina, USA - plate scrape MF_Cvi_mCL_r2 (SPAdes) (version 2) | ecosystem: Host-associated > Plants > Roots > Endosphere | place: USA...
AGGGCGTAGACCGCATCTTCGGCGTTCCGGGCGAGGAAAACCTCGACTTCCTGGAATCCCTTCGCAACTCCAGCATCGAGCTGGTCCTCACCCGCCACGAACAGGCGGCCGCCTTCATGGCCGCCACGCACGGCCGCCTCACCGGCAGGCCGGGCGTCTGCCTGGCCACCCTCGGCCCCGGCGCGCTGAACTTCTCCACTGGCGCGGCCTATGCCCACCTGGGCGCTTGGCCGATGATCCTTATCACCGGCCAGAAGGCGGTGATGAGCGCCAAGCAGGCCCGGTTCCAGATCGTGGACATCGTGGCCTCGATGAAGCCGCTCACGAAAATGACCCGGCAGATCGTCAGCGCAGCGGCCATCCCGGCCACCGTGCGGGATGCCTTCCGCGTGGCCATGGAAGAGCGGCCGGGCCCGGTCCATCTGGAGCTGCCAGAGGACATCGCCGGCGAGGAAGTGGACGACGTTCCAGTCATTCCGGTCCACCCGCTGGAGCGCCCCATCGCCCACGCCGCCGCGCTCGACCGCGCAGCAGAAGCGATCCTGGCCGCCAAGCGGCCGCTGGTGATGATCGGCGCGGCCTGCAGTCGCCCGTGGCTGACTGAATCGCTCTCCACGTTCGTGGCGCGCACCCGGCTGCCGTTCTTCAACACCCAGATGGGCAAGGGCGCGGTGACCGGCGGCTCCAACCTGTATATGGGCACCGCCGCGCTTTCCGAAGGCGACTACGTGCACGAGGCCGTGGCGCGCGCCGACCTGATCATCGCCATCGGCCACGACACCGTTGAGAAGCCGCCGTTCCTGATGAAAGGCAAGGGCGGGCCAAAGGTCATCCATGTCGGCTTCCAATCCGCCACGGTCGAACAGGTCTACCACCCGGATATCGAGGTGATCGGGGACATCGGCGCCACCGTGGATGGCCTCGCCGAGCGGCTGGAGGGCAAGGTGTCCGAAGACCAGGGCATGGTCGACCTGCGCCAGAAGATCCTGTCGCGCCTCAACGACCGTGCCGAGGAGGACCGCTTCCCGGTCACCCCGCAGCGGTTGGTGCACGACGTGCGTGAAGCCATGCCGGAAGACGGCATCGTCTGTCTCGACAACGGCATGTACAAGATCTGGTTCGCCCGCAATTACCGCACCCACGTGGCCAACACCTTGCTGCTGGATAACGCCCTGGCGACCATGGGCGCGGGCCTGCCGTCGGCGATGATGGCCTCGATGCTGTACCCCAACCGGCGCGTGCTGGCCGTGTGCGGCGATGGCGGCTTCATGATGAACTCGCAGGAGATGGAAACCGCCGTGCGGCTGGGCCTGAACCTGGTGGTGATCATCCTCAATGACAGCGCCTACGGCATGATCCGCTGGAAGCAGGCGGTGGATGGCTTTGAAGATTTCGGCATGCGCTTTGGCAACCCGGATTTCGTGCGCTACGCAGAAGCCTACGGCGCCAAGGGCAGTCGGGTCACGTCCGTGGAAGAGCTCGTGCCCAAGATCGAAGCCGCCTTTGCCGGCGGTGGCGTGCACCTGCTGGACGTGCCGATCGACTACTCCGAAAACACCCGCGTACTGGTCGACGAGCTGCGCAACCGCACCCCCGATGTGGGCTGTGCTTAAGCGCCACCGTTGACCACTGAATACAAGGAACCCCACATGTTGACCGTAGTACAAGCCTTTGACCGCGCCCCCATCCAGGACGTTCCGTTCGATGACGCCGCCGCACTGGAGCGCAAGCTCGGCAATGCCGAACGCGTGTTCAAGGACCGAGACGGCTGGCTCAAGCCGCATCAGCGCATTGCCATCCTGCGCAGGCTGGCGGCCCTGATGGAAGCCAAGCGTGACCACCTGGCCATGCAGATCGCGCGCGAAGGCGGCAAGCCGCTGCCCGATGCCATCGTGGAAACCAACCGCGCCATCGATGGCGTGCACAACGCTGCCGATGAACTGCGCAACTTCGCCGGCCGCGAAATCCCGATGGGCCTGTCGGCAGCGGCGGAAAACCGCTGGGCGTTCACGACCAAAGAACCGCTCGGCATCGTCGCCGCCATCTCGGCGTTCAACCACCCGCTGAACCTCATCGTCCACCAGGTTGCCCCCGCCATCGCGGTGGGCTGCCCGGTCATCATCAAGCCGGCCTCCACCACGCCACTGTCCTGCCTGGAGTTCGTGGCGATGGTCCACGAGGCCGGGCTGCCCGAGCCGTGGTGCCAGAGCTTCATTCCGGAAGGCAACGAACTGGCCGAAGCATTGGCCACCGACAAGCGCGTGGCCTTCCTCAGCTTCATCGGCTCGGCGCGGGTGGGCTGGTCGCTGCACGCCAAGCTGGCCCATGGTGCACGCTCGGCGCTGGAACATGGCGGCGTGGCACCGGCCATCGTGGACCGCAGCGCGGACCTGTCCAGGATCATCGAGCCCATCGTCAAGGGCGGCTACTACCACGCCGGCCAGGTGTGCGTGTCCACCCAGCGCATCTTCGTGCACAACGACATTGCCGAGGACTTCACCGAAGCCCTCATCGCACGTGTGGAGAAGCTGCGCACCGGCGACCCCACCCTGAAGGACACCGAGGTAGGTCCGCTGATCCAGCCGCGCGAAGCCGACCGGGTGGCCGAATGGATCGATGAGGCGGTAAAGGGTGGGGCCACCCTCGCCACCGGTGGCAAGCGCCTTTCCGAAACCACGTTGCAGCCTACCGTGCTGCTCAATCCCGCCAATGATGCCAAAGTCACCACGCAGGAGATCTTCGGGCCGGTGGTGGCGGTGTATCGCTACAGCGAGCTGGACGAGGCCATCGCACGTGCCAACTCGCTGCCCACCGCGTTCCAGGCGAGCATCTTCGCCCAGGATATCGACGTGGCCATGCGCGCGGCCAACCGCCTGGATGCCTCGGCCGTGATGATCAACGACCCCACCGCGTTCCGCACCGACTGGATGCCGTTTGCCGGCCGCCGGGAATCGGGCTATGGCACCGGCGGCATTCCGTACACCATGCGGGACATGTCGCAGGAAAAGATGATCCTGATGCGCAGGAGCTGAGCCCGCGCCCGGAAACGGTATGTTTTCTGGGTGGGGCACAGTAGTTGTACGGGGGCGCAGGGGTAGGGCAGCTGATGCAATAGCACTGCATCCGCCGCCCGCCCTGTCCTGGAGAGTCACATGCGCTTCCTGGCACGTTCGTCTTCCGTCACGCTCATCGTTGCAGCGCTCGCCACCAGCGGGTGCCAAACCACGCCGCCACCTGCTGAACCTTCAGCGCCTGCGCCCCGGGCGTTGCCGGGCCCCATGACAGCGGCTTCTGCCGGGGTGACGTTGCAGGGGCAGATCACCGCCATCGATACCCGCACCCGCGCGGTGACGGTCACCGGTGCCGACGGAGGCAGCCTGGACTTCATCGCCGGCGCCGACGTGCGCAACTTCAACCAGCTGAAGGTGGGCGACAAGGTCACCCTGGATTACCAGGCCGCCGTCGCCCTGGACCTGCAGCCGGCAGGCAGCGCGCCGGTCGGCGTGACCAGATCGCAGGCCGGTACCGTGCCGATCCGCGGCGCCACGCCGGGTGGGGCACGTTCGAACACCATCGAGATCGTCACTGAAGTCGCGGCCGTGGACCCGGTGGCCAACACCATTGCGCTGCGAGGGCCGCGCGGCAACACCCAGATCATTGCGGTGGAGCGCGAAGACCTGCGGGCCAAGCTCCCCAGCGTAAAGCGCGGCGACCTGCTCAAGATTTCCTATACCGAAGCCGTCGCGCTGGGCATCCGCCGCGACAGCCCCTGACACAACGGCGGGGGAGGCCCGGGGCAGGTGGGTGTACGCCTGCCCCGGTGGGGCACTTGACGGGCCAGTGGGGCAGCCTTGAAGATCGGCGTATTCAGCCTGCATCCAAGGATTGACCATGTCTGGCTTCATCGGTGACCTGTTGGAAGGCATTGTCGATTTCGTGACCGACATCTGGGTGCTTCGCCGGCAGCGCGCCGCGAATGGCCGGGGGGCGAATTCGTGGAGTGAGGATGCGGCGGATACGGCTGTGTTCAATGCCTGGGTGATCGGCCTGTCGATCCTGGCCCTGGCTGTCGGCAGCATCATGGCCTTCGTGCTCAAGCTGCCGCTGTGGATGAGCTTTGGGCCGGTCGTCGCGGTCGGCGTCTACGTGGGCTACCGCTGGATTGCGCTGACGCGCGCTTGATCGCGCACCGTGAGTCGAACGCGTCACGCGCTCGGAATCTCCGCGGCGCACGTCTTTGAATCGGCTAACGCCTCTCATGTGATCTGGTGCCGACGAAAACGAGCCGAACGGCACGGAATCGCGCGAAAACGGCCCATTCCTCGCCACGCATAGATGGCGCAGATCAAACACGGCTGATCGAAAGATCAAAACAACTTCCGCTATGCTCACGCCCGCGACATGGTTGTGGCTCGGAGCGTAAGAACTCCCGTGAAACGATGCAATCAAGACGTGCTATGTCGGGAGGGTGACGAAATAAAACACCTTCGCGGAAATACGTTGCGCCGGTTCACGCGGTTCTTAACCTCCCGACTCCCTCGCCATCCCGGCGAGGGAAGTTCCCTAACGGAGGTTCCACCATGTCCAGCCATTCCACCGACGCATCTTCCAGCGCAGTGGCCAGTCAAAAGCTCTGGTGGCGCAAGCCCAAGAGCGTCATGACCAACGCGCTCCATCACGATGGCCTGGTGACGTTTCCCGGCTGCCCACCCATTCCTTGCCTGAAGCTGCGCGGGCTATGGATTCACGCTCTCGGCATCGAGCCGGGTACCCGGTTGTATGTTGAGACAAAGCCAGGCGTAATCATCCTCTCGGTTGAACAAGCTGGCGTAACCGACATGCCTTCAGTGGCGTATCGAAAGGCTGTGCGCACTCCAGTCCATCTTGATAAGCAATGAACACTACCAGCATCGTTCATAGCCGAGACTAGCCGCACATTACAGCGATCTCGCAATCCGAATTGCTACAGGTGAACGTACAATTCTCGGAACGAAGAACCACGGCTTACACGCCGAAGCAGGGCGAACAATGACAAAGACATCAGGTAGTCCGACCACCCAATCGTCATCTGCGAGTGCAACTGCCCGCAGAGCAAAGCACGCTGCACGCGAAGCGACTGCAGCGCCTTCTAAGTCAGGTGCCAAGGCGCGCGCGGAAGCGCCGGCGTCAAGGCGAAAGGCCTCGGCGCCTAAATCCTCTCTTGAACTGGCCGGGCCAGTGCGAGGACACACCAGCACGTTCCCTCTGAGAAAATTCCGCGTCTATGGATGCAGCCTGACCAAAGCGCAGCGAATCAGTGCTGTCTTCTCAGTCATGAAAAAGAAATAGTCGGAATAATGATTACGTCAGGGATTGACGCGAACTGCGCGAACCACGTCTTCATCAACTGCCCATTCACCGATGACTTCCGGCCCCTGTTCCAATGCGCGATCTTTACGGTGCTTTTATGTGGGTTCTTGCCTCGATCGGCGCTGGAGGCTGGGGATGGCTCTGACGTTCGAATGGATAAGATCACCCGCCTGATCAGAGAGTCGCAATACAGTATTCATGATCTATCCGCAGTCCAGCTGGATGCCTTCAACGAGCTGCCGCGCTTCAACATGCCCTTTGAGCTGGGAATGGTCATAGGCTCGAAGCGCTTCGGCGGGAAGCGGTTTGCAGGTCGCTCGGCGTTGATCATGGAACATACGCGGTACGCCTCACAAAAGTGCCTGTCCGATATAGCTGGGCAGGATCTGTCGGCCCACAATGGCGCGCCCCGTCGCATCTCACGCATCATCCGGACATGGCTGGCCCAGGAATCAAGACGGAACGACATCCCCGGTGACCAGAGGGTGTTCGGTGCCTATGAAAAGTTCGCGACGGAGCTGCCGTCCATCTGCGCGTCCCGAGGCTTGGAGTACGACGGACTGAGCTATCCCGACTTCCTGGGCCTGGCGCAAGTGTGGATCAATGCGCATTGATGGGTTCCGGATCAGGTCCTCGCCGCCTCGTAGCCCATTCGCAGTTCCTGCGCTTCGGCGGCCAGGTTGTCCAAGGCCGACTGACTTGCCTCATCGCGCGCCTGCTTATACGTCATCAGGTCGTCGAAGCGGATACGGCGGCGCTTGCCTGTCTTGTAGAAGGCAAGCTTGCCGGTCTCCAGCAACATGACCAGATAGGGGCGCGATACATTGAGAACATCAGCCGCTTCCTGGGTAGTCAGCTCCGCATGTACGGGGACGATTTTCACAGCATTGCCATCCGCCAGCTCTGACAGGATCTCGCTGAGCGGTTGCAAGGCCGCCATCGGTAGTCGGATCCGGTGTAGCCGGTCATCGGAATCGACCAGCTGAACCAGCTTGATCTCAAGACCTGTGGCTAGGTAAGCGGCCAGCGCACGATGAGCGATCGTCGCCGCTTCGATATCTTGGGTCCGGGGAAGAGTTACCTGTGGGGTCATGGCGCTTCTCCGGGGCACGCGTAGCGCAAGGGCGCGGCTTAGTAGCGATAGTATTCGACATGGGCAGTATTCGAAATGTTCGAAACTCCCATCCCGATGTCGGAGCTGGCCCACCTATCTCTCCAGCGCGATCGACCTGGTCAGAAAAACGGCCCAGATCGGGAGAATGAGCAGCGTCCAACAAGCAAGCTCGCGGAACCTGCGGCGGCCGGACGCAGCGATCAGGAGCACGAATGCTGGACCCAGCACGCCCATCTCGATCAGCAGGTTCCGCCAGAGATAGAAGTTGCCGAACGCCAGCGACCCTGCACTTGGAAGAACGCCGGCCGGGATGCTGACTCCGCCATCGAGAGGCCAGAACAGCGGAACAGGGTGAGCACCCACCAGCAGGTCGAGCAGCGGGTGGGACATCCCGGCGGCCAGCAACCACCTGAGCTTGAGGTTCGCGGTGACAGATCGCGCCAGGGTGAGTTTGACGAAAAGCGCGGCACCTACCGCCAAGAGCAGGCTATGACTGAACCGGGGATCTGCCGCGTAGTCGAAAAACCAGACAGCGAAGTAGTCCAGATCTGGCCCCACAGCCAAGGCAACGAAAGGAACCGCCGCCCAGCGCGACGAACCGCGTTGCTGCGAGTTGCAGCACAGGTACATTGTGAGTCCTGCCGAGGCGTGGGCGGCAATGGAAGACATCGATTCAGTTGTTGGTGATCAGCAGCGAGCTTGACCCGCCCGCATGGGCGGCTGATGGTGCCTGTGTGTGGCGGGGGTGAAGTCTGAGCCCAGCGGGGCAGGGGATGAGGAAGGTCTGTCGGTCGGGCCAGTTGTAGAGGCACCGGCAGCTGAACTAGGCTCGCAGCAGATGAGCTTTGCGGCTCGGCTTGAATCCGGAGTTGGGCAGGGGATGAGAATGTTTCGCCGTCAGTTGTTCTATGTCCAGGTGCACCAAGACCACTTCGTTGCTCGCGCAGTCGGTGGAGACAGAGCAATTCGTCGCCGGTGCTACGCCCTTGGCGACCGCTCGGGTCCGGCTAGGGAATTCTCCGCCATCCGAGTTGAGCTCAAAGCAATCTTCTCGGAGCTCAAGACCGGCTTCGCATTCGTCAGGCCGTGGGCGCTTCTCCACTTTGATCCGGTCGAGTACCCGATCACGAAGGAAGAGCTCGCTGCGTTCCAAACTGTCGCCATGCGCAGTGGGGTTAGCTTCTGCTGGCTGTCCACGTGGGAGCAGCCCCATGGAGACAAGGAATTGTTGGATATGTTGTAGTAGGATCCGGCCCAACGGGCGTTGAACCGGAGGAGAGGCGCGGGAATGCGTTCAAGCTGATGCAGCTACGCGGAACTGGGTCAGCCAGATCTGTTGCAGTTAGGGACAGGGATGACAAACGGTGATGTCGCCTGAGTAACGGCTTGAGATTGTCGCTTGGAGCGGGCGATCTGCGCTCGCTTGTTGGCCGGCCGCGCCTGCTCTAAGATCGGGCATCGGCCGGGGGGGGATCCTGCCGCAGCGTGTTTCCTTGGTAGTTCATGAGAGTCGAAGCCGCGTCGCCGCTCGTCGTGTTTCAGTAACTTGACCGCGCAGGGGAAGTCAATGGAATTGATCGGTTTCGCTATCGTCCTTTTCGTATGCCTGGGTATTGGCAAGGTCATCAACATGATGGCGCGCCGATTGGTGTTCAACGGCGCAGGCCTCTACCTTGCACTGTTTGCAGCCTTCGCAATCTGGAACATCTACCTGTCGTGGAACTCCACTCTCGATTCATTCCAGATGGGATACGCCCTCGGTCGCAACATCACGCCACCGCTCATCATCGCCTTGGTTTCTACTTACTTCTTCTTCAAGTTCAGGACAGACAAGGCGCATCAACTTCGTGTCCAGAAGCTGCGCCAGAGCAGGGCAGAGCTGAGTGTGACCCCTGACAACTGAGGCAGGCAGTCGTTGTCGCCAATTATCCAAGGGCAAGGAAGAACATTGGCAAACCACACATACCGCTTGCTTCCGTGCGCCGCTCTTGGCCTGGCTGTGATCGCGGCCGCCGCGCACCTTGGTTGGGAATACACTCACGGCGGCATCCGCAGCCACCATTTACTTAACCGAGCTGACCTGCCGACGATTTCCAATGCATGGGGCCTGCTGGTGCTGCCTGTACTGGGCTTGCTTGCCGGCAGCGTCGTCGCGCGCAGGGCGTCGGCGGCACCCTCGGCGGCACGCAAGGCGCTGGCAGGCTTTCTTGGCGCGCTGTCTGCAGGTTCCGCGTTGTCGGTGGCTTTCGTCGCCGGCAGCGAGTCGGCCGCGGGAGCGGTGTTCCTGGGCGTGCTGCTTTCTGGACTGGTGTTTCCCACTTATCGGGCCGAGTACCTGTTCGGCTTCGTGCTGGGTATGACCTTCGTCTTCGGTTCCATTCTGCCCACGCTGTTCGGGCTGCTTGCAGTTGCCATCTCCGCCGCTGCACACCTGCTGCTGTGGCCAGCGGGAATGTGGGTTTTGCGCCGCGCCCGCAGTCAATGAAGTGAACGGCATTGCGGAGCGGCCAGTCAGGCCGCTCCCTGGTGAAGCGCTACCGCTTCAGGCCGCCTGCGCGGCCTTGGCGTTGCCCCCGGACTTGGCGATCATCGTCAGCTTCTCGTCGGTTGCCTTTTCTTCTGCAAGGGTTTCCAGCAGAAGCGGCAGCGCGTCCTTGTACCCAAGCTGCTTGGCGAGCGCGGCGATCGTGCCGTAGGACGCGATCTCGTAGTGCTCAACCTTCTGGGCGCCGCCGATCAGGGCGGCATCGCGCACGGGGCCTTCCTCGATGCTGTCGATGGCCTCCTTCCCTTCCTCCACCAAGCCTTCCATGGCAGCGCACTTGATGCGCTTGAGCCGGATGCCGAGCAGTTCCACCACCTTATCGATGCGCTCGATCTGGCCCTGGGTTTCCTCCAGGTGGGTTTCGAACGCAGCCGTGAGGTCCGGGTTGGTCGCCGCACGGGCTAGGCGCGGCAATGCCTTGGTGAGCTGCTTTTCGGCGCTGTAGATGTCCGACAGCTCATGGATGAACAGGTCTTCTGCGGTTTTGATCGCCATCATGGTTCTCCGGGTGGGTGCTGAGTGAAGCACCGAACCTATGCCCCTTCCCGTGAGCTCCGCGCGCAGGGCTGTGAAGTGTTCTACACAGCCATCCGCGCGTCACTGTTCGGGCGGCGGGCTGTCGCCCCGTTCATGCCACGGCGGAAGCTCCAGCGCGTGGCCCTTGAGCATGGCTTTGATGCGCGCGTACATCTCGCTCCTTTCCGTGTCCGCACATTGGTCCAGAATCTCCGCTGCAAGCTGTTCAAACTGCGGCCAGAACTGCGCCGGATGGCGCGTGTGCGCCAACCATTGCGCCAGCATGTCATCCAGCGCATCCAGCCGTTCCTGAATCTCGGGTCGCAGGCTCATCCCGGCGGAGCCTCCAGATCAAGCGCCACACGGTAGTGGTGACCATCGTCGCGGAGCTGGACGGTCAGGTCCGGCTGCAGCACGTCATCCACATGCAGGGTGGGCTGCCCCCGCGCAGTGCGGGTCACCACGAATTCGTAGCGGCTGCGGCCGAACCGGTAGCTCAGTTCGAACGACGGCCAGTGGTCAGGGAGGCAGGGCGCAAGCGACAGCCGGTCGCCCTGGCGGCGGATGCCTAGCAGGGATTCGACCAGCAGGCGATACATCCAACCGGCCGAACCGGTGTACCAGGTCCATCCGCCTCGGCCCACGTGCGGCGATACCGCGTACACATCGGCCGCCAACACATAGGGTTCAACGCGGTAGGTCTGGACCGCTTCCGGGTCCAGTGCGTGGTTCAAGGGGTTGATCATGCCAGCCAACTCCCAGGCTCGGGCCGCATCGCCCTGGTGTGCAAAGGCCATCGCTGCCCACACGGCTGCGTGGGTGTACTGGCCGCCGTTCTCGCGCACGCCGGGTACGTAACCTCGAATGTACCCCGGGTCTTCCGACGTCTTGTCGAAGGGCGGATCCAACAGCTGGATCAGCTGGGCGTCCTTTCGCACCAGGTGCGTATACAGCGAATCCAGCGCCTGCTGGGCACGCTCGGGCGCGGCGACGCCGGAGAGCACCGACCAGCTTTGGGAGATCGAATCGATGCGGCATTCCTCGCTCTGTTTCGAGCCCAACGGCGTGCCGTTGTCGAACCACGCGCGGCGATACCATTCCCCGTCCCAGGCATGCTGTTCGAGGTTTTTGCGCAGGGTGTCGGCCTGCTCCTGGCACCAGTGCGCACGGTGTTCATCGCCACGCGCATTGGCCAGCGCGATGAAGCGGCGAAGCGTGTCATGCAGGAAGAAGCCCAGCCACACGCTCTCGCCGCGCTGCTGGTCGCCGACGCGGTTCATCCCATCGTTCCAGTCGCCGCTGCCCATCAACGGAATGCCGCGTTCGCCGAGCAACCGGCAACCGCGCTCGAGCGCGAGCACGCAGTGCGCATACATCGTCCCACGCAGTGCCGAAGGGGTCGGCATGTCGTAGTAGCTTTCCTCTTCCAGCGTGACTGCGCGGCCTTCGATGAAGCCGACCATTTCGTCCAGCACGGTGGCGTCGCCAGTGACCTCCAGGTAGCGGCATGCGCCCTGGGGTAGCCAGAGATAGTCGTCCGAGCACCGGGTGCGCACGCCACGCCCCTGTGGCGGGTGCCACCAGTGCATCACATCGCCTTCGGCGAACTGGTGGGCAGCGCACAGCAACAGGTGTTCGCGGGCCAGATCCGGCCGGGCGTGGATGAGTGCCAGCACATCCTGCAGCTGGTCACGGAAACCAAACGCGCCGCCGGACTGGTAGTAGCCACTGCGCGCCAGGTAGCGGCTGCCCAGCGTCTGGTAGACCAGCCAGCCATTGGCCAACGCGTCCAGCGCCGGGTCCGGGGTGCGCACCTGCACGCTGGCCAGCACGTGGCGCCAGTGGATGCGCACGGCGTCCAGCGCATCGTTGGCCTCGTGGGCGCCCTGGCGGCCACGCACCAGCGCAAGCGTTTCGTCGCGGTCGCGGCCGGCGCCCAGGCGGAACGTGGTTTCACTGCGCTCGCCCGGCGCCAGTTCCAGCGGCACCTGCAGCGCCGCGCAGGGATCCAGGCCGGCGCCGGAACGCCCACCCAGGCGCTCGCGGCGCAACGCCGCCGGTGCATGCAGGCCGCCGTTGCGGCCGATGAACTCCAGGCGGTCGCAGGTCCAGCCACAGCCCTCGGCATCGGTATCGAAGAAGGCCATGCGGCCGCCGAAATCGGTGCTGTAGGTGTTGCGCGCCAGCAGCGCGCCGGTCTGCGGGTCGCGTTCGGTGACCACGTGCATGCGCGACTTCGCGCGCAGGTCACCCATCACCCATTCCACATAACCGATGGCCGATAGCCGCCTCGGCCTGTCCGACAGGTTGTGCAGCCGCAGGACCGAGTACTTCAGCGGCGCGGCGACGTCGACGAACACCCACAGCTCGCTGACGATGCCGTCTTCGAAGTGTTCGTACACCGTGTAGCCGAATCCGTGACGCGTACGGTACGCCCCGGTACCCCGGCGCGGCAGCGGCATCGGCGACCACACGCGGCCGGTATCCTCGTCGCGCACGTAGAAGGCTTCGCCGCCGGTGTCGGACACCGGGTCATTGAGCCAAGGCGTCAAACGGAATTCGTGCGCGTTCTCGAACCAGGTGTAGCCCGGCGCGCTCTCGCTGACCACCGTGCCCAGGCGGGCATTGGCGATCACGTTGGCCCACGGTGCCGGGGTCGGTGCGCCTTCGCGCAGCACCACCACGTATTCGCGGCCGTCCTCGCTGAAGCTGCCGGTACCGTTGTCGAACTGGCCGGCGCCACGGTAGGGCAGGAACGGCCACGGGTCGTCCATGTCTTCGTCGTACGCCGGGGGCGGGGGCAGGCCAGGCTCCGGGCCCGGCTCGGCGATGATGGGCAACCCTGTCGTCTGCTCCATCGAGAGTTCCAGTTCCTCCTGCACCGCCTGCGGCACCAACGCCGGAATCCGTTTCGCGGGAGTGGCTTGGCGCCCCACCTGTGCCACCAGGGTGCCATCCTCGTCACTGATCACCGCACGCGCTACGGCCTGCAACAGGATGCGGTCCTCGTGCGTCATGTTCTGCACCGGCCGCACGAAAATGCCGCCGGGGCGGTCGAGCAAGCCCGTCTCCGAACTGGCGGCCACCATGCCCAGGATCTGGTCCTGCAGCTCCTGCCGGTAGCCCGCCTTGCTGTCATTCCAGATCACCAGGTCGGTGTTGAGGCCCTTCTGGCGCCAATAGGCATGCGCCTGCACCAGCTGCCGGACCAGCTCCACGTTCTCTGCGTCGGTAACCTTGAGCAGCACGATGGGCAGGTCGCCCGAGATGGCATGGCCCCACAGCCCGGATTGTCCGCGCTGGTTCTGCTGGAGCACGCTTGCGCCCGCGCGCAGCAGTGGATTGGCATACAGCACGTGGCTGGCCAGGCGCTCATAGAGCTGCGCCTCGGCCTGGGTGGCATTGATCTGCCGGCGTACCACCTGGCTGTGTGTCCAGGCCAGGTCGAAGACGCGGTCGGCCAGACGGCGGTCACGGTATTTGTCCAGCAAGGCCTCGCAACCGGGACGGTCGGCACCGATGCCATAGACCATGTCCAGCTGCACGGTCTGCTCGGGCTCCAGCACCACGCGCACACGGATGGCCACGATCGGGTCGAGCACCGAGCCGTCCGAACCGGAGAGGTCTGTGTCGGTGGTCAATGCCTGCGGCGTGCGCGGCGTGTTGCCGCGCCCGAGGAAGCGCGCCCGGTCGGTTTCGTAGGAGATCGACGCCACGTCGGCGTCATGCACGGCGACCAGATGGAACATCCACGGTGGCACTTCGTCGTGCGAGCGCGGCCGCCGCGTGCACAGCACGGCCTGCTTGGCGGCCACGATCTCGCTCTGCACGAACAGGTTGCTGAAGGCCGGGTGCGCATCGTCAGCCGCCGCCGGTGCCAGCACCACTTCGGCATAGGTGGTGATTTCCACGGTGCGCGTGCGACGGCTGCGGTTGGTCAGGCGCAGGCGCCGGAGTTCGATGTCGTCCTCGGCGGAGATGGCCACCTGCAGGTGGCTCTCGCAGCCATGCAGCGCGCCACGGAATTCGGCCTTGGCGTCGGTGAAGATGGCCTCGTAGTTGTCCAGCGGCACACAGGTGGGCTGGTAGGCGGCGGACCAGAAGTCGCCGCTGTCCACGTCGCGCAGGTAGCAGAACGTGCCCCAGGCATCGGTGGTACCGTCCTCGCGCCAGCGCGTGAGCGACAGGTCGCCGTGGCGGCTGTAGCCGCCGCCGGCATGGGTGAGCATGCCGTGGTAGCGGCCGTTGGAGAGCAGCTGCACTTCGGGGCGCGGTCCGCCAGGCTTGCGCAGCACGCGCAGGGCAGTCTCGTGGTGCGCCATGTCGGCGTGCTCGCCCAGCGCTTCGACCTCATGCGGATGGAACACGCCGATGCGCGGGATGCGCTCCTGCAGCAGCAGCAGCGTGGCCTGGAACTCGACATCGGCCACGAAGCGGCGCTGCATCGGCTGGTCGCGCAACAGGTAATCCAGCGACAGCAGGCCCATGCCCTGGTGGTGGGCCATGAACGAACGCAGCAGCACGTGGTCGTGCCCCGGCGGCACCCGGGCGGGGGTGTAGTCGATCGCTTCGTACATGCCGAAGCGCCCGGCGAAGCCCAATCCTTCCAGCGCCTGCAGGTTCTGGCAGGCTGCTTCCGGCGCCACCATCAGCGCCATCATGCTGGCGTACGGCGCGATGACCCGATCCTGACCCAGGCCGCGCTTGAGCCCCAACCCCGGCACGCCGAACGCGCGGTACTGGTAGTTCAGGCGCGCATCCACGGCGTTGTAGCCGGACTCGGACACGCCCCATGGCAGGTTCAGGCTGCGGCCGTAGACGATCTGCGCTTCCACTGCATGCCGCGCGGTCTGGTCGAGCAGGGTGTCCGGGTAGCTGGGCATCACCAGCTGCGGCATGAGGTACTCGAACATGGAGCCACTCCACGACAGCAGCGTCGGCGTCCCGTTGACCTCGGTAAGCAGGCGGCCAAGGGCGAACCAGCTCTCCTGCGTCAGCTCTCCCTGGGCGATGGCCACGAAGGCGCACAGCCGCGCTTCGGAAGCCAGCAGGTCGTAGAAGCTGTTGTCGAGGCGGTGGTCGTCTACGTTGTAGCCAATGGAGAGCAGTTTGCGGGAGCGGTAAAACAGGAACCCGTATTCCATCAGCGAGAACTGCCCGGCGCGGTGCGCCAGGTCCTGCAGCTGCTCGATGCGTGCGCGTGCGTCCGCACCGGCCGTACCGGGCAGGGCGGCCAGCTGGCGCAGGCTGGGCACGGGCGCATCGGCATCCGCACTGGCATCGACCGGGATATCGGCGAGCGCCGCACAGGCGGCATGGCATTCGGCAGCGAACAGTGCCGGCCAATGCAGGTCACCGTCCTGCGGCGACACCGGTGCCGGCCACTGCGCCAGCACGGTGTCGGCCAAGCCGGCCAGCTCCTGCAGGCGGGCGAGTGCTTCGGCAGCACCGCGCGGCAGGTCGGCCCGCGTTGCCACCAGGCGCTGGCGCAGGTGGTTGAGCGCTTCGGCCAGAGGTGCGTCACCGGGGCGAAGGCGCTGCCGCTCCTCGTCCAGCACGCCGAGGGTATCGGCCAGGCCATCGAACGTGTGCGGCGCCAGTACCGGCGCGTCCACCAGTGCGAGCAGCCCCTGGCGCAGGGTGAGCAGGTGCCCGGCCAGGTTGCCACTGTCCACGGTGGAGACGTAACGCGGCGGCAGCGGCGCCAAGGTTTCGGTGTCGTACCAGTTCAGGAAGTGGCCGCGATGACGCGGCAGCTGGTCCAGCGTGCCAAACGCCAGCGCCGTGCGTTCAGCGACCGCGCCCTGCTGCAGGTAACCGAAGTCCCATGCCGACAGGTTGGCCAGCAGGGACAGGCCGATGTTGGTCGGCGAGGTGCGGCGCGCCACCACCAGCGCCGGATGCTCCTGGATGTTGTCCGGCGGCAGCCAGTTATCCTGTTCGCGCACCCAGGCCTGGAAGAACGACCAGGTGCGCCGTGCCAGCCGGCCAAGGAACGCCCGCTGCGTGCCGGACAGTTCGGCGACGATCTCGGCCGGCGGCCGGCCCAGCCACGCCATCAACGCGGGCGCGAAGGTCCACGCCAGCAGGAAGGGCAGGGCCAGCGGCAGCGCCTGCGGACGCAGGACGGCCACTACCGCCACCAGCGCAAGCGCCAGCAGCGATCCCGGCGCCATCACCCGCCATTCCGCGCCACGGTCGCCACCCAGGCGGCGCTCGACTTCGCTGGAGGGGTTCCACTGCAGCAGGTGGCGGCGTGTGATGGCCATGCGCCACAGCGTGCGCAGCACCGCGCCGCCAGCCAGCAGTGCTTCGTAGGGCAGGCAGGCAATCTGCGTGGCAGCGCGCAACAAGGACTGCAGCGTGCCGCGCCCGACCTTGATGTAATGCGCTTCCAGCGGCGTGTCGTCCGGCACGCTCAGGGCATCGCGCAGCATGCCGATCAGCGGCGGCGCGAACCACAGGGCCAGTACCCACGCGGTCCATGCGGCCGGGTTTTCGGCGTACAGCCAACCCGCTACCAGCAGGACCAGCGCGGCGGGGGGCACCAGGCTCCGGCGCAGGTTGTCCAGCAACTTGCCACGCGACAGCAGGCTGAGCCGGTTGCGTTCCCAGCCTGATCCCGGGCGCGGGGTCCACGGCATCAGCCAGGGCAACAGCTGCCAGTCGCCCCGGATCCAGCGCGCACGGCGCTTGGCGTCGGCGGCGTAGCGTTCGGGGTAGTCCTCGTACAGGCGCACGTCGCTGACCAGGCCTGCACGGGCATAACAGCCTTCCAGCAGGTCGTGGCTGAGGATGCGGTTCTCGGGCAGGCGGCCCTCCAGCGCATGCTCGAAGGCGTCCACGTCATAGATGCCCTTGCCCACGAACGAGCCTTCGTCGAACAGGTCCTGGTAGACGTCCGAGACCATGCGCGTATACGGATCGATGCCGGGTTCGCTGCCGAACATCCGGGCAAACCGCGAGGTGCGGCGGCGGCCCAGGCTGGTGCCCACGCTGGGCTGCAGGATGCCGTAACCCTCCACCACGCGTTGCAAAGTTGGATCGAAGCGCGGCCGGTTGAGCGGGTGTGCCAGGGTGGCGACGAACGCACGCGCCGCATCGCGCGGCAGCTGCGTATCCGAATCCAGTGTGATGACGTAGCGGACGCCGCGCAGCACTTCTGCGTCACCGACGATGCACATGAACGCGCTTCCATCGCCATGGCGGAGCAGGGCATTAAGCGCGGCCAGCTTGCCGCGCTTGCGCTCGTGCCCCATCCACACGCCTTCACTGGGGTTCCACTGCCTTGGGCGGTGCAGCAGGTAGAAGCGATCGCCACGTTCGGACGCGTAACGCTGGTTCAACCCCTCGATGCGCAGCACCGCGTGCGCAAGCAGGGCGTCGTCGGTCGGCAGCTGCGCTTCTGCGGCGTCGAGGAAGTCGGTCAGCAGCACGAAGCGCAGCTGGGGATCGCGGTTGGCCAGGAAGCGGACCTCCAGCGCTTCGACCAGGACGTCGATGCCGTCGGTGCTGGACAGCATCGACGGTACCGCGACCACGGTGGCGCAGGCCGCAGGAATGCCCTCGCTGAAATCCAGCTTGGGCAACGGCTTGGGAGCAACCAGCACGGTCGCGGTCCAGTTCACCAGTACGATACCCAGCTCGCTGAACACCAGCAGCCCGAGCAGGGCAGCCAGCCAGGTGGGAACCTCGCCGCTGCCGGTGGCCAACAGGCCCCACGTGGCCAGCACCGCCAGCAGGGTGATCGGCAGCAGATACAGTGCAAGCGGCACGCGGTGTGCCAGTCGCCGCGCCTTGCGGTGCCGTGGCGCGGCGTCGGCCACCGCGTCCACAGTGGCATGCAGGCCTTCGCCGACCAGCCAGTAGCCCACATGCGTGCGTGGCCCGTCGGGCGGGGTAGCGGCCCGTGCCAGGTCCAGCGCGATGGTCGCAACGCGTTCTTCGGCGATGCGGCTGCCCCGGGCGATCTTCTCCACCACGTGGCGGTAGGCGTCGCGGGTGCCGAAGTCCATCTGCGGATAGACCGCCATGGGGTCTTCGCGCAGCCGCTGCTCGACCACGCTCATGTCTTCGACAAAAGTGCGCCAATCCATGGTGGACAGGAATCGCAGGCTGCCGATGCTGTTGCTGATGGACACCTGGTCGGAGGCCTGCTGCTGCCCCTCGGCGGCCACCAGCTCTTCGATACGCTGCCCGGATGCCGCTGCCCACTGTTCCAGCCAGGCGATGGGCATGGCCCACGCGCCGCCGCGGCCCTGCAACGAACGGGTCAGCTCGGCGATGAACGCGCCGGTCAACGGCGGCTCGGAGCGCGCCATGTCGGCCACCACCAGCACCACGTCGGTGGGGGTGTCGGAGGCCGCGCGATTGAGGTCATCAGCCCATTGCGAGGCTAGGCGCCGGTCTTCCCCGTCGCGCATCACCCGCGCGGCCATGCGCCGCAGGTTCTCGAGCAGGGCCAGGCGCAGCATGATCGGAACCGCCCACAATTCGCCCAGGCTCAGCGGCGCGAGCGACTGGTAGGAAGCGATGAAGCGGCCCAGCGTATCGCCGTCTATCCGGCCATCGCCGTGTGCGATCGCCTGCATCGACAGTTCATACACCCGCGGCAACCCGGCCGAAGGGCCGGTGGCAAGCGACGGCAACTGCCGACTGTAGCCGCGCGGCAGGTGGCGCCGCGCAGTCTGGATCTGTTCTTCGACCAGGTAATAGTTGTCGAGCAGCCATTCCCCGGCCGGGGTGACCGGGCGCTGTTCGCGCACCACGCTGCTGAGCAGGGTGTTGGCATCCTGAAGGACGCGTTCGTTGGCCTGCAGACGTTCCAGCAGGCGCTCCGGGCTGGGCCGCATCCGCACGCGGTGCTGGCGCGCAAGCGCGCGGCCGTAGACCTCCATCTGTTCAACGCTGTAGAGCGCGGCCCGCAGCGGGCCCTCGGTGGCTTCAATGGCCGGAGCCGAGGCCTGGCGCTCACGCCAGCGCCAACGAACAAGCCGCCGCAGGCGAAGCCAACGGCCAAAAAGACGGCGAAGGTGGGGCATAGGATACCGGGGAGGGGGAGGCAGGTTGCGCCTTGCATCGTTGCATTTGGGGGGACGTGCACGCTGTGAAGGTCATATATACCTCCCATGCATTAGTCATATGCCACTCCTGCGCTTTTTCCATCAATCCCCTGCACGTAGATTCTCCTGACCCCTTTGTCACGGAGTGGAACATGCAGACACGCACGATCCCCCGCACTGCGGTGGCGGGCCTGAGGACTGCATTCACCTGTGTTGCGGCCGTGCTCTTTACCGCGACCGCCATGGCCAGCGAGCCACTGCCGATCCAATCACAGGGCAGCGTGATCGCCGGCGGCACGGTACAGCAGCAGCCGGGCACGTTCGATCCGCTGGCGCCGACCAAGCCGGATGGCCAGAGCTACCACGGCGATCATGTCTACGCCTTCTACCAGGTGCCGGTGAAGGCGCGGCCGTTGCCCATCGTGATGTGGCACGGCGCGGGCCAGTCGTCCAAAAGCTGGGAAACCACGGCCGACGGTCGCGAGGGCTTCCAGAACCTGTTCCTGCGTCGCCGCTTCACCACCTATCTGATCGATCAGCCGCGGCGCGGAAAAGCTGGCCGAAGCATGGTCGAGTCCACACTGAAGCCCGTGGCGGACGAGCAGATGTGGTTCAACCAGTTCCGCATTGGCCTGTGGCCCGAGTACTTTCGTGACAGCCAGTTCCCCAAGGGCGAGGCCGCGCTTGAGCAGTTCTTCCGCTCGGTCACGCCCAACACCGGCCCCTATGACATCGGGGTAGTCTCCGATGGGGTGGTCGCTCTGCTGGAAAAGACCGGGCCGGCGATCCTGTTCACCCATTCGCAGGCTGGCGGCCCGGGCTGGATGACGGCGATCAAGAGCCCGAACGTGCGCGCCATCGTTGCCTTCGAGCCCGGCAGCAGCTTCGTCTTCGCCAAGGACGATGCACCGGCGCCGATTCCCAGTGCGTTCGATACCGTCGCACCCGTGGTGGTGTCGCCCGAGGAGTTCAAGGCGCTGACACGCATCCCCATCCTGGTGCTGTACGGCGACAACATTCCCGAAAAGCCGATGCGCATGCCCGCGCAGGACAGCTGGCGGGCGCGCCTGGAAATGGCACGCGCCTGGCGCGACGCCGTCAACCGTCAGGGTGGGAATGTCACCCTGGTCCACCTGCCGGAGATCGGCATCCGTGGCAACAGCCATTTCCCGTTCTCGGACCTCAACAACGTGCAGATCGCCGACCTGGTGAGCGATTTCCTGCAGAAGCAACATCTGGACGGTACGACCAAGGAGCACCACGAATGAAGCACCTGATGCGCGCCTCGCTGCTGGCAATATCCCTCGGCCTGGCAGCAGGCACCGCCTCCGCTGCGGACTACCGGCTCAATCCGTTCAAACTGGCCTACGAAGGTGCGATCACGCAGAACGTGCCCGGCGAGGTCAATGTCCACCCGGTGACCTATCCGCTGAATGGAATCGAGATCGCGGCCAATTTCTACACGCCGCCCAACTTCGATGCCGCCAGGAAATACCCCACCATCGTGATCGCCCACCCCAATGGCGGGGTCAAGGAGCAGGTGGCTGGCCTGTATGCACAGCGTCTGGCCGAGCAGGGCTACATCACCATCACCGCCGATGCCGCCTATCAGGGGGCAAGTGGCGGCCAGCCCCGGAGCGTGGACAAACCTGCGCACCGCATCGAAGACATCCACGGCATGGCCGATTTCATCAGCCGATTCCCCTGGGTGGACACCAGACGCCTGGGCCTGCTGGGCATCTGTGGCGGCGGTGGCTACTCGCTGGCGGCCGCCCAGTCCGACAAGCGTTTCAAGGCGGTGGCAACGATCAGCATGTTCAATTCCGGTCGCGTGCGACGCAACGGCTATGCTGATTCGCAGCTGGCCACCCTCCAGCAACGCCTGCAACAGGCCTCCGACGCGCGCGCACAGGAGGCCGCTGGCGGCGAAGTACTTTACTCCGGTAACGCCAACCTGACCGACGAACAGATCGCCAAGCTCCCCTTCGACCTGTACCGGCAAGGCTACGAGCACTACTGGAAGACCCACGCGCACCCCAATTCCACGTTCCGCTATACCACCGGCAGCCTGCTCGACCTGATGCGCTGGGACGCGACCAACCAGATAGAACTGATCAACCAGCCGCTGCTGATGATCGCCGGTAGCAAGGCTGACAGCCTGTACATGACCCAGGACGCCTTCGCCAAGGCAACCGGCACCACCGACAAAGAACTGGTGCTGCTCGATGGTGCCACTCATATCGAAACCTACTGGGTACCGCGCTACGTGGATGCCGCAGTGGGCAAGCTCAATACCTTCTATGCCCGGACACTGACCCAATGACCGATCAACGCACTTCCACTGGCCGCAACGCGGTACTTGGCCTGGCACTGAGCGTGGCCGCTCCGTTCGCCGGTGCGGCCGAATCGGCGACGCAGCAGATTGCCCGTGCCGGCACGCAGGCTTCGTTCGCAGGCCCAGCGGAAAACTTCATCGGCAAGGTCCGCGTGGACCCGCTGTTTGCCGCCGACGCAGAGGTTCAAGCGTCGTCCGCCTACGTAAGCTTCGAGCCAGGCGCGCATTCGGCCTGGCATACCCATCCGGCCGGGCAGCGCCTGGTGGTGACGTCGGGCGTTGGGCTCACGCAGGAATGGGGCAAACCGGCACAGCGGATCCACCCTGGTGATGTGGTGGTGTGCCCGGCCGGCGTGAAGCACTGGCACGGTGCGGCGCCGCACAGCGCGATGACCCATCTCGCGGTCACAGGCGTGGCCGAGGGCAAGACGGTCACGTGGATGGAACAGGTAAGTGACGCGCAATACAACGAGGCCGCCGCGATCTTCGATGTGCCGGTTACGGGTGCGTTGTCGGCGCGGCAGCAGGCGATTCCGCTGATCGCCGCTGCTGCGGCTACCAGCAACCTCCCGCAGCTCAATGCAGCCCTGAACCGCGGGTTGGACGCGGGGCTCAGCATCAGCGAAGCCAAGGAAATCCTGGTGCAGATGTATGCCTACACCGGCTTCCCGAAAAGCCTCAATGCCCTCGGCGAGTTGATGGCGGTGGTGGAAGCGCGCAAAGGGCAGGGTATTGCCGATGCGCCCGGCCAGCCACCCAGCGGCGAGATTCCGGTGGGGGCGGCGCTGCGTGCCGTGGGCACAGCCAACCAGACCCGCATTTCCGGCGCGCCGGTAACGGGCCCGGTGATGGAGTTCGCCCCGGTGATCAACCAGTTCCTGCAATCGCACCTGTTTGGCGACATCTTCGAGCGCGACAACCTGGACTGGCAAGGCCGCGAACTGGCCACGGTGGGCGCGTTGGCAGCCATGCCGGGCGTGGAAGCGCAGTTGCGCTCGCATATGGCCGCCAGCCAGCGTGTAGGGTTGAGCCGCGAACAGCTGGAACACGTAGTCCAACTACTGGCCCATAGTGGCGACCCGGCCGCATCTGCGCGCGCAGCGAAGGCGCTGGCACAAGTCTCGACAGCTTCGCCCTGAGCGACTGCCCTCAGCCCGGGTAGCGCAGGGCGTCACGCAACAGCGTGAACGCCGGCGAAGACTGCCGGCGGCTGGGGTAGTACAGGTGGTAACCCGGGAACGACGGGCACCAGTCCTGCAGTACGTGCACCAGCGTGCCGGCCTGCACGTGCGGGCGCACCAGGTCTTCGGGCATGTAGGCCAGGCCCAGCCCTTCCAGCGCTGCGCCCAGGCGCAGGGCGACGTTGTTGAACACCAGCTGGCCTTCCACCCGGACCTTGAGCTCCTGGCCCTTTTTCTCGAACTCCCAGGCGTAGATGCCGCCGTGGGTGGGCAGGCGGATGGTGATGCAGTTGTGCTGGGTGAGATCGTGCGGCGACTTTGGCTTCGGGTTGCGCTGGAAGTAGGCCGGCGAGCCCACCACCGCCATCCGAAGGTCCGGCCCGACCCGCACGGCGATCATGTCCTTGGCCAACTGTTCGCCCATGCGGATGCCGGCATCGAAGCCTTCGGCCACGATGTCGGTGAGGCCGTAGTCGACGATTACTTCGATATTGAGGTCCGGATGCTGGGGCAGTAGTTTGCCCAGCACCGGCTGCATGACCGTAAGCGCTGCATGCTCGCCGGCGGTGATGCGCAGGCGCCCTGCAGGCTTGTCACGGAAGGCATTGAGCTGGGCCAGTTCGGCATCGATCTCCTCGAAACGCGGGGCGATCACCTGCAGCAGCTGCTCGCCCGCTTCGGTGGGGGAAACGCTTCGCGTCGTGCGGGCGAGCAGGCGCACGCCCAGCCGCTCCTCCAGTTGGCGCATGGACCGGCTGAGCGCCGGCTGGGACATGCCCAGCTGGGCAGCGGCCCGGGTAAAGCTGCGCTCACGCGCCACCAGGGCAAACATCGCCAACTGGTCGTAATTCTCGATGGCCATTGATGCGCTCCGGATATAAGCGATATCCGATTATGCCCATGCAAGTATGCGTTTGGGAGGCGTAGATTTCTCCCATGAGCATTTCATCTCCAAACCCTGGCCGCCGCGCGGTGGTGGCTGCACTGGCATCGCTCCCCCTGGGCTGCACTGCGGCAGACCCCGAACAGCAGACAGCATCGGCGTCCTCGACCCAGACGCTGGTGGCGTACTTCTCGCGTTCGGGAAACACGCGTGTGATTGCCGGTTTGATCCATCGCAGCCTTCCGAGCGATCTGTTCGAGATCCAGCCGGCAGAAGAATACCCGGCCGACTATCTGGAAACGGTAGTGAAGGCCAGACAGGAAAGGGACGACGGCGTTGAGCCTGCATTGCGCGCGTCCATCAACGACATGAGCCGCTACGACACCGTGTACCTGGGATTCCCGATCTGGGGTGAAACCGCGCCTCCGGTGATCCGCTCTTTCCTGTCACGGCACGACATGAGCGGCAAGACCCTCGTGCCCTTCATTACCCATGGCGGTTATGGCGTAGGCAGCAGCCTTCGCGTGCTCGACCGCCATGCACCCAATGCCCGCATCCTGGAGGCCTTCACGATGGAAGCCGATCAGGAGCGCAGGACCATGGAGACGGTCAACGCCTGGTTGGCCACTCCCCCCACTGTTCGATGAGGACGCCACGATGAAAACCCGCATTCTTGGACAAGGCCTTGAAGTTTCCGCCCTCGGCCTGGGCTGCATGGGCATGAGTTCGGGCTACGGCCCGGCGGCTGACAAGCAGGAGATGATCGCGCTGATCCGCACGGCGGTGGAGCGGGGCGTTACCCACTTCGATACGGCGGAGGCCTATGGCCCCTTCGCCAATGAAGAACTGGTGGGCGAGGCGCTGGCGCCGGTACGCGACCAGGTGGTGATCGCCACCAAGTTCGGTTTCGATATCGACCCGGTAACCGGTGCGCGTGGACCGGGCACCAACAGCCAGCCGGCGCATATCAAGGCGGCCGTCGAGGCGAGCCTGAAGCGGTTGCGTACCGAGCGCATCGACCTGCTGTACCAGCACCGGGTAGACCCGGCGGTGCCGATTGAGGACGTGGCCGGTGCGGTGAAGGAACTGATTGCGGAAGGGAAGGTAGGGCACTTCGGGCTGTCCGAAGCAGGGCTGCAGACCATCCGCCGGGCACATGCGGTGCAGCCGCTGACGGCCGTGCAGAGTGAGTACTCGCTGTTCTGGCGCGAGCCGGAAAGCGAGCTGCTGCCCCTGCTGGAAGAACTGGACATCGGCTTCGTGCCCTTCAGCCCATTGGGCGCCGGGTTCCTCACCGGCAAGATCGATGAAAACACCCAGTTCGACGCAAGCGATTTCCGTAACGTGGTGCCGCGCTTCTCTGCAGAAGCCCGCAAGGCCAACATGGCATTGGTGGATGTGGTCAAGGCACTGGCCGTCGAGAAGGGTGCCACGCCTGCGCAGGTTGCCTTGGCTTGGCTGCTGGCACAGAAGCCGTGGATCTCACCCATTCCCGGCACGACAAAGCTGCACCGCCTTGATGAGAATCTGGGCGCGTTGGACCTGATTCTGGAGCCGGCCGACCTGCAACGGATCGATGGCGAACTGGCCCATATACGCATCAGCGGCGAGCGCTTGCCCGAAGCTGCGTTGAAGATGACGGGTAGGTAGGCGGGTAGCTGCCTGGGAGGCCGAACTATGAGAGTATCCGCTGGCAATCCTCAATGGCCAGCCACCGATGGCACCCACTTACAAGCGGCCCAACATCCTTGCCCGATGGGCCAGAGATATTCCTGGCAGTGAGTTGTACAAGCTGGCCGGGGGTTTGGGCGAATTTGTGCTGGCAACGATCGGCGAGCCGGCGCTCATGGAGGAGAAGGACTTCGTGAGAGTGCGCATGGTCGGCGACCTATGAGAATTTTTGGTAGCACACTCTTTCGACTGAGCTTGGCAACGCTGCTGCTGCTTCTGTTGTTACGACTGCTTGGCGGCAATCCACCGCAGACCCCGGAAGCGCTATGGATGCTGAGTTTCGTCTGGCCATTCCTCATGGGGTACGCGCTCGTTCTCGACAGGGGTGTCAGCCTCTCCACCGGCTCGCCATGGGGTGCCCTCGTTGTCATTACATCGCTAATGGCAGGCATGCTCACGGTGGGAGCAATGGGCCTTCTGGGCCAGGCGAAGATCGATGCATTCCTGGTCGGATTGTTTGGCATTATCCTCGCTGTTCTCTGCGTAGGCTGGTGGCGCCTGCTGCGTCCCAAGAAGCGATACAGCGCGGAAGCGGTCGCCCGCCCTTGGCTTTACATCATTTTGGGCATCGTCGCGGCAATAGGCGTTGTGCTCGACAAGATGGGTTTGATTTCAGCGTGAGACACATTGGAGGCGAATGATGAAGGCAGTAGCTCGGTTCCTCTCGCTTTTCTGCGTGGCAATTTCCGTATCAGCAGCCACCCCGGTATCAGTGCAGTTCACAGGCGTAGTGCAGCAGGACGCCTTGCCGCCTGTTGCACTGGATCTGCAACTGCCATCCCGGCAGGCAGCAACCGTTCAACTCTCCAGCGGCTTCACCCTGGAGCTGACTACCCCCGGCAACTCCGCCAGTCCAGATGGGGCGCGCATCAGGCTGCTGTCGTCCAAGGGAGAGGTAATGCACACGGCTCGCGTACCGGATGCTGGCCTTGCCAGCGTCTCCTTCGCTTACCATGTATGCGCGGGTAGTGTCACGTACATGTCCCCGGCGCCAGCCGTCGTGCCTGCCTGCAGAGTGTCAGCCCGGCTCACTCGCTGACTGACTCTGGGCGGGCTGGTCCTCTTTCAGCGACAACGGCCGCGCCATGTCTCTCATCCAGCCCCAGAGGATGTAAAAAATGGGGCTGGTGGTGAGAACCCCGATCGACAGCAGCACAACGCCGTAGTTGAACAGCCGCTGCGGGTCGCACTCCAGCGGTCCGCTATTGCCCTTGCCCATCCGGACACAGCCGTGCTCCGGATAGGCAACGGCGTAGGCCCCCCAGACGAACAGGCCGGCCAACAGGGCGAACAGCAACATCACGCCCAGCTCTGCATCCCTGTTCCCCAGCCGCTCCCACCGCTGTGCCAGCCGCAGGTTCAACATGGGGCACCGGAGAGCTGCTGCTCCTGCCGCAGCCAGTGGCAGAATGCTTCCACCTCGGGGCGCTGTTGGGAGACGTCACGGCGTATCAGCCAGAACGCGTACGCATTCTCCAGGCGCACGCCAAGCGGTTTCATCAACCGGCCTTGACGAAGGTCTTCGTCCACGAGGGGAGCGAGGCCGAACGCAACACCGTGGCCTGAAACTGCAGCTTCCTGGGCAAGATAGATGCTGGCGAAGACCGGGCCCGACGCGGCGTTCACGTTTGTGGCGCCTGCCGCCGCCAACCAATCCGACCACGCAGGAACCCCAGCGCGGCCTGTCGCACCCTCATCGTGCAGCAGTGTGTAGTGGCGCAGATCGTCAGGGTGCTCCAATCCGTGCGGGTTGGCGCCCAGCAGTGTGGGCGAGCATACCGGGAATGCAGGCGCCTGCATCAGTACTTCGGCACGGACGCCAGCGTAGTTGCCCGCTCCATAGCGGATGCCCACATCGAATCCCCCGCGCAGAAAGTCCGCGTGCTCGTCGCTGGTGTCGATCCGCACCCGTACGTCCGGGAATGCGTGCTGGAAACGGTGCAGCCGGGGCACCAGCCACTTTGCCGCGAACGATTCCATGGTGGTCACCCTCAGCTCGGACGGCGCTCGCTTGCGGGCACGGTCCAGCGCCAGGTCCAGCTGCCCCAGGAGCTCGCCGACCGTTGCAGCCAGTTCGGCGCCTTCCGGCGTCAGTGTCACCGAGCGGTGGTTGCGCTGGAACAGGCTTACGCCAAGGTGCTCCTCGAGATGCTTTACCTGGTGGCTCACGGCCGCCGGGGTGACGAACAACTCACTGGCCGCGCCGTTGAAGCTCAGGTGGCGCGCCGCCGCTTCGAACGTGGGCAGGGCATTGAGCGGGGCGGCGGCTCGGGTTTTCACGGGCGCCTGGCAGAGCGGAGTCGTCCGCATCGTATCGCATTAGATTTTCTAAGGCGAAGGGCAAAACAACTCGTTTGTCGCGCCCCGGCGGGTTGGCCACGATGCCCATCCTGCCAACGGGGTGTCCGTAATGCGAATCCAGGAACTGGCTACAGATGTCGTGATGTTCATCGGTGACGATGTGGAATCGGTCGCCACCGCATTCATGGATGGCGAGCGGGCGCTGCTGGTCGACTCACTGGGCAGCGAGGCCGATGCCGCCCGGGAGCAAGAAGCATGAATGACCTCAATCACCGTCGGCGCTTCCTTGTGGGATGCGCGGGCGCGGCAGCGGCGACGCTGCTTCCGTTCGGAGCGCTGGCAGCAGCGGCAGTACCCAGAACACTGCGCGCCCAGCGACTGGCATGGGCAGGAGTCCGCCTGCAATTGCCCGACAGCACGCTGTTGATCGATCCGCTGGTCAGTCCAGAGGCATGGGGCAGGGCACTACCTGACCGGCTGGTGCCAGTGGCCGATGCGGTTGGCGAAACCCACGTACTGGTCACCCACACCCATTCGGACCACTTCGATGGCACCGCAGTAGCGACCGCGCTCAAGAACGGCGGGGTGTTGGCGTATCCGGCAGGCTTGCAGCCCTCACCGTGGCCGCAGGGCGCGCGTGCCCGCCCCAGTGCGCTGTGGGAGCCGCAGCTGCTGGGCGACTTCACCGCCACGCCGGTGCCTGCATCGGATGGTTACGGGGATACGCAGGTCTCATGGGTTGTCTCGGCCGGCGGGCGGCGCATCTTCCACGGCGGCGATACCCAGTGGCATGGCAACTGGTGGCGCATCGGCCGCCAGTTTGGCCCGTTCGATGCAGCGTTTCTCCCGATCAATGGCGCGCGCTTCGGCTGGCGCGAGCCGGCGAGTGGCCAGCCGGGCGTGCTCGCGCCCGAGCAGGCGGTGGCCGCTGCGGTTATCCTCGGCGCTCGGGTGCTGGTGCCGATTCACTTCGGTGTCAGCGGAATGGACAAGTATGTCGAAGTGGATGATCCGCTTGGCAGGGTTCGCCAGGCCGCACGCGAGCGGGACGTCCCTTTGCAGATCATGGAGCCGGGCACGTGGTTGCCGTGGCCGGAAGGGAGCCTATGAAAGCGCTGAACTGCATCATCATTGCCTTCGCCGTATCGTCCCCGGCCCTGCATGCACATGCGGCGGAGCGTGCCAGCCCCAAGCGCCCCTCCGTCGAGCAGCTGCAGAAGGTCATCGTCAGCAGGTCGCCGCAGACCCGTGTGGAAGCAGCGGACAGCGACCGCATCACCGCACGCCGCATCGACATCGTTGACGAACAGGGCGTGATCCGCATGACCCTTTCGGGCCAGACGCCCGCGCCGATCATCGACGGCATCCAGTACAAGCGCGCCTTCAATGTGGCGGGCATGGTGCTGTACGACGACAAGGGCAGTGAGCGCGGCGGCTTCGGTACCGCGGACGTAGATGGCGGCATGGCCGTCCTCGCCTTGGACCACCCCGCCATGGATGCCATCGGCTGGCGCGTCTCACCGGATGGCGAGGTGCGCTTTTCGATCAACCAGGCACCGCCGTTGATTCGCGAACCCCGCCTGGACAACCGCCTGATTCCGGGGGTGCAGACACCCACACGGATCCAGATGGTGGTGGGTGCCGACGGCACGCCGGCCATCGCGCTCAACGACAAGCAGGACCGGGCCAGGCTGCGCTTGACCGTCACCCCGGAAGGCTACGGCGCCATCGAGTTCCTGGATGCGCAGGGCAAAGTAATCCATACGCTGGCACCAGAAGCAGCACAACAGTAA